>Ga0123355_10008784_pt1 | contig 15285 bp, 20 predicted proteins | sample TergutEmb28metaG_3_FD_89872 | JGI IMG/M metagenome (GOLD analysis project Ga0123355, IMG submission 89872) | Embiratermes neotenicus P1 segment gut microbial communities from Petit-Saut dam, French Guiana - Emb289 P1 | ecosystem: Host-associated > Arthropoda: Insects > Digestive system > Gut ... | reverse complement strand
TGGACGAAGCGTCGTAAATTGCTCCGAGTTTGTCTCTGTCTTGGGCTAGTGTAAGGTTCGGCAGTGCGATCGTCACCGTTGTGGCGATCACAATGACCACAGAACTTAGGCGTTTCATCATTCTATCTCCTCCCCCAAAAAGGGCGCTGGGTCTGCTTACTTCTTTTATGATTTTCCTGGTATTCTCCGCACGGACTGCACCACCACGATCCAGGAGCTAATTTCCTGCATTTCATGAAGGCGTGCGAAGAATTACTCACCGGACATAGCTGATAGTGCTGATGCGAAGGCAATCGTTTCGTTCTGGCTGCCCGCAGAGCCGCGACTGAATGATGGCTGCCCTCACAGCCGATTCGGCGCGACTGGCCGACGTCGAAAGCGAAGCGATGGCCAGGTTGCCGCAAGGGCCAAGAACTGGGGGCGGCGTTCGGACGTCGACTTCGACGATGGCCGCCCATTTACTCTCCCTAACCACAGATCACGTGTATTCAATCACTTGGCTTGCAGTGACTGCTTCCCAGTCGGGCAGCTCTACAACCCTTGATTTAGATGGCCAGTAGTAAACTTCATTGATTTGAGAAATCGTCTCTTAGGATGGCCGCGAGGTTTTCAGGTTGACTTCAGCCTGAGCGATTATATTTTTCAGTTGACAGCGTCCTGTTTACCGGAGGTTTTCGTGAGACTCAACCGATCCCTTTCTTTGCTACTGGTCATCGCGTCCGCAGCCGTCAACAGCGTGACTCAAAACTCCAGCTCCGATCAAACCCCATACCATCTGGTCAAGCGAATCGTCTTGGGCGGTGAGGGCGGGTGGGATTACTTCACCGCGGACCGGGCGACGCACCGCGTTTTCATTGGCCGCGGGTCTTATGTGATGGTGCTTGATCCGGACGGCAACGTGGTAGGAAAGGTGGACGTGGGCAAAAACAACGAAGCCCACGCTGTGGCACTTGCGCCCGATCTTCACCTCGCCTTCACCAGCAACGGCGGCGGCAGTTCGGTGTCCGTCTTCGATCCGGATACGCTGAAGGTTGTCCGCGAGGTCAAAATTGAGGGACGCGATACCGATGACATCATGTACGAGCCGTCCACAAAACGAGTGTTTACGTTCAACGGCGGGAAGGGAAATGACGCCACGGTCATTGATCCGGTGAAAGGAGTTGTCGTGGGGCAGGTACCACTAGGCGGCAAACCGGAAACCGCACAAGCCGATGGACAGGGTCACATTTTTGTGAATATCGAAGATACAAGCGAGTTGAGCGAAATTGACGCCCACACGTTAAAGGTCATGCATACGTGGCCCCTGGCACCCTGCAGGAATCCCTCGGGACAAGCGATTGATGTAGCGCATTCGTTGCTCATCATCGGCTGCCACAACGGACTGATGGAATTCTGGGATTACGCCAATGGAAAAGTCGCCGGAACCGTGCCCATCGGAAAGGGCGTTGACGCCAACCGCTTCGATCCGGAAACGGGTCTAGCTTTTGCTTCCTGCGGCGATGGGAGCATCACTGTGGCGCACGAGGATGCGCCAGATAAGTTCAGCGTTGTGCAGACCGTTCAGACAATCAAGGGAGCCCGCACGATGGCGCTCGATACTGGAAATCACAATATCTATTCGGTGACAAGCGAGTTTGGCCCCGCGCCGCCAGCGACGCCGCAAAATCCCCATCCATGGCCAACCTTGAAGCCGGGTACGTTTACGATGATGATCTTCGGCCGCTGAATCGAGAAAGCCCCCATATGATAACTCGCTTGTTGTAGCCGTTGACGATGTCGTAGGCACGCCGGACGCTCATTCCATAGGCCTTCGCATATACGTTGGTCTAGTCAAGGGTGGCGCTGGGCCAATTCCTAATTCATGGGTTTCGTCGCAGCCGATATTGTAAAAGGGCGAGTCGAATACTGAATGTAGCTGGGTGTAAGACTCGTGCAAGAACCTTGAAGCACTGTCGTCATTCGCTTCCAGCGCAACGCCGCCTTTGGGTCTATCTTTGTGGCTCTGCGAGCTGGCAGCCAGCAAGCTAATACGATGACAGAAATCATGAGACAGGGGACGAGGCAGAGAACGAGAGGATCATTGGCACTCAACCCGTATTGAAAGCTGGCCATGATCCGCCGCAACAAAAAGGATCCAGCGACACCGATGACCGACCCGACGATTGCCAGCCTCGCGCCCTGTTGAAGGATGAGGTGCAGAACGTCGCGTGAACTCGCCCCAAGCGCAATGCGGATGCCGATCTCACGGGTGCGACGAGAAACAGAATAGGCCATGACCGCATAGACTCCAACTGCGGCTAGAGTTACTGCCAGGAAGGAAAATCCGGCCAGGAGCAGGAGATCAAAATTACGCAGAGAATCGCAATCCGCCACCATTGTGAAGCGCCGCAACTTCACAATAAGAAAGCACCTATTGCAGATAAGGACGTGGGTAGATGATTCTTGTTTGGGTATTCGCTAACGAATCTTTGATGCACCCCTTTCGGGAACAGGATGTAGAAGGAACCGGGCGTTTTCAACTGACGAGAAGGCCCTGCGAACGGACATTGCCCTCTAGTCTTGATGGAACCCGGGACCACAAGAAACGATCAGGACTTTCCGTTTAGGTTGTATCTCCGGTTCTGCTGCTCCGCCAACCATGTATATGTAGAATCATTGCCGACAAGGGGCAAAGGCAGGATAATAAAGCGCTCTTAACGTCTATCTGAGCGGAGGAATGCGAATGAAAGTGAATCTTTGGAGGTGGTGTGCGCTTCTTCTGATAGGTTCCTTAGCGGCGGTGGAACCCGCCCGAGCGCGGGGTTCGACATCTTCCCAGCAATCACAACAGACGCCAGCGGTGTCGTCCGCCCCGGCGCAGCCGGCAATGCCCGCAGCTCCAGCACCAGCAGCAGCCACAATATCGGCCGGTAAGCTCGTGCTGAAAGAAGGCACCGAGGTCAAGCTGAAATTTCTGGACGACCTGAGTTCGAAGACGGCGATCGAAGGTGATCCGGTGAGCTTGGAGCTCGATGAACCGCTGAAAGTGGGCGACGTGATCTTGGTCAGGCCCGGTGCCAAGGCTGTGGGACAGATCACCAACGCCAAGAAAGCCGGAATGATGGGCAGAGCCGGCGATCTGAGCATCCGGCTGGATCATCTGATTGCCGGCGATGCACGAGTGCGCCTGCGCGGCAGCAAGGGCAAAGAGGGCGAAGGCAAAGAAGGAACCGCCGTTGCTCTGACGGTACTCTTCGGACCAATCGGACTGATCAAGCACGGTAAGAATGTTGAGGTGAAGGCGGGTACGCCATTGACAGCCTACGTAGACGAAAGCATCGCGCTCGATCCTGCGCAATAGTGCAGGCTGTCGAGGCCATTGAGGCAACGCCTTACCGCTTTACGATCTCCGACTCTACCACGAGGTCGAGCACGTAGAGGTTGGAAGTCGTACCCCCAGGGGGTGCAGGGCGTTGGAATTGCTTTACTCGCAGTACATTGCGTACGCCTTCGCGATGGTTGAAGCCCTCGATATTGACGGTCAGAGGCTTCCACTCGCCCGGAGTTCCGACCACCAGGCCCTTGTCGTCATAGTGCCGCTCGCGGTACTGCAGACAGCGGGTGTTGGGCGACGGCGGATTCGGGCAGGCAACCGATTGGGCGGCGATTTCGAGAAAGACCGTAGTACCGGCCCCGTAGAGCGATTCCGGAGTAGGCTCGCCGGTGAAGTTGAGTGTGCCATTGTCAGGAGACACCAGGTGCAGCTGCGGGGAGGGGCGCCCCGTCACCTGTACCTGCAGCGGTTTGGCCAGCAGGTTGGACAGAGTGGAGTCCGCCTGCATCAAGACCGGATCGCAGGCCATCATGGTGGACGCGCGGACATTGACAGTGAGCTGATTAGCGGCAGTGACCTGATACCTGCCGACGAGCCGGTTGCACGGCCCTTGGACGCTCAGCCGCAAGCCATCGAAGCTGAGCACGACGGGATGGTCTTGGCCGGGAGGCAGGCCGGCGATGTGACGATTGTTGACATCGGTAGCAAAAACAAGCGTCCAACGATAGCGCCCAAGTTGTTGCTCCAAATCCTCGCTGGGGGACGCGGGCGCGGCAAGCGTCAGTACCAGATTGGCTGCGGGAGACTGTGAAGCGCCGCTTTCCGGGCGAAGCTGTGTGAGCCGGCCTTCGCCCACGGAAAACTGCTGTCCGCCGCCGCGTTCGTCGAGGGTAATGGCGTTCCCACTGGGCTGCCACGTGAACACCCCACTCACGGACTTCTCCGCATTCTGCGATCCCTGGGCCCGGGTAACCAGCCGGTAGGATCCATCGTAGTTGAGGGTCAGAGCGGTCTTGGTGTCCGGACAGTCAGGACAGGGCAAGACTCCTTCGTAGGTGCCGGCCCAATCAAGCGAATTCCGGCTGTTGTGCATGTCGGCAGGCTCTGCCGGTGGCGTTCCTGCGCCACTCTGCTGCGCGGCGGCTGATACTACAGTCGTTACGGCAAGAAGTATCGCTGAGAATTTCACAAATCCTCCCATACAATTGTAAGCAGTCGCGTGCTTCACGCGCCTCTTCCGCTCATCCGGACATCGAATCGATTCGACCTCGAAGAGCACCGAATTCATCGCGGAACAGGGCATGGAGCTGTGTCCACCCATTATGGGGAAGAATAAATCTTCGGGAAAGCGTTGCTGCCGCACCGACTTGAAGATCTCGTAACCGTCATCTAGGGTCTTGGGCCCGCGAAAGTGCATGAAAAACCACGCCAGACGACCACGTCTTTTCAATGGGTTAGGACGGCTTTTCCACTCTGTCGCCAAAGTCCGATTTCAACTCCGCCAACAAGGAAATTTAAAGACTGATCCATATGGACGTGCCATTCCTCATTTCATTTGGTTACGATAGCTGCCTATGTGGTGCACTGCATCGACGAATCGCAAACGCTCCCGGTGGACGATGAGCTGGTTCCGAGGAAGAAGCTCGCGAGATTGCAGCCGACCGCGCTTCTCTCGATCGGGGCGAGGGCTCCCAACGAATCTCTGTTATACTTCTCATGACGCTATTGCCACGGTTTGCTCGTCGCGCGGTGGTCACTCCTCAGACCAGATTCATCTCCGCCTTTCTTGCCCGCCGTTTATTTGCGTGAAATCCCAAAACAAATGTGAGCGGCTTCGCGGCTTTAGACGTGAATCATAGTGTGCGCGACATCTAGCCCCTCCAGAAAGAAACAAACTCGAATGACCACATTTTCGGAGCTGCCCCTGTGTTCTGCGCTACAGCGGAAACTTGCCGGAGCTCAATTCATTAACCTCACACCCATTCAAGAACGTGCGATTCCGCCAGCTCTCGAAGGCCGCGACGTCATCGGAACGGCCGAGACAGGCACTGGCAAGACATTGGCTTTTCTCATTCCCCTCGTGGAGACCCTGAACCGGGAGCCAGTGCATCACACGGTCGCTCTGGTGCTGCTACCAACGCGGGAACTCGCGATGCAGGTTCACCAGCAATACGAGCAACTGCGCACGAAAACCAAACCCAGAGCTGCGCTCATCATCGGTGGCGTTTCCGAGAGGGCGCAAATCCGAAGTTTACGCGCTGGGTCGGAGCTGGTGATTGCCACTCCCGGACGACTGCAGGATCTGGTCAATCGTAAGTTCGCTGACTTGCGCCAGGTCAAACTGCTCGTACTCGACGAAGCAGATCGCATGCTGGATATGGGATTCTTGCCGGCGATCCGGCGGATCTTATCGACACTGCCTAGGCGGCGCCAGACGCTCTGTTTCTCGGCTACCATGGAACAGTCTGTGGCCGGCCTCATCAATGACTATATGAGAGATCCGGTCCGGTTAGCTCTAGGCTCAGTGCTCAAGCCGGCCGAAAGCGTGCAGCTCAAGGCCTACGAAGTGCGCCCGGGAGAGAAACTCGACGTTCTCCGCCAATTGCTCTACGCCGAAACGGGTCAAACGCTAATCTTCACGCGCACCAAGCGAGGCACTGAGCGACTAGCGAAGGAACTGGTACGCGACGGTTTTGCGGCCGCCATGATTCATGGAGATCGCTCGCAATCGCAACGCAAGGGAGCCTTGAGCGGGTTTCAGGAAGGCCGTTTCCAGGTGCTGGTGGCGACCGATATCGCATCCCGTGGGCTGCACGTGGATGACGTAGCCCACGTTATCAACTACGATGTGCCCAAAATGGCCGAGGACTTTATCCATCGAGTCGGCAGGACAGGCAGAGCAGGGCTTCAAGGGCGCGCCTCGACGTTGGCGGCAGGAGCCGAGGTGCTGGAACTGCGCCAGATCGAACGCACTCTGAAGCTAAAAATGGAACGTCTGCAGTCGGACACGTCGACGGCTCGGGAATCGCGGCGAACGATTCAAAACACACTAGCCTCGCGGACTCTAACCGCTTTGCCCGGAGAGGTATTTGTGTAGAGCGCCCAAGTCTTGCTGCCGGGGCATCAAGCTCCGGCAACTTGCCAAGTCACTCTCCGGAATTATTTATCATTCCGATGCGAGTCCTTCGAAAGGGAACCTTCTTTTCGAATCTTTTTCCGCGCACGCTTCCGTGCTAACGCCTGTTTCACTCGACGCCTTTCACCAGGCTTTAGGTAGTACGAGTGACGTTTCACCTCTCGAATGATGTCTTCCGACTGAACCTTACGTTTGAATCGACGGAGCGCATTCTCTAAGGATTCGCCCTCTTGCAATCGAATTTCAGCCACGCTTACCTCCCACATAAAATTCCGCAACGCGGATCTCTTACCCGAACGCTTCCTACAATAAATGTGTTGCCAGCGGTCTAAGCCCTCGCAAACCTGCAAGCACGAGTTACTCGGCCGTCACCGGTGGAATCCTCCGCTAGTGCCGTCCTCTGGGCCAAGATTGAAAAGCGCTGCCTGCTCCGCAGCGTGCTCCCGCAATTCGGCGCTCTCGTCCACGCTGTGTGCGAGAGCCTTCTCCTGCTTTCGCTGATTCCGGCGCTCTGCTTTGTCCCGTTGTCTCTGTTGCCGCGTGTGCTCTTTTTGGCGTTTTGTGAATGTTGATCGGCCTCTTGGCATACCTTTCCCCTGGAATCTCTTATTCATCACCGACCGGCATTGACAGCCTGACCGGACGTACCTTGTGATTCGAAAAAGCTACCAGCGCGGTTCGCGAGGCTGCCGTGGATGGCCACGATAATCGTCGCGCCCACGGCCGCCTCCACCGCCAAAACGATGACCTCCGCCCCGAGGACGTTCCGACTTAGGTTTGGCCTCGTTGATGGTCAACGTTCGTCCGCCTAGATCGGTCCCATTTAGGGTCGCAATAGCCTTGTCGGCCTCACTGGCATTGGTCATTTCCACGAACCCGAACCCGCGGGACCGACCAGTATCTCGGTCGGTTACGAGCGTGATCTTTTCCACCGCACCGTGTGCTTCAAAGAGTTTTCGCAACTCGGCTTCGGTTGTACTGTGGGGCAGATTCCCAACATAGAGGTTCTTCATCGCAATTCCTCTTTCGGTAGATCCTTTTTCACTAAATCATCTAGGCTGGTGGGTGTAGCTGTTGGCCTTGCCGGTCGTCCCTCGAAATCTCGTGGCGGAGGCGCCAGTGCAGGGATCGCGTGGGTGCGAGCGATCGACGCGGAGGGGACTGCGGAGATTCGCCGCGAAGCCTCGTGGAAGCCCGATAGCTGAACTGTATCCTCCGGATCGACAGGAACTGTGTGTTTCGCCCTACCAGTGGCAGCTTGTTTGTCTCCGTTCTCCACCGCCAATTCCTCGTTCGCGTTCGGCGAATGTGCGTGATACTCCGGCTGGCCAATTCCACCGGGAATGGGCGCGGAGACCAGTGGCACCAACATCGGGGTGTTCATGCCAACACCGACCGTGGCTGCGCACGGACTGTGGCATCTGCTGAGTTGCGTGCCTTTGCTGCGCGCTCCAGCAGTTCATGGGTGCGCTTGCGCCGAGCGGTCTTCTGTTTGCGTCCCCGGTTAAATCTGGCCTTGTCGCCATTGCGTGCAGACATGTAGAACTCCTGATACTGGTTGATTCGCTTGCTGCAACCCATTTTTGTTCTGGTACCTGCGGCTTGGGCAGTGCGAATTGAAAGGAGTAGCCGTTGTTGCAAGAAACACGCCTTTCGATCTCTCAATCACGAAGGCGCACATTGCTGGAGTAACCGTGTCTTCGAGGTTAAGTAGTTTCAGTATACCCTGTTTGCTCCTACTGCGGATGAGAGAGCCAAGGGTACGGTCGAGGCTGATCGTTCTCGTCGTAGAGGTCGGAGTGAATCCCTACGCCTTTGTAGGCACTGTGAGGATTATACGGCTTTTGCGGGCGTGCTCAGACCCAATCGGCGTAGCCGCACGGTCCTCAGGAGCCAGTACGCTGCCGTCAGTGAGGGTAATTATTTATGATTGCGCGACGCTGTAGAGACCTGGAGGTTTGCCTTTTGCCGGCTTACCTCGCCTCGACGCAAACCCTGGTCCCTGACGCCCCAGTTCTCCTGCTCCAGATCGTGCTGAAAACGCCCGGTACGCCCTGACGGTAGAGCACGGTACTGCTGGACCGCTGCTCTGGATGAAGCGGCTCCGCTATCGTCGCAGCCATTCCCGGATAAGCAGCGACTTCGCGGTAGTAAACCGCTGTTCGGATCGCAAAGAAATCGGGCAGCCTCGGGATGATTTGGCTCAGATAATCGGTTGCGGAGGCCAGCAGCCGCTGTTGCTCGGCTGGGCTGGGCGATCGATCGGAGATAGCCTGGGAGGACGGCGGATCGAGAAAAGCCGATTCGGCGGCAAGCATCTCCAGCGATTCACGAAGCTTCTTTTTAGGAGCCTCAGCTGAGAGCGACGGGACCTCTGCGTCGCTCAGCCGTTCGATAAGGGCGAGTGTGAGAAGCTGCTCCGCTGCGACTGAACCACGATGAGACTGAAGAAGTTCCTCAAGCTGTGATACCGTAACCGGCCGTATCGCAGGGTTGGGGGGATCGCCGTAAAAAGGCTGATTGTAGTAGCCGCTGGACGTGCGGGCAGTCAGGCCCGGCTGACCCAGCTCAACCTTAAGCGAATGATACTCGTCTGCGTGCGTCGCCAAAGGAGGATCGAAGGTGAGCGTGTAATAAGTCTCTGCCCCCTTGAGGCAATCAGCGAGCTGCTGGGACAGATCATTGGATGGGGGCAACACACGCCCGCCACTTTGTACGGCCAGGACCTTCTTATATAGGTGCATCCAGCGTGCCTGTTGAGCGGACGGTACCCCGTCTAGGTACTCAGTCCAGTGGTCGTCGTTTGCTGGTCCGTCTTCAACCACAAGCAAGCAGTCCACAGCAACGCGCGCTTGACGAAGGAGCGTGGAAAACCAGCGGACTTTGTTGAATAGATCACGCTCTTCTTCTGGACTGGAAGGGTCCGGTTCCGCTTTCACTCAGACCGGGTCCGATCCATAGAACCAGCTTTCTACCTGGCTGCGAGTCTTCTACCGTGGCAATCGTCCCGAGCGCCCTTAGTCCGGTCAATGCCGGAGATTCGTTGAAAGTTGGGTCCACGGTCGCTGCCCTGAACCTCGATCGCTCGTGACTAGGGAGAAGGGGAGAGAGAAGGAATGCATCAATCTTGTTGTCGGAGGCGACAGCCCTGGCCAGCTCTTCTCCATCGGTCGAGGCCTTCGTAATTAGGAAAAAGCCGGAATCCTCAAGGGAATAGACTGCCACCGGTCGAGTCAGCTGGCCCGAATTCCAGCGTAGGAAGTTTGCCGTTTGTTGTCGCTCGAAGGCTACGAGCTCAGCCGGAACATCCAAAGTGTCGATAAGGAGAATAAGGGTCAGCTGATCCTCGGCTCTGGCCGGGACACGATCGGATTGCCGGAAAGCGACAATCTGTTGGAGCGCGCCATTGTCCAGTACCTTGAACTCGCTCCGTTGGAGTCCGGAAGCAACATGACCGCTCCGATCCGTTACCGTCACATCGATGCGGATAAGGCCCTCAACACTGCTTGCTTCGCTCGGAATCTCTGTCCGCGTTCCAGGCGGCGTAGCCTCGCTTACCTGGGTTTGGGCAGCCGCCGTTCTTGCGCTCGCACGCTGTTCCAGAAGGAAAACGACCCCCAGGCATGCAAGGTGAGCCAAACTCAACCCGCAAAACCTGCGCACCACAGTGTTCACGGGAATAGACTTTAACACCGGAGGGCTAGCTGTAAAGCATGATTGGTGAGTAAATCTCTATTCGACTCCTTCTTTCGAGATCCTGTTTGACAAAGATTCAAAGATTCGGCTTCGATAGCCGCGAACTCAGACGGCCGCTTTTTAGTTCGGAAGAGTTGGCGCTGCGATGGGCTGACATCTCTTGAGAAGAACCGAAATTCGGATTGCGAAATCGTGGAACAAGACGGAGACACCAAGACCCCTTCCTCGGAGCGTGATGTTCCGATGGGTCGGTTCTTAGCTCACTGCCTGCGCGAGCTCCTAGCTGTCCTCACAAACCCATCCTCGCTCCACTCCTCCGAACCTACGCCGTTATGCACGAAAAACAATCCCGTCGGATCGTATTTCTTCTTCACTGCTGACAGACGCGCGTAATTGCTTCCCCAGTACGCGTGCTGCCAGTCCTCTTGGAAAAAATTGCTCTCGGAAACGTACGCTCCGCCGTTCGGCACGATCGCCCGCAATTCATTTACGCACTTGTGGATCTCTTCCCGGGATTTTCGTCCGGCTGCAACATCCGGCTCATGGCCGCGCACCCCAGGATATCCGCCCCCTGCACCTCCAACGATTGCCAACGCAAACGCATTCAGCACTGCGGGATTGGTCGCTGTATCGCGTGTCGCTTCTATCGCCTCGCGCGGCGCTCCTGCCAGCCCTTTATTGAAATGCAGTTCGATGCCTTTGTGGCGCGAACCGGCAAACAGTGCCTGCGCAAGCCGCTCCTGCGAATCAAGTGCGAGCAGTGACGCGGGCATCCACAGCGATTCGTATCCATAAAGGAACCAAGCCACTTGACCCGCGTCTCCAGTCCACCACGCATTGTTCGAACTGGCTCCAGACCGCTCGTCCAAATAAAAAACGGCCTGATGGTTCTGCTTCCTCCACTCCACGTCCCACCAATGCCGGGCCGGTATGCTGCCCAGAATCGGTTGTCCCTTGATTGTGTAAGCGCCCGGCCAGCGCGCTACCCAATCCAAAAACGGCTGCCATGTTTTTCTCACTGCCTCCGTAGTCAAGTCGTGGCACACCATCAAAAGATCGAGCACATTGTCTCCCGCAATGTGCGCGTGCTCGCCCCAGTGATCGTTGAAAAGACTTTCCCGATAGAAGCCGACGAAGTAGCGCAACAAACGCTGAAACGCGTCATCCGAGGCGGCCTTTACCGTGAGGATGGCCGCACCCCAAAATTCCGGCAGCTCCCGCACGCGCAGCGTCACCTTGCTAACGGCACCGAAGGTTCCTCCGCCGCCGCCTTTTAGCGCCCAAAACAAATCTGAATTCGTGCATGCATTCGCGATACGCACTTTGCCGTCCGCTGTGACCAGTTCCGCTTCCAACAATCCCGCCGCGGCAGTCCCGTAATGCTTGGAAAAACTTCCGAAGCCGCCGCTCTGAATCAGTCCCGCCACGCCGACCGTAGTGCAACCGCCCCCTTGCACATACCCGCCGCCTTTTGTCGTCACAGCGTCGTAGGCTTGCATCCAAATCGCGCCGGAGCCGAGGGTTACCGCGCGTTGTGGGGACTGTCTCCCCTTGCATCCTTGTGGAAGAAAGTTTTCATGCATGGTGATGCCGTGCATGTGCCGCGTCCACACCAGCAGTGAATCCGCCGCGTTCGAGGTTCCTTGATAACTGTGGCCGCCGCCCTTCACCACTAGCCGCAAATCATTATCCCGTGCAAAGTTCACGGCCGCCGCAATGTGATCTGCATTCCTTGCTGTTACAGCGTAAACGCTGGGTTTGCTCACCCACGCGTCTACCCATCCCAACGTTTGTGTCAAACCGGGCTGATCTCCGATGTAATAGGGATTGTGGATATGGTCTATCAGGTTCTGGCAGCCCGCGCTTCCTGTGTCTTTTACGCAAGCCTCGATCGGAAATTCCACCGGAATCAAATTTCCGTCGACCTCATCGTTCAGCCGCTTCCACGCTGCCTGCGAAGGCCAATTCGCATCCCCCGGCTTTCGCCGCCGAACCCCCGCACCAATCTGCGTCGCATTCCGAAGGTCCGCGGTTCCCGCATCGCGCGCAAGATTCTTTTCGACTCCCCAAGGTTGGCGGGGCCACAGCGGACTCAGTGCCGCCATTCCTGATCGTCTTAAGAATGTTCTTCTGTCCATGGAACTAGCGGTTTGGCTACGGTCCTCCATCTCCGGCAGAGAGCCGTTATGGGCAGCTTCGTAAATTAAAATTAAAGCATTTTTCCACCTGGCGCGAAGTGTTTGCAGGCCGCTTCAGCCCAGCGCCTTTGCGCGAAACGCAAAATCGCTTTCTTGCGCAAAGCGAATTCCGTTGGTAGGTACGTGAAGCGCATGGAAGCCCGCGCTCTTAGCATAACGGACGGCATCCAGTAATATCGGAGAAGAGAGCTTCGCTTCTCCGCCAAAGAATAGAACGTTGATCTCTCGTTGAGGTTTGAAGGACTTTGCTCTTTCAAACAGCCCCGTCGCATCTTGTCTGTCCAATTCGTGGACGTAGCTGGTGTTATTGGCGTCCACTTAAGGGCGAACAGAACATGTTGCAGCGGTTGGTGAGGTCGACAATCAAGTGTGTGCCGCGCCCTTGTCTTGATCTGCTAGCGCTGGGGACAGGCGCGGGCTCCCGCCTGACGGACTCACGGACCGTCTGTTACAATCAATTCACGGCGCATGGACAGATGCGTTGGCTGTAGGCCTCCGGAACAGGATTGGACGTTGTGCTTCCTGTCCATTAGCCCCAGGAATTCGGTCACACGGGGCGGACTTGGTAGACACGGGCGACACTATGGACGGTAAGAAAAGACAGGTAAATGAAGGGTTTCCCGCTAACCCGATGAAAACAAGCTGGGGACGTAGTTCAGTTGGTTAGAACGCTGCCCTGTCACGGCAGAGGCCGCGGGTTCGAGTCCCGTCGTCCCCGCCATATTTTTCAAGCACTTACATCCCTGGCCTTTACGAGATCAGGGGATATTAGGGGACGATAAGCGAAGCGCGTTCCGTCCCACCTGTTTTTCCCGCCCACCGCAGATCATTGAACGAGAGTTGGTTTCGGCAGAAGCCCAGTCGCCGGCATTATCGCCTCGACCAACTTCTCCTGGGCCGAACGCTTCGTCTTCGATGTCGCCTGCAGGTATTTGTTGGTGACATGAAGATTGCTGTGCCGCAGGTAGTCGCGAATGGTCAGCTGATGCTCTCCCATTTCGGCTAGCATGGTTCCAACCGTATGCCGAAACGTGTGCCATCCGACCCCACATATGCCAATGGACTTGAATGCTGGCTGGACTTTCTTCTTCAACACTGAAGCAAGATCCAGTGGTTTTTTGCCTTTGAGTCTTTCCGAGGGGAAGACAAAGTCCTCTTCTTGACTGTAGAGGCTCTGGGACCTCCACTCCAGCAAGGCTTCTTTCAGGCCTGGGTGCATAGGCAACGGTTTGGCCGATGCCTCGGTTTTTGTGCTCTTCAGGTTCCCGCCTCGGCGCCAATAATACGAATGTTGGACGCTGAAGCTCATATTCTCGAAGTCGCAATCCAGCCAACGCAATGCACCCAACTCGCCTTGGCGGATTCCCAAGGCGCCATCGAGAAACACGAGAAGCTGCTCGCGAAATTCGAGCTGGGCTAAACCCAATTTGAGTTGTTCCGGGGAGAGGACGAGCGGCGCACTCTGACGCTTCGCACTCATTCGCACACCGGTGCTCGGACCACGCTTGCCGCCACTTCCAACCGGAATACCTGAAGAGATTGGATTGTGGGAATAGAGTTCCCAACGAACGGCGTGGGAAAACAAGGCCGACATCACGCATTTGATCTTGGCCTTGGTTCCGTCTGTCACGTCGGTTGACCGCAGCCAGCGTTCGACCTCGACGGTCTTGACCTCTTCGAGTGCGAGATTCCCCCAGCGCGGAATAATCCAGTTGTTGGCGTAGATGATGTATGCGTCTTGGGTAGACAAAGCCTTGAGAAGCAGTTCCTCTTGTGAGTAGTGCTCCCAAAGCCGGTTGACTGTAGTGCGACACAAACTTCGATGCGCGCACGAATTGTTGATCGTCAAGCGAATGGCATCGGCCGCAGCATGGGCGGCAGACTCGGTTGGGTATTTCTTGACATCCCCGAGTTGGGCCTTGCGATGCATGACCTTTCCGTTGATGTCTTCTTCCCACCATCGGTATACCCAAACTGCGGGGCCGTTCTTTCGCTCTTCTCTCTCGATACTTCCGTGTTGATAACGCGTCCGTTTAAACAAAGCTAGCATCTCCTTTGCCTAAACGGTGTCGGCAGACACCGTCAGCATATGCAACCTGCCAGTTGTAGTCGATAATTTTTTTTGCCGCGGTCTATTGCACGCAGCGGTCGCATTTCGACTCCACTCCGCGTCGGGCCACGGAGTCTAGATTCTTGGCGAGCGACGTCTTCTCTCTGTCTCCGATCGTGCCTTTCGCGGTTAACAACAATCCACAAGCGCATAGACCGAGGTATCTCAGCTGTGCGCGACTATTTTTTCTATCCATGCGTTTAGTTCCGATCTTCTAAAGCGCCAAAGCTTGCCGATGTGAACGCCGGGGATTTCGCCTCGCCGTGCCATGCGCTGCAAGGTTTTGGGATGAATCTTGAGCAATTGTGCGGCTTCATCGGAATCGAGTAACGGTTCAAACAAGGAATCGAACTCGGTCGCACTGTGTAGGGGGTTTCGCGGGTTCCCAGACATTTTGGTGTTGCCTCCAGCAGCTGACATTGGGCCTTTACATTTACAGGCCAATAAAAACATTCGTTTCATAGATGGCGAGGGGAAACGCGTAGGGAGGCGCTGTCAATCTCCGGAGCGAGGCGGAGCCGGAGGGCGCGTAAGCGAGCACGGCGCGGTATTGGGGTAAGCGCTGGGCGGAGCTGCACGCGCGGGATTGACAGGAGGAGCCGAGTGGAGCTGAAGACTTCGCCTTGAAACGAGTGTGTGATAAAAGAAGACCAGCCGAAGGCTGAACCGCAGCACCTGTGACCAGGCAACTTGGGTTTCTCTGAGCAGGGTCGAAAACTCCTAGGCTGGGCTCTCTACCAGCAGTTCGACGCGATATCCGAGTTTTCGGAGTTGCCGGATCATTCTGGTAGTGCGTGCTCGCTTCGAACTTTCTTGTACTGCCGGGCCGTGT
>Ga0123355_10008783_pt1 | contig 15285 bp, 9 predicted proteins | sample TergutEmb28metaG_3_FD_89872 | JGI IMG/M metagenome (GOLD analysis project Ga0123355, IMG submission 89872) | Embiratermes neotenicus P1 segment gut microbial communities from Petit-Saut dam, French Guiana - Emb289 P1 | ecosystem: Host-associated > Arthropoda: Insects > Digestive system > Gut ... | reverse complement strand
TCGCCATTCACCCAAGGGCATAAGTCCAACTAACCACTCCTACCTCGTGGAGTTGGGCTTTATCCTCGAACTAGCGACTTTCTGGACGAAACCTAGCAATGAGTAGTTTATAGAGATACCCTTTCCCTTAGGAAAATAATCCAGAAATTATTTCTTCTGTTGTAGAACTAGCTTGGAATGGAATGTATTGGACAGCAATAATTAGTAAAACAACGAGAATTATAGCTATTAGTAATTTAGAAGATAATTCCATCTCTGTTGAAAGCCTTGCTGGATAAAACATATTTTTGATTTCAGTAGGTTCAAAAGCGGTATCAGAAGACTCAAGCTGCGTAACTGTTTCTTGATAATAATCATCTATATTGAGAATCTTTCGTTCTTGCTTTTGTTTTCGTTTATAGATACGCTGCTCTTTTCTTGTTAATTTCTTATACCAAGCTATATGTTCCCTGTAAGCTTCGATCACTTCTTCAGTAGCACCAAATTTTTTCATTACACCGTCATGCATCCAAATGGTTCTATCACAAAGATTTTTAACTGCACCAAGTGAGTGGCTCACAAAAAAAATAGTTTTCCCCTGTGCTTTGAAGTCGTAAATCTTATCGACACAGCGTTGATTGAATGTTTTATCACCCACCGATAATGCTTCGTCAATAATGAGAATATCAGGATTATTGTGAACAGAAACCGCAAATCCTAATCTTGATTTCATACCACTAGAATAATTTTTAATTGGTTGATCAATAAAATCATCTAAGTCAGAAAAAGCAATGATGTCATCCATTATGTCATTTATTTCTTTATTTGACATACCAGATAATAAACATTTTAGCCTGATGTTTTCGCGCCCAGTTAGTTGTTTGTTGAGTCCAGCTCCAATGGCAATGATAGAAGTTTTTCCATTAATAATAATTTCGCCAGTTGTCGGGGTTGAAGAACCTGCTATAATGTTTGACAAAGTCGATTTCCCAGAGCCGTTGGTTCCTATTAATCCGATAGCTTCACCTGCCATAACTTCAAAAGAAACACCACGAAGTGCCCAGAAATCAACGCCTTCTTTCTTCTTTTTAAAAGCCGCTCGTGTTTTATCAAATTTTTTTTTGTGCATTTCGTACTTCTTAGTTACGTAAGATGCAGAAACTTTGATTTCTGTTGACAAAAAAATCACATCCAAATTCATTTTAGTATTATCTGAAAAACTATTTTAAATGTTTAATATAAACTAAAAATTAACTTTCATTCTTCTTTCACAAATGATAAGTAGTCTTCTGGTGTATTAAAATCCCATGCTCCATCTTCTATCATAAGAAAATCATCACCTAGTTCGTACAGCTCGCGTCCTGAATAAGACTGATATACATGCCATCCTTTACCATCAGGATTATCAACTTTAACTCGCGCGGTATGCTTTTTCATGCACGTCCCATTAAATACCTTAACTGCAATAATCCGGAGCTTATTTCCAAAAAACAACAGATCGCTTCCTGTCGCAGTGACGATTTCAGCAATTGTTTCATCTGTGTAGCAAGTATCCCCATATAAAAAACAAACTTCATTTTCAATTAATTCAGCAGTAAAGCGGTCAATTTCATCTTCATTATCTAATGGTACGTAGCGTTTAGCACCCGCCACCTCATAGCGATCATCACGGGCAGTAATAGTGATCTCGCAAGCATCGTCAATTTCCCGTAGTTGACGCACAAGACGTGCTAGCAAGGTTTCACCGTCAATTTCAATTAAATGTTTAGGTCGATCAGTAAAATTATCCCACCGTACTCCCTTACCATCTGCCATAATTATATAATGCATAATAATCTCCTAATCTATCATTTGTTTCCATTCTTCAATTATTTTCTTTATTTTAAAAACTTTAACACGTTCTAGGGATGCTTTAGAATAGTATGCCCGTTTCTCAACATTATCAGTCAAAATTGCAAGTTCATGAGTAAAATCACAGGCTGATCCTTTCTTAACAAGGACTCCACTTTTTCCAAAATCCAGCACTTCATTTGCCCCTGATTGCTCAAAAGCAATAATCGGCAAACCAAAACTCATCGCTTCCATTAAAACTAATGGCATCCCTTCCCATCTTGAGGTCATCATAAAAATCGAGCTTTCCCGGTAATGCTTCTTTAATGCTTTACCTTTTAGCGAACCCATATATTCAAGTTTACCATCTGTTTGATATTTAAGTTGTAATTTTTCAAAAGTCTTTTTGTTCCGTTTCTTTCCAGGGCCAGCAACAGCAATTTTCCAACCATTAGGAATATTTTGTGCTATTTTACATAAATAATCAATACCTTTTTGTTCAATATCAATTCTGCCAACAAAAGAAATTATTTGATTATCAAGTTTGGAGCGATTCTTCACCGAAATCGTCACTGGATTATAAATGCAAATCGCATTATCCGTATACGCTTCAAACGATTTTTGATCTGTATTCGTCAAACAAACTAAAAAATCAATAGTATTTACAGCTGCAATAAAATATTTTCTATAAGAGCGAAAAAACTTGTTCAAGTACACCTCCGCATTATTGTGCAACCAGCCAATAACAACAACATCAGGAAACTTTTTCTTAATTTCTGTCGCATACGTAATCTGCGCAGCATTTAACACAACAACATTAATTTGTTCCTTCTCAATATATTGACACAATTTACTAATCTTCCCCAGCTCAAGTCTATTAGGATTGATTGGTATTCTCGTATGTTGACTTACTTTTTTTATCGCTCGCGGTAAAAAATGAGCGAGGTTGACAAAATGATACTTTTCTTGATAAACAAGAGTTTTCACAGAAAAACGCGATTTATTCTCCTTTCCGGTATTATAAATCGCAACATCGTAATCTTTATTTAATTCATTTGCAATCGCTATATTAACTTTAGTTATCCCTCCAAGTCGAAAACCATTTAAAATAAAGATTATCTTTTTCATTTAGACACACATCCAATGCTAATCTATAATTCCATGATGTCGATAAAAATCACCCAATGATCCATTTCGTTGTCCACCCCACAACTGAATAATATTAACACCTGATGATGTATTTGCTTCAATAATACAAATCCCATCCTTAGTCAATAAAATATCCCATGCCATAAAATTCATAAATGGAAATCTATCAGTAAGCTCTAGCATTTCCGTCTTGATAGCATCCCAACCTGGAACTTTAGCACCTTTAATCTTGGCACCGGAATCTGGATGGTATTCCCAAGAATCTAACGAATGTAAATTCCTCGCTTCACTTAGCTCACCAGTTATTAAATCAATATTCGCTACTAATCCACCTCGACTTCCATTGTCTACAGGGAAAGTATTCTTTGTACCAATACGCTGCACAGCAAAAAATACCTCGAATTCCTCTGTTTTTGGCGATTTCCAAGTAATAAATCTAATTGTATTTGCTGTCTTATCATACAAGCTATTCAAATAAGCATCTTGTTCCATTGCTTCAACAATTAACCAATTAGTATCCTTTTTTAAAAAAGCAATCATTTGCGCAACTGACTTTGAGTATTCGTCAATGTATAGCTGATCATCTTGCATTGATAGTAAGTAAACACCTTTACCTTTCCCAGCTTTGATCGGTTTAATAAACAACTTCTTCTTTCGTTGTAATAACTCAATGATGCCTTCATAAGTGTTAATATCCGTATATTTAATTAAACGACCCTGATTCTTAGCGACATAGATTTTCGGCACACGTATATAACGTTCGAGCACTTCATTGCAAATAATCTTGTTGTCAAACATATCATTAAAAGGTTCATTAATATAACGTGACTTATACCACTCAAGTTCTGAAATGTATTCACGTCGATCATTTTTATCAAAGTCATAAAGCACATACTGGTCACCTAAATATCCTCCAGATAGATTTGCTTTTACCTTTTTATGAAATGGAACAGAAAGATGGTTTTTAGCCCCCCATATCCGAAACACATAGCGATAACATAACACTAACCTTTTTTTCATTCTCCCCAATTTACTATTCATGTTATCTATACCTCCACAGCTATCCACATAATAATAGCCTTCCCTAATCATATCTTCAAAATACTCAATTCCACTCGGGAGTAGTTTCAATTGTTGGTTATTTGTCATTAAGGGTATCTCTATAAACTCCTCATTGTATCTGCATGCTTCAAGACTAATGCCAATGAATTGGCAAGTCTTGGATGCCATTCGATACATAAAAATCGTTGCTAGGTTTCGTCCAGAAAGTCACTAGTCAAGGAAAGGGCGACGAAGCATACTGGACGTACGTTAGGAGTCGTTGACGCAGGATAGTGGCTTTTTGGACGGAAGATAGCTTGAGGAGTTTATAGAGATACCCTTAACAGCATCCAATTCCACAAAGATTTTTAGCCTCTTATAATTATACTTGAAAGTCGAAAAAAAAGAAAGAAAAAAGTAGTACAAACCAACCATCTTCAAAGTTTGTGCTTTATCTTCTTTCAATATTGACTATTTGATCTCTTTTATTCACATTATAGCCTTTCCATAATTTTATCCGTAATTAGATCAGTCGACTGACCAATTGTTTCAGGCAAAAATTTCGCCTTATATCCCTCAAAAGAATCCACCGGATATTCAGCTTCCAACGCCTTAATTAAATCGCTTGCATCCTCAAATACACAGCCAGCCATTTCAGTAAACAGGTCGATATTCAATCCATTTTTCTTTACATAAACCTCATAATCATATAAGTAATAGTACGTTTTAACATCAAGAGCGGCTGCTTCAACAGCTGTCGCAGAATAGTCGGTCACTAAGTAATCAGCTATCGCTAAGCACTCAAGCGTCGAAAAATCAGCTATAGTATATATCTTACTAGTTGGCATAGCCAATTCTTGATTAGGATGACTTTTAACAATAAGATTAAACTGATCAAAATCAAACTGATCAATAAAAGAATCCCAACCATCAATACCGGTCTTACGCCAAGTTGGGGCATAAATAACTACTGGCTTTGCACCTAAACCATCATGCTTCTTTAAAATTCGCTCCCGAAGTGAATCCCGATTTTGTAATATGTAGTCAATTCGTGGCAATCCAACATTATATAGAACGTCCTCTTCCACATTAAACGATTCACAATAAAACTGATTCCAAGCCGCAGCTCCAGCAACAATAATATCATATCCTTGATGCATATTCATTGCTTTTGCAACCCTGCTACTACGACCTCCGCCTTCGGTATCAAGATTCCGATACCCCGACTGCTTGATTTTCCCCATGGCATGCCAGATTTGAATCACGGTTAATGTTGGTTTATGATTTAACAGTGAGATAATTGGAGAATATGTGTCAAGAACAGCAACTCGACTTGTAGCAACATGATACATTGAGCGGAGGGTGTTGTAAAATAATCGAAATCCAACTACTAAAAGAGGGGTTTCTCTTTTATTTCCGACAACTGCTGTTGCTTCTATACGCTCACAGATCATTACTATTTTTACGGTGGGGTCTCTTCGTAAAATTTCCGCTTCCAACATTATGAAATCAATCGAAGGTTCATTATATTGGCGACTTAGAAATACAACTTTTTTCGTGGTAGGAAAAAGCTTTAGCATAAAGTAAATAATACGCATTAGAAATTTTCCAAGTTGCAAAAATATAATTGCCATAATGACCTCCTATTTAGCCAAAGCTATTTAAAAGCTAACCTCTTCTGTAAACTTATGATGTTCTATTCATTTAAAATCAAATTCCTCTTGCATCAGCAATATTAGTTAAGACGTCTAACTCTAAAAACTGCACTAGCTCGCTATCGTTTAACTTATATTTTTCTTTTATCTTTTCAGCAATGATAACTTCATCAATAGCTAGATCACGCATAATCTCAATTGCTTTACCTATTCCTTCTTCTCGACCCTCTTCTCGACCTTCTTCTCGACCTTCTTCTCGACCTTCTTCTCGACCTTCTTCTCGACCTTCTTTACGCATTGCTTTTTTGTATTTCTCAATATCCCAATCTAACATATTTATCACCTCTGATCCATATTTTTTTAGAAATTCCGTTAAAATATCTTTTTCTACACAAGTTCGAATTGCTGATTCAATTGCGTCATTTAAAGTATTCCCCACTGCCATTAATTCCCTTACCAGATAAACAAAATAGCTGTAACTCTTTAAATCCGCAGAGCGTTCTAGTATTTCTGCCTTTATATCATAATTGATGTTTATAACTTTTACAACTACTTCTAGAGGTAGTACACCCTTTACTGGCTCAATGAATGCATCTGACAATCGCAAGATTTTCTCTTTCGGATACGAGGAAGTTCCATTATAAAATACATAAAACTCGGGGGTTGGTATTGGCGTTTGCTTTGTTCCATACAACTCATCATCTGGAATAATTATTTCGTACATTCGACTTACATATCCTAATGCACGAACTGCTATATTTCCATTAATTGTGCTCTGATGCTCAATAAATACGATAAGCTTTTTTTCAAGGAGAAACGAAATATCATTCTTCCTTCCCATCCACATAATTTGCTTAAGTGTGGTTAGCTCTACTTGGTTAACATCATTATAGTTTGTTTTATTAATTGCGTTGTACAGGTTCAGTATCTTCTCCTTTTCTAAAAAGTACTCCCTAAACATTGAATCTTTGTGCTCTCTATTTGCTGTGACTTCTAATTCCATCATTTCTTGACTCACCTTTCACGTTATTTATTATAGGTAGACATAGCTGAGTAAAACAGCCCCTATATTATAAATACGAAAAAAAGAAAAAAACTCCTTCTTTTTTAAGCGCTTGTATTTTGTGAAAGTGTTTTTGCCGGGCGTTTACATGGAATTAGTGCGAATAGTTGAGCATATACTAATAGTTTTTAAGATTTTCTCCTTTTTAGGATTATTATTCTAGTATATCATATTTTACATAATTTTAAAAGTACTTTTAGTTTTTATTCTATATTTTTTTACAAAAACTTATTCTCATCTGAATTAACTAACATTCGGGTGCTGTTGAAAACTAGAAGAGGTTGCAGCAAAATAGATCTAACTCAAGATTGGCTAAACAAATACTCCCAATTTTATAAGCTTCAGTTTCTTCAAATTCCTTTTAATCTTTCTCTTAAGCTGGAGTGCTTTATATTGACTGTTTGTAAAAAACTTAATTCTATGTAATTGAGCGTAAATTTGAGCATAAGAGTGCTTTTTTCCTATTATCATAAGCTTAGGACAATTCTCAAATGCATCATCAGCAATGACTGAGATATTCGGTGATATCCATGCTTCTCGTAAATTCTCACAATCAGCGAATGCTTTCGGAGGTATTTTTTTCAGATGATGCTCTTTTGTGAATATGACCTTTCGGAGATTAGAGCACTGATAAAATGCTTTATCTCCAAGAATCTGTAGTTTTGTCGAAAAATTTATGCGTCGTAAATTTATACAGTAGGCAAATGCTCCAGACCCAATTGTAATGACATTATCTGGGATTACAAGAGATTTTAAACTCTTACATCTTGAGAAGGAATTTGTTGCAATGCTTTTTAGGGTAGTCGGTAGTTTAACGCTTTTTAGATTGATACATTTATAGAAAGCTTGAGATTGGATTTGCAGTATACCATGTGGAATCTCAACTTTCTTAATGTTTTTATTATTGGCAAATAGCTTTTTTCCAACATACCAAACAGGTAGGTCATCTATAACATTTGGAAGTTTGATGATAGACTCTTTTCCGAGATATTTTATAATTTTCGCATGGTTTGCCCGCGGATATATAATGGCAGTATAATTATTTACAGTAGTAGTTTCTTTATTAAATATTCTTTGTGAGTTTTCATAAAAGTTTGTACCAAATACAATGTCTGCAACTAATCCTAGATTAGCTGAATTGCTAGATTTAAACAAAATAATATCATCTGGCTTTAATATTTTCTGTAAAATGTCGGAAGTATCATTAACATTATCTGTACTGAAGACTTTTATAGAAGACTTTCTTTTTACAATGTCAGCGATTGATTTTGCCAAACTACCGCAAGTAATCAAGATATCTACTTTGGAATCTATAACCGCTTTGCCAATATTTTGTTGGATTCGTACCACATCCGGATTTGATTGTGAAATATCACCTAGCACAGCAATACGCTTAAATTTTAAAGCTTCATTTTTAAGAAGCGAGAGCGTTTTTAATGATGCTCTCGTTGACGCTTCATTTGCATTGTAGCAATCAATATATAAACTATAATTTCCTATATTAACTAAATTTTGCCGAATTCCTTTCGGTTTAGCCTTTAGAATATTCTTCTGTATTTCTGCATCACTTAACCCAAGGGTTTTAGCAGTTATAAAGGCTGCCAAAGCACAATATACATTATGCTCACCAAGAAAATTAATATGGAGTGGCACAATCTGATCTTCGTAAACAACATCGAAATCAATTCCAAGGTTTTCAACATTGTATATAGGTCTAACATTAATGGCGCGATAGTGAGAGGCTGAGTTTCGTATTCCATAAGTTATTTTATTAAACTTTATCTCATAATCAATTTGATAAGTATCATCAGCGTTAATAATTACCACTCCATGATCATCCATACCAGCTGTAATACTGAAACAATTTTCAACAACATTTTCTATCGTTCCGAATTTTTCCATATGAGATTCCGCAATTTTAGTAATAACACTAACATCTGGATGAATCATTTTTGAAATAGCAGCTGCATTTTTTACCGGACTCTCTGAAATCTCTTGAACATAATATTTATGTTTTTCTCTTAAACCTTGAACGACATTACCGACATACCCATAAAGATTGAGATTTCCTTGATTAGATCTTACAGAAGAACCAAGCGTAGCAACAATAATCTCTTTTGTTGTTGTTTTCCCAATACTACCTGTTATACCTACTACTCGTACATCATAGCACTTTCGATAAGCTGAACTCAGCTGTATCCATGCTTCTTGCAAGTCATCTACGACTAAGCAAGGGTAATCTTTAATTTGCTCTGTACTACAAAGTAATGTTGCTCCTTTTTCAATAGCTAAATCAGCTAATTCCTCTTGATTTAAATCTGTATTACTAGAAAACAAAAATGCAAAATCATTTTCTTTCACACGTCTAGCAACTCGAAAAAAATTATATATTTCTTTTTTTTCTGGCACAGGAAGCCCTAAGGCGTTATGGATAAAATTAGTATCTAGCATTTATTTCTTCTCCTTGCTTTGTTGGTTTCTAGAGGTAATGGGAGTAATTATGATAAATGCTAACATTTTAATTCTAAACTAATAATTTCTGAAATCAAATCTGTGTATTCTACCCCAATTTCCTTAAACATGACCGAATATACGCTTTCTTCTGAAAATCCAGGCACTGTATTTATCTCATTAAAAATAACCTCATTTTCATCAGAAAGGAAGAAATCAACTCTTGCAAAACCTTCACAGCCAATTTCTTTATATATTTTTTTTGCTGATTCTTTAATTTCCGTTTTTAATTCTTCTGATATTACAGCAGGTAGTTCTTTTTTAGAACTCCCTGTTACATATTTTGTTTTATAGTCATTGAAAAGTCCACTTTCTACAGTGATTTTCATTAACTCTCCAACTTTTATGTTATCATTTCCCAATATTGAAACTTTTATTTCGCTTCCACTAATACCTTCCTCTATTAAAATTTTTCTATCAAACTCAAACGCTTTTTCGACAGCCTCCCTTAATTCTCCTTTGTTTTCTACTTTTGATACACCAATTGATGATCCCGTCGATGCTGGCTTAACAAACAAAGGATATTCGCATGTCCTTTTAAAATAATCATCTATACTTTCTATTTCATTTCTAGGTGACTTTAAATACTCGTCTTTACTTGCAATATAACATTCTGGTTGAGCCAGATTTATTCTTTCAGCAAATATTCTTGTAACAGACTTATCCATACTACATGCTGAAGCTAATACATTTGATCCCACATATGGAATGTTTGCTAGCTCTAATAGCCCTTGTAGTGTACCATCTTCCCCAGTTTCACCATGTACAATTGGAAAAACACAATCGATATTAATTGTAAAGAACTGATCTTCCTCCATAACTACTAGTCCATGAACATTTCTATCTGGAGATATAACCGCTCTTTTGTTACCTTTTGATTTTACCCAGTCTTGACCATTTTTTATTTCCTCAAAAGTAGCATCTGTTAAAACCCACTCCCCTTCTTTTGTAATTCCTAATGGATATACATTATATTTTTCTTTATCAATAGCATCTATCAAAGATGCCCCTGAGTTACAAGACACTTCATATTCCGGTGAACTTCCCCCAAATATTACAAGTATAGATTTTTTCATTTTTTTCACCTCATAACATGTGCTTATCTAGTTTAAAAATTAGTATCAAAAACTTCATTTACAATGGACTCAAGAGCATCAGAGCGATTTCCCTTAAATAAGATAATATCATTTGGTTCCATAATTTGTAAAAGAACTTTTGCAGCTTCTTTTAAATCAATTGTGCTAATTACTTTTATAGTTTGCACTGACTGGGCAACCTCTTCTGAGATGTCATTCGCCAATTCACCACAGCTAATTAATACATCAACATTTGAATCTATGACTGCCTTCCCAACATTTTGATGAATTCGAGCCGCATCAGCAGCAAAATTTGTTCCTGCAATATTACCCAAAACAGCAATTCGTCTAAATTTTTCGGTTTCATTTTTCAACCGAGAGAGCGTTTCTAACGCTGCTTTCGTTGACTCTTCATTTGCATTATAGCAATCAAGATATAAATAATAATCTTTAATAATAACTAAATTATTTCTTATTTTGCGGGATTTCATTTTAAGTAAGTTTTTTTGAATTTCTTCATCAGACAATCCAAGAAGATTAGCAGTTGCTGCTGCCGCAAGCACACAATAGATGTTATGCTCTCCTAAAAGGTTAATACAAATCGGAATCTGTTTGTTTTTATAAGTAAGATCAAATTCAAATCTTGGATTTTTAACATCATAAATAGTTCTAATATTAGTCGCCAGGTAATCTGCATTCGGATTGTGGATACCATAAGAAACGACCTGCAAATCAATTTTAAAGTTTACTTGATATTCATCATCTGCATTAATAATAACAACACCATCGTCACTCATTCCATCACAAATAGCAAATACATTTTGAATTACATTTTCCATATCTCCAAATAAGCTCATATGCGAAGTAGAAATCTTACTTATAACCGCAATATCGGGTCTTATCATTTTTGAGATGGAGCCACAAGCTAGCTCTGTAACCTCTTGTATATACAAATTATGTTCATCAGTAATTTTCTGAATTCCATGAGCAACACCACTTATAGTATTAAAATTCGAATAGGATTCTATAGCATCGTAGCTCTTACCAACCGCAGCATAGATTGTTTGCTTAGTTGTTGTTTTTCCAATACTCCCAGTTACTGCTACCTTTTTAACTTCCCACTGTTCCAACCAAGCAGACCCTAATTTTGGAATTACTTCTTTTAGATTATCTACAACTAAACAAGGATAGTTTTTAATTTGTCTTGAGCTAACAAGCAAAGATGCGCCACGCGCGATGGCAATATTAGCTAATTCCTCTTGGCTCAAAATCAAATCTGATGAAGATCTTAAAATCCCTACACCATGCTCACTTACTCTATCAGCTCGAAGAAAAGATGAATATATCACGTTTTCTAGAGGAGGAGATAAATCAAGCACCCTATGTATAAATTCCGAATCCAGCAGTTTAATTTTAAATGGATGGATAAATGGAATATTAGACAAAAGCTCGCCAAATTTAATTTCTTTAGGAGTGAGCTTTGTAATTTTATGACCAAGCATTTTTTCAATATGTCGTGCTGCTTTTTTCAATATTTTTGCATCTTTAGAACAAAATGCAAAAGAAAAACTTGTTGGAACAACAGAATAAGACTTTTTGCCAAGCTCCATAATTCTGCACGGATAATAACCATTACACTCTATCTTGACTTTTCCATCTTCATCTTTTACAAGAGTCAATTCAGAAATGAATGTGTTGCGCGTAATTTCTGTTTTGGTCGAAATATCAGATAAAAAATTACCGCCTGAATAGATAACAGGCACAATACGATCATCTCCTGTCTGGATTTCATCGAATGGTTGCACACAATGTGAATGTGCTCCAAAGATAAAGTCAGCACCCGCATTAGCAACCTCATTTGCAAAACCTCTTTGACGCTCTGTTAAATCATTCGTATATTCTCTTCCCCAGTGACAGTAAGCAATGATGAATTCAGCACCTTCAGCCTTCGCAGCCTGCATATCCTTATTAATTTGCTCTAACTCATGAATATTAAGTAAAATTTTACGACCACTTTTAGTGAAATTCACCTTTTTCATCAGTTGGTGTGCACCATCAAAATAAGCGAGAATAGCAATTTTAATCCCATTAACTTCAACTGAAATGTAGCGTTTATCATTTGCACTAGCATTAGCCCCTGTATGCATAAGTTCATATTTATTTTGCAGATCTAGCGTTTCCAAAATCCCACGCACACCAGTATCATACACATGATTTTGGGCATTAATAACGGCATCAAACGAGGCATTTCTTATTGCACCTAAGAAGCTTTCAGGTGCATTAAGATGTGTTCTTGCATTTACATATTCCCTTTCACATGTAAAAGGCGCAGAGGGAGAAATCATGGTTTCCATATTCCCAACCGCAAAGTCTGATTGTGCTAAAATATCCTTTACAAAATAAAAGCTATTATCAAAATGATAGTTACCACTCTTATAAGCCTGCTTTTGTAGCTGTTTCCGGCACATTAAATCTCCAGTCATCATAATGACTGCTCGATTTTGCGTAGATTTATTTTTGTTATAGTAAGCACCGTTTTTGAATTCATAGCGTGCTGATTTGACAAGGCTTGGCGCAGGAAGAAATGGTCTTTGTATGGGTTTATACGACGGCATACGCATTTCAAATTTCTCAATAGTTGTGGTTAAATCATCATCATTGTAAAATGGAGTGTGTTTATCAAAATCAATAAATTCTCCTATTGAGTAGGGTATCATCTGTGACGACAATTTAGGCATATCCTCTAGCTTAATCACAGCTTTAGCTAATAAATTATTTTCAATTGCAAACTTATATGCATAGGATATTTCTTCACAAATAATCACAGTATTTGCTTCAAAGGCTCCTACTGCTATTTCTTTTAAAGTTAATGGCAGCTTCATTTCCCCGAGCCTTTTACAACCTAAGAACGCCCCTGTTTTGATTTGTGCCAAACCGTTATGAACATGAACTTTTTGCAATGATGTACAGTTTAAAAAAACAGATTCATTAATGGTCTCTACTTTGCAAGGAATAGTTATTTCTTTGAGGCTTGTGCAATCCTCAAATGCACTCGCACCAATATAATTAATTAAAACTGACAGTTGATCTTCATACAAATCACGATCCGTTATCATATCATCACTAATTCCACGTTTACTAAAATAGTAGAATTGCTTCAAGTTCGTACAACCTGCAAATGCTGATTTACAAATCCTTCTTAAATCATAAGAAAGACCAATACTCTCTAAAACAATGCAGCTTGCAAAAACTTCAGCATTTAATACAGTTAAAGTTTCTGGTAACTCAATCGTTTTCAAGGAAACACAATTTTTAAATGCAGACCGAAAAATTTTAACTACTGATTCTGGTATTAAGATCTCTACTAGATTTATACAATTTTCAAATGCACGTTCCCCTATTGCTACTACTGGTATTTCGTCTATTTTCTCAGGAATATGAACGGTCTTTGCCTTACCAATATACTTGTCTATAGTTATGGTATTATTATCAACTGAATATTCAAATTGGTTTTTTTTTATTTGGACTTTCTGATTTATCTTTAATATTTGCTTAATTTTTCTTTTAACCCTTTTTGGAATTAACCTTTTCATTAAATTTCCCACCTAGTAAAATAGTATAATACATCTCAAAAACATCAACCTTTTGGGCACAATTCGCACACACTTTAAGTACTCATTTAAATCTCAACTATCTTTCCTTATAAGTAAAATGGTCATACTGCAGCTCTTTATTTTCATTAATCCTACACCTTTTCGGCAGATTAATTAAATGTCGCGGCGGCTTTTCATCATTATAACCATACCTTGTTCTCTTAACATCCAATTTGAAAAGTAAATAATCAGTTGTCTCAGGCGATAATTTATTAATTCTTGGGTAATCAGGAAACCTATTTATCTCCGGAAACTTAATACCATCAGCTGTAATCGCTAAATCAAACCCAAAATATTCAACCTCTGGAATAGACTCCGCAATTTCCAAAATAATCTCCCGAACATACTCCCAATTAGGCAAATAGCCTTCAATCTTTTCACCTGTATCTGGATGATATTCACAGGGTATCAATATCGCACCATCTTTTAATTGCACTGGATTAGAAAAATATCCTGTCTCCACATCTACATCCACACCAATTCCACCTGCACCAATGTTATCTACACCACCTGTTTCATTCGTTCCATAGCGCATATAACCATTACCAATATACGGTTTTATTCCATCCTTCTTAAACACTGTCAATCGCACCGTATTAACCGACCCATCATATATTTTGGCAATATCAGGATGCATCTGAATAAACTCGGTAATCAAGTACTGATTGTCTATATCTGTAAATAGCTCCACTACTCTTTCTTCGTTTACCTCTTCATCATTTAAATAATACTTTTCATCTGCATAAACAAACTTAAAAAAACCTTCCCCATGTGAACCTGCATCTGGTTTTAAAGCCAGTACTCCTTTTTCCCTCACCAATCGGAAAATCTCATCATGGCTTGCCGCATAACCTTTTGGACAATCCATTAAAGGAATTATTTTACTCTTACCATTTTTAACCGCTGTAAAATAATAGTAATTAGGAAAACATTCTTTAAAATCTCTTAATACATATTTAATCGTTACCTTATCTTCAAACCAAATTCGATATTTACCATTTATATGACGAAGCCATTTGTACTCAAAATCTGATATGAACTGCTTATGATTTTCTTTAGTTACACCATACTGTGCTAATCGATAAGACTGAAACCCATGCTTATATGCCCACAGCTTCTGCCGAAAGGTTGCATCCTTATTAGTAAAAAAGTCATTTGTAAATTCTTGTATCGTTCTAATAGCTAGATATGGATAAAGTGTCTTTGGAAAAAATGCTTTAGCAAACCTTTTTCTTACTTGCAAAACTACCCTTCGCCAACTATGACTAATTCTCTTAGACGGTTCGGCAAAGATTTTTTCCTTTTCTCGAACCTTTAAAAGTAAATAC
>Ga0123355_10008782_pt1 | contig 15285 bp, 9 predicted proteins | sample TergutEmb28metaG_3_FD_89872 | JGI IMG/M metagenome (GOLD analysis project Ga0123355, IMG submission 89872) | Embiratermes neotenicus P1 segment gut microbial communities from Petit-Saut dam, French Guiana - Emb289 P1 | ecosystem: Host-associated > Arthropoda: Insects > Digestive system > Gut ... | reverse complement strand
CCCCCCTCCCGTCTTTTACCCTCCCCCTTTCCCCCCCCCCCCCCTTCCTGTACGTATTACGGAAGTGTTCTACGCCCACATCCTTAATGGCAACTCCATGTACGCCTGAAATGCCTACATGGCAATTAGGCACTCACAGATAGCACCGGAATATGCGCAAACCACCCATGTTCGGAGCAGCATTCAAAATCCGCAATATCTGTGTTTGACCAGGCTGCACGTATGCGCTTCACATTCTACAGCAAGGCTACAGTTTTATTTAGTCGTGAAATGCTGCACTAAGTGCACAATTCTGCACCAAATTTAGTCAAGGTCGATTTGAAATTAAAAAGGTTCCACGCGCAGGACGCTCGGTCGCCTGCAGGAAGTACGTGGTTTCGCCTTATGAAGTGTCGACGAACTTAAAAGGTACGGACTGACTGACTTGTCTCCTGGGAACTGTAGCGTGGGATTCCCCGTCGCGGGCGGGTGATGCCATTTACAATAACGCTGTTCTCTATTTCTACGGCGCAAGCGCATGTTCGATTTTGATTTCACACCACTGCAGTGTGTCCCACAATCACAAATAACCCACATTCAATTTCTACAACAAAGCATACCCAATCAGTGACTAAATTTAAGAAGTGCCTTACCACTGCACAATGAGGATGTTAAAGAGGGCAGTACATTCTAACTCCCCCGAGACAGAGCTAGTAGTTTGTTTCACAGTCAGCTCGTCCTTTCAGCCCGCGACCAATCGCTGGACAATACTGTATAAATGTCTGTGTCCGTCCTAGAGTAAATCTTGACGTGACAGTAGAACAAAACCACATCTACACGGAAGATCGCACCGTTATCGGCCATGTCGTAGTCGACTGTCCTGTGTTACAAGCACACATACTAGGTTTAGGCCTACCGCATCACGCACGTTTGTATCACACATACATTAGTAAACAATGTCAGTTATTTAAAAAAAATCGGGGAATACCTCCTCCTCCGATTCGGTTCAGAGTATTTTGTTTTCTACCTAAAAACAAAATGATTAAAATGTAGAAATGTTTCAGTTTTCTGTTCATATGGCTGTGAAACCTGGTCTCTCGAATTAAGGGAAGAGCATAGTCTGATGCTGAGGAAGATGTTTGGACCTGGGAGAGAAGAAATAGCAGGAGGCTAGAGAAAACAGCAAAATGAGAAGCGTTTGATTTGAACTCCTGACCAACTATTATACTGGGGATCAAAGTAAACGCATTTGTTGGTGGATGTGCTGATTGTAAGAATATGCACGGCGCGAACAGTAATACAAAATTATGATACAGAGTGTTTTCAGTGCAGCTGCTTACTTCTCAATTCTTCTACATGATGCACAAGCTATCAGGAATTGACAACTTACAAAACAGTGAGTTAATGCTTTATACAAGATCATTTGATGTGCATACTCCCTGATGACGGTCTCACAGAGGTCGAAACACGTAGGAGTTTACACTATTTTAATGTGATATAACTGCGTAAATACAAGCATTGTACATCTGTTCGTTTGTTATAAAGGTAAAGGTAAGTTCACCCTATAACAGGTCACGAAGGCTAAGAAGTGGAGCAGAGGTATAGTTCTACTCTTTCTTAAACCTCGGCACTATATGGGGTGGGTGGTCAACGCCACGCCCCGGCCGATTTACCCCTGGGAAAGACCCAGTACCTATTGTATAGGAGGCTGGGTGGGATCCAGGACCGGTTTGGACGGGTGCGCAAAATCCCCCCCACCGGGATTCGATCCCCGGACCGTCCAGCCAGTAGCGAGTCGCTATACCGACTGCGCTATCCCGGCCCACGTACATAATAAAGTAACGTTAAAATTACTCTGCAAGAAAAAGAATGAGAGTGCTTGGACAGAATTCATATTACCCGGGAGAGGGGCAAGTGGCGAGCTCTTGTGAACACGGTAAGGAACCTTCGGGTTCAACAAAATGCGGGGAATTTCTCAGTTGGCCGAGGAATTTTAAAGACTACATTGTTCCACGGATTTCGTTAGTCGGTGATTAACAGAGGTGGTGTTGACAATACAGCTTTCACCACTCAAGCAGTAAGGAGCGGTGCAATTCGCTAATGTCTGTACAAACGTGACCGTCATCCAGTAGTCGCAAACTCTCGACTTTCACTCCGTACAAACTGCAATCACCGATCGGTTGCTTCAAATGGGAAAACTGAGATGGAAGTTAACATTAATCTGGCAAAACAGTACAAGACACAGTAAGGCAGTATTACAATCTAATTCTACGACCTTGAAGGACGCGTCACTCATTCACTTATTCTCATCCATCTTGAACCAAATATGCATCGTGCCAACGCATCTGTTACGATCAAGCGGTAATGGCTTGAACACTTTTAACTCCACGTCGTATTTCCACACAGTACGACTGCATTTCACCCTATGATACTGCTTGAAATGTATAATTTTTAAGTGTTGTGGATCTCATTCAAGATGCCCCAACTACGAACCTCCTGAGGGAGGCGACTCGGGGGGTTTTATTTTCTTCTTCCAGTCCCTCCAGGCAAATGCCCAGAGTACGCCTGCTTTAAAACAGGCAAACACCGCTTGCCACACACCCTTCTCGCATCACCACACACACAATCGCTTGTCATCTTGCGTAAGCTGCTAACAGCTATGTTAAGTAACTGAATGCAGCACTGTCCTCCTTGGCAACCTAATGGTTCCACAGCTGGTCAACAAATCTGCCACCTTTTATGACACTCAAAAGTTCATTATCGTGTTCGTGACAGGCAGTCTCCTGTTCCTACCTTCTGCCAGACGAATCCACTCCACGTCCCTCAGTCCAATTTATGAAGACGTTCATTTTAAAATTATTCTCGCATCTAAGTCTACGTCTTTCAGGTGTTTTCCCCTTCAGGTTTCTGCACCAAAGCCTTTTATGAATACTCTTCCTTCCTATGCATGCGACATACCCCACCCACCTCACCCTTCTTAATTCAACTTAATAGTATTTGGCAAGGAGTTCATATCATGAAGCTCCGCACTGTGCAATTGCCTCATTTCTCCCGTTACTTCATCACGTCGTTAAATAAACACGACAAAAATAAATGCAGGCCTATTCCTAATAATGGAGGCCAAAATAAGCCTGTCGTGGCTGTCCAGGAGCTGAAAGACCGGGATTCGTTTGACGACAGGATCTTCGCTGCCACGTCAAGCCTATAGTGCTGCGGTCCACGTAGCTTTCTAACCCACAAACAGCCGGGCCAGTTTTTCGGATACAAAGTGGCCATACGGTGAGACTAACCACTCACTTTCACCCTGTGCCAAGGACAAGAACGCGTTCAGCTTTATCTCCGCTTTCCTACAGAATCAAGAGGAGCTGCTTAGGTACAGTACAAGGCCGACTGTACCGTTGTCTTCATTTACCAAACTTTACGCCGTCACGTATAATGTCCTGACAATTCAATTTATCTTACTGCGATGCAGCGACTGTTCAAGAAGCGTAAACAGACGGCGTTAAATCCGAATACTTGTGACAACATACATGTATACGGAGGTTGGCAGGTTTGTTCTCCCATAATATGCTAGGAATTAGCCGCTACCGTCAACGCAAGTTCTGCTAACGACTTCTGCCAGCGTAACAGGAGCCTGACGGGAATTGCAACCAGTCACGTATCAATGGTTGAAACGTTACCACTGTGCCATCCTGTTCGGTCGCCAAGTAACGTGAAACGTTACCATCCCGACAGACAGATATGCTGTAAAATCAAAGTGGCATCCTGTAGCAATTTGTTCGTACTGGCACTCCCCGACTTACGCAAGAGAAACGATCCGTGAAGTCCAGCGCTAAGGCGGAACTGAATATACATATAGTCAATTGTATACACACACAAGAAAGTTCGGATGAAATCCAAACACCAACACACTGGAGCCTGATCGGCAGCGGCATGACCGCCCCGCCGCCTGTTATCGCCCACCAGTATTCTTCTGCAGCCTTCGTCTCATTTCATTTTCATTCCCGTGTTTCAAAAATGGTACTATTCCATTTCTATTTTTTAAAGTTACGCAAATTTAAACTGTGTTAAGCCGGGGCGTGTCCGTACAGTAACACGACTGTATAGGATGTGTGCTTGACTTGTGTACGGGGAAGTTATGACGAAAACTCTGCATCTTTTGTATAATCGACACACACTTCGTGTTCGCTACGTATCAGGCAATTTCAGCTGATGGATATTTTACTGCGAAATACTCTGACATCAATACGAACATGTGTACTGACGTCCTTTTTTCATAAATCGCTGCAGAATGGGTATGTTTTTCACATTTTTTCCCCCAGCAGATTAAAAAGTAATTCGCTGTGTACCATCCGAAATAAAAAACGCGGAATTATGTGACTAGAGCAACCATCTGCATGGAATTTAAAGAATAAAATGAATAAAGAAAAACGACTATAATACAAGGGGAGAATCCCTGTGTTACGAAAGACATATAAAAGGACCCCCCCCCCTCTCAAAGGCTCAGTGCGATGGTCAGTACTTCCGCTTCGTAATCGGCGGGTCCTGGTATCGCATATCGGCCGAGAAGCAATTATCCTCACAGAAATCCCTTCTTATCATTATCACTCTACCTGTTAAGTATCCTAAATGGATGACGACAGTTTATTTCCATCATTATCAACACAAGACCGTCAGATGATTAAGTGTTGTTAAATAAATTAAGGCACGCTAAATATGGAACAACTCACCGCGTAACCTACTCATTAGCTACCGTAATTAAGTTTCTTCAGAACTGATACTCACTCAAATGACCAATAAGTTCCTACTTTTATGGAATCCGCTCGTTCATCACCGAGTTCACAAAACTCTGTCACTGGAACCTACCATGCGCTAGTCCAATGCACACATCTCAATGCCTTATTTCTTTAGTATTATCCACCCACTCATGCCAAACGTCTTCACCGTAGGCGCCTTCCTGTGAGGTCTTCTGACAACATGTAATTTCAGTAGCAATTTAAATCCACACAAACAATATTTGAACGCCGTACGTTCATTTATTTACTTTCCTAAATATCTTTCGGTTGCTCCATTCAAACATCATCAGGCAGAAAACACAAGAAACATAAATTAAAAAGTGTGCTATGGAAGGGGCTTCCACAGCACACTTTTCCATTTATGTACTTGCATTTTCTACCCGAGGATGGTCGAATGGAACGACTAGAACGTTGCAGGAAGGTAAATAAAGAGCGTACGGCGTTCAAATATTGTTTTGTGTGGATCTGAATTGCTACTGACTAGCACAACGGGATGGTGTTGACTAAAAAGACGCAATTTTTTCACTCACTTTACCTACAACCATTTGTTACTCAATTTTAATCTCTTGAGTCCAGAAATCTTCCTCGTCGCTTCACACGAAAACATGAAAAAATGGCAACTAACCTGTTAACCTATTAACTCGGCATATGAATGGGATTTCTTACAATTTAATCCATGAATACTGAAACGCTTCAAAACGTATTCCCAGCCATTGCTGACGTATCTGATTCTACAACCAGACACTACCGATCATGCATTCGCAGCTGGCATGCATTTTTACCGTCGACCTAATCGACGCGGGCAGTATAATAATTACATGAGCCGCTCTGTGTTCCTCAAACGGCACACACCGACGACTTCAACGTGGGCAACTGGCCGCAAAGTTGCACCATCGACCTCGAGCAAACACAATTATGTTTTTATTTTGACAATCAAGAACAAAAAACAACGCCTCCCTCTCATAAATACCGCACAAACGGACCAAGGGTTGTTATCCGGATGAACACAATTGCTAGGTAGCACGGAACTCTTGCTTGCCACCGTGCGAAACCAAACATGCCCCGGTTATGGGGATAGGGGTCAGTGGAGTATTACACTGGTTGGAATGTGCAGAACACCGCTAGATAAGTGAAACGTACGGACACGACATTTCTGCTACAGTATCATATAAGTCGAGTGGCAACGATGCGGTCAGTTCTGACGACGGCGCGTGCGATATCAGTCACCGACTTAATTTTGTATTACACAGGACAGAGAAACCCTTATGCCTGGGAGCGCTAAACGAGGCACGATCTTGACGCATACTCCTACAATGCACGTAATAGTTTCACATCATACACTTAAAATACACGCCAGTTCGGCCAAGAATCGTACAGCCAGCTTTCCATGTTGCAACAAGTGTGTGCGAAGTGCTGGAGACTGTGCTGAAAAATGACCGTTAAGTGGCAGCATATTGACTTCAAAATGGCACAATAATTGTAAAAACAAGCAGTCCGTTTGGGAGATAAAGCCGTTTGACATTAGTTATTTACTTCACAATTAGTCTGTACGTTACGTAACTTCGCCAATCACAGGTAACTTGTGATCACCTACACTTATGTAACTACTGAGAGCTGGGTACCTTCTTAGGTGTGTAAATAAAGAGGGCCTTTATATTACTGCGTGAAAGCGGGGGCGGGGAAGGACAGTAGCGACAAAATAGCTAACGCTTTTAGCTGAATTCTTCGCAATTCTGCGACTTTCGCGCTACCGGAACCATGACAGCCGGCCCATCACAATGGGTGATCAGTGTTGGCAACTAGTTGGCAGTACAGCGAGAAAGTCATAAATGAGTAATTCATCGTTCTGTTTGCTGCTGACACTTTTCGTCTGCCCTGTCCTTCACACCCACGTGGCAGACAGCAAAACTCTGCAGACAGTTCAGATGCTACGCCCAGCGTGAGCTATTTAACGTGAACTGCTCACCACGTTGTCTGCCTTACCAGTCCATACCCTCTTCCAAAGCGGGTTCACCAGAGAGTGTAATCTAGTGCTTCCCCTTTCAATTTACAGTATATTATATCTTCCTTAAGGTCATCCAGTACCTGCATACGTCGTCTTCCTCGTTTTCCCGTCCCTTCCATCTTTCTTTCGATAACGTGTTTTATAGTATGCCGTTTCTACGCAGGGTGTGACCAATCCTGTTAGACCTTCTTCGTTTTGTTCTATGTACGATGTTCGTTTCCTCTTGCTTCTTTGTAATAATGTTCACACGATCGTTCCAACTGATCTTCTCCATTCTTCTCCAGCACCACAGTTCGAAACGTTCAAGTTATTTCTATTCTACTTTCCGAAGTGTCCAAGTTTCAGCACCATACAAACATATGCTTCAAATGTACTCGTACCCACGTAAAAATGATAAAGACAGAATACGTTTTTCAAAGTACTAACTTTCATCTCAGAACTCCACATCAAGTAGCATTAACATCACTCTCATCTCACAGCTTCCTACGTCACGACGAAGAGGTAGATGCTAGTGACTTAATGCAAGCACCAAAACTGGTAATAAAAATACTCTCCACCGTTTCCAACTTTACACGGGCAGGCACGCAAACAGACTGTATCATGACCTCTTGCGTCCATGAAAGTTAATTAAGGTATTTGTTTGTGTACGAGTGCACGGTGATATAATCCTCGGCTGAGAAGACCCTGAAGCACTCGGGTAATTCAAACGTGTCGATGCTGGAGGTGGGGCTTGAAAGTAATTTTAACAGCAGTAACATCAAGGCGAGATTTTCTGCCACCGGGTCCTAGCAGGCCTCGTTTCAATTTACACGTTACCTGGCAACGATAAAGTAACGTGCCGCGTTTCAAGGTCTAACAATAAACGTGATCATGCAATGTACCCACGAGTCGCAATAAAAGGGTTTCTATGGCTAGCAGGGAATCCCGAAGTTCAAGTCCTCGCACACTTTCTTAAGCTGATGTACTGTCCAAAAGTGAAAAAGCTGGTACAGTAAACGTAAGGCGCATAGACAGAATAGTCCCTTTTGAATGTCAGCAATACATGGACGTGAATGGCCAGCTTCACGCCCCGGCCGGTTTATAACCGGAGAAGAAGAACATCACGGCACCCATCGAATAGATGACTGGGTGGGCCCACATCCGGTCTGAACGTTTTGGAGAAGAGAAACAAAAACTCTTGTCAATGGGGGTATCGAACCACAATTCCTCAGTCAACCTGCCCGTAGCGTAAGTAGCCCTACTACATCCACTAAAATACTCGCGTCCAACCACCCCACTGTAATTACTTTCTCCAAAAGACAAACGCAGATATCTATTGAGAGTTGAGCAGTTACACCAAAATCCATACCGATGAACCCCAAAAATTTCGTGAAATATGCAATTAAACTTGAAACATGAACCTGCAGGTATGCGCGATTGGTAACGGTGACATTCTGTGGACCTCAAGGCGTCACGTTTTACTCCTCTACCTGTGTTTGGTTCTGAAAAAATTCCATCTCTCTGATACATAAAGACTAGGCTGGAACAATTATCGCCCAACTGTATGCATTAGCACAATGCCGTCAACCTGCAGCCGGCAGGCAACATGGCCGTGGAGACATTTTAAATGAGAAAACGTCTTTTAACCTTTCCCCTGGTAAAGCCACGACAGAACGCCAAAGCAATTTTGAAAACTTATGAGCTACTGATTTATGAAGACACATTACATTACTACTTCATTTTGTAGAAATATGCTGCGAGTAACACTTGGCCAAAGTTGCCCACACCACATTAAAAGGTTGAGTAGACCTGCACTAGCGTATCTTTTTCAGCCCGCTGAACATCACTAATCCTACGTACGACTGTATAAGTGACAGGCACAATTCCTCCACCCGGTCAAATCTGTACGGGCCTGCAAGCAGATTACGAATCTCATCCTTTAACCACGTTTATCACGAAACCAAAGACTTACCTAACAATGGACTGTAGATAGCTCGGCTCCTGTAATCTGGAGATGAACAGAAGAGCATCGTCCCCAAGTCAAGGCCAACGGGTTGTGTTACAGCTTATAAATAAAGAGGTTCCACTATATGGCCGGCAGACGTGGCAACCTCACTCAACCCAGGAAACAATGGGAACGCCATCAAACAAGAGGGGCCACGACTTCCACGATGTTTTATTCTCCGGACACTGAGAACAAAGTCCGCAGTGCAGAGCCCTGGCTCAGCTGATGAAGACATTGCATGCCATTACGGAATCCTCAGCTCTCACAAGACACCGTCAGTCGACCTTCAGTTATTTGAGCACTGAAGTTAACTCTTCTGGTTAGTCCAAGAAAGGGTGATATACCGTTAAAACGGAAGCAACAACCACCTCCGAAACGTCGGTGACTACCAGTCGATACGGCATATTCCCGAATACTCTGGTCTTCATCAACAACACTGCTGAAACCTCAAATCACACACATTTAAGTCGTGGCCACACACTCGCCCCTTATCCATTTGATATAATTCTGTTTTTACATCCACGAAAAGGTGTTCCAGGTGTCTCCTTCCGCGCTTAAACCAAAACATACTCTGGCCTACACTATATACCCTTTTCTACTGTGCGTGGTACACGTGCCGTCCTTCTTGTATTCCAGTTCATCACCCTAATCGTGTTTGGCTAGACAACAAACTGCGACGCACTTCATTATGCTATTTTCTCCACCTCCCTCCCTCCTAGGCCGAAAACACCCTTAGCACGTTATTCCCAGACGCACTCACCGTAGAGACTTCCACACTCACCTGACAGTGACAATGCCAAGCAAATGTTAAAATCCCTACATTTCACGTGAAGCTGCATTTCTGGTTCATTACAAGGGCTTGAATTTGGGGACATCTTAATTTACACACCACACAGGGACGAAATCCATTTGGGTCAATGAAGAACGTATGTTTTTATACAACGAATAATTACAACGCATATATGTACAAATTTTGACCATTTTAAAAACAAACCATGTTATTGTTTACCAATATATTATATTTAAGCATATAATTTTAACTAAAGCCAGTAAAATTCTGCACTACTGATAAAACAACATATGTATGTTAATTGTGGCCTATTGTACTGCTGTATGTATTAAAGAAATCTGGTGTCGGCTCCCTGAAGATGGCAAGATAATAGCGCTGAAACATGTTGGAGCTGTATAAAAGACTGTATGCATAAATCACAGCATACTGCATTTGTTGGTGTTACATGAGTAATTTACTTCATAATAATACACGGAACAAACAAACTCGTAACAGATGTCCGCAAACGGATTTCACCTGGCCTAGTGATTAAACAGGGGAAAAAACCACCCACGTGTTCGCCACCCACTTAAAACTTTTGCTGTTGGGACGCCTTGGGTTGACGGACATCTGGTCTACATGATAGGAAACAGTGAAACACCAGCGTTTCCACCAGAATCAAAGTTCAGCACCGTCAACGAAGGGCCAGTCAGCAAGGTTTACTTTAATACAGTGCACACTCAATTATTCCGTTTGAGGATTATCCGTCCACGATCATAAGTGACTAATGACTGATGACGAATGCGGGAAATAACGTGGTTTAGCACCCAGAATCCTCAATACGGACAAAAATCATGGACTGTTTACGTGAACAACAAGCGTACGCTATATATTAAATAATAAATAATTTACAGTTTTATTTTTCCTTCGTGGCTCAATGAAGTGTACGTGTTGGATTATCCGTGTCCCTCAATTATTCGTGCATCCCCTCCCCAGCAGTACCTCGGATAATCGAGAGTACAATGTACTTAGGAAGTTGCTGTGCTGTAGTGTGGCCCACAGCCTTTCCTGTCTTTCCCCCGACACTTGACCTCATTTCCCGCGAGCTGTCAACAACAAATCAGCTGGCACCAGACGGTAATCACCACCAAAGCTCAGCAAGGTTAGTGAACGGGTGAAGAATCGAAATACTAAACTGAATATAATTTTCAGAACGGTGGCAAGAATTGCCGATTAGATCCGTAATTGTATTCACTGATGGAGGCTGGCGTACACGAGCAGACCTGGATATCACCCAAACTACTTAAACAAAGCCACACCCTTAACCTCCCACTACTCTATATTCAGATCGCTCTTTGGCTAATACAAATATTTTAACCAAAATAAACTTCCGTCATCCGACTATTATGACCAACAAATCACAGACCGCAACGTCAAGAATATGATATAACTGCTACAGATGTATAAAAATAAAGAACCCGAAGGTATTTGAAATGCAAATGAGGGCACAATGTTCTAATAATCATTTACAGGTACTTCAAAGCCCACTACTCATCCTTACAATACTGCAAACACGTGAGCACACTGGCGCCTACTTGAGCCTCTTTAAAAACCCGTAACACGCACACACCTCCTAACACCTTGTATTGTAAGACTGTCCGGAGGTGTCTTCCCCCCACCCAACCCCAAATCCAACGTAAAAACAACGAAAAATAAACAATACCCGAATGTTATTACCCACTACGCCACTGAACTCGCATTTCTGGACAAATAAATTCGCAAATGCCAGAAAAAAATATAATTTTTCATTTCACTAGCAAATACACAAACAGGTCTACGTTTGTACAGCCAATGCAAACACGTCGCAACAAAAGATATGGAAACAACTACACAAATTAATGAAAGGCAACCCACTGTGTTGACATGTTATTTGGTTCGTTAATGAATCATCGCCACACACAACTGTATTGAACACGTACCAATAAACCGCACGTACTGTACATGTTTCAGTTCTGACCGATCATCTCGGGCTGTACACAAAATTACAAAAAGCAAGATAAAATTGTAAGCACCGTATGTATACACTTCATATGACATCTAGCTTACTTTTTTTTTAAATTATATCCAAACACGTTTTATTTTTGTTTTTTATTCTACTAAATTTATGTGTTTTTTTTTTAAGATTTACTATAATAAATCTTTTAAAATCTGTCCAAGGTTTTTAAATTTTTATGTGGCTCAAGACGACGCTACGATGTACATTAAAGTGGAAAAACACTGGATACATTTTAAAATGTCTGCTACGGTAAATCTTAAAAAAAAACACACACACACACACACACACACACAACTTCAGTAAACTAAGCTGCAACAATTGAGCGTCTTTGAAAACAACTTTAATAAAATGTAAAAAAAAGGGTGCTCTCACATGCAATGTACACAAAGGATGTTCACAATGTCGTCGTCCCTTTTGTAATTTGAAACAGACCCTGATGACGGTCCGAACGGGCTGAAGCGCGTATGTAGCTTATTGTTTGTTACCAAATATACAGTGGTGTGACGCTGACTCACTAACGAACCAGTAACTCAGTATACACGGATTGAGAGCGTCACTACTCTGCAGATTCATCCCGACGACTGTTCGCTGTGCTCTTGGGTGCGAAACTGTGTAGTCCCTTGCAGGTTTTCGGAGGCACAAGCTGCATGCATATTCAGGGCAGAAATTGCCCCGCAACAGGCAGGGGTAGGTTCCTGGAAGACATCAGGACCGAACGGCTACGCTTCTGCCGGCTGTACACGATGGGGAAAGAACGGGAAATCCTGGTACGACACACTACAGTTAACCACCATAACATTTGCAGTATAACACGGCCTTGCTTTACGTCCTTTTTCTTTGACGCCTCTTACCAATTTACACAACTTCCTAATTTGCGCTCTCTCATTTTCGGTTTAACCCCATCTGGCTAGTTTACTTGCATTTATTTACGGCTGTTTATGAGAATAACTTTATCCTTTTTTTCAGGAACCAATTAGGACGTAAAACGCGGATTCGGCGTTATATGTCGATTAAATACGGCATACTGGGCATGTTATATCTCGGCTGGGCCCCTTGGATATATGACCAAATACTGAGAAAAAAAATGTTCTTTCGGCTTTCATGGTATAATTTCGACACCTTCCAACAATTGTAACTGTCCCAACCAACATCATGCGAGAATAAGCTGCACCCCATTGAAAGCTGCATGTTTGTTACGAGAGGTACCGCATTGGACACACACTGGAATTGCGATAAACGAATGAATAACCCTGCCATTCGGGAAATGTCTCTGCAACAATGACAGCAATGTCCTACCTTGACGTACCACTGCGTCTTGGTCCGACGTTTGTGGGAATCCCCGCTTTTGTTTGGACCCGAGCACGGGCAAAACACCTTGCTAGGCGACGAATTTCGAACGCCAGTACGCTCGCCCAGTGCAGTCACCAAGCCCTGGTATAAGTCCGGTGGGAACACAAAGCCGGGCCACAGCATGAAATCCGTCGATGGTCACATCATCACATCGCAGCGGTCACTATGCACTATGTAAGCCATCGGTCTCTTTAAATCTCTCATGGGTGATTCAGTGCAACACAATCTAATCACATGGTGTTACAAGAACTCAGACACACAAAGGCAAAAACTGTAGTTAACGCGCTTTCTTTCCACGATAACAAATCCCAGACTTGCTTCGATTACGTTCCATTCGCGACGAAAAATAGGTTATGACATTCCTGGAACACTTGATACGTGACAATGGCGTTGCCTGTGACGCAAAAAACGGTCTCAGATTCCTTGCTAAACACAAAACAATTGCTTCACAAGTTCCATGAAAATAAAATTACAATCTGATCGAGTTTATCACTGTTACTAAAATACTTTGCGAACGGCTGTCACATTCATCAAAATACAAAACGTCACTTCTTCCCATTACAACACAGATTCTGTTGAAGGAATACCGCGACACCTTCTTTTTGGTTCCTTAGTAACATATTAAACAACAACAATTCAAGGATGTGTCACACCAAGAACCATGCAATTAACACTCGTCGTCGCAGCCCCTATAATTACACAAGAAACTGCAATTTGGCTCCGTCACACATACAATTTCGAGATTCTCACCTCACACAGAACTTGCCCATAATACACAAGCACGATAAAACAAATCACAGTGACTACTAATAATCACGTCTGGTAACTGAGTATTTTATGACTTTTTAGGTTAATTCCAGGTATAATAATCACTAAATGTTGAAGAACGCATTGAATATTGTTGTGGTATGTCAGTACCGTAGACAGGATTTCATCACTGGAGAAGCAACAGAAGTGTACGCTACGCACTTGAAATAAATTGAATAATTATAGCACCAGTCTCGGGCACACTTCGTCACCACCGGCTCGCTCCTTACTTGTCGTCATCCAGGCAGAACGCGAACGATTGTGCCAGTCATCCGTCTCGTGCGTATTCCACAAGTACAGTACTCAATTTATCAGCGGCACCACAGCGCGCAAATAGCGTGACGTCACCAACGTTATCAGTTCGTTCTGCAAACTCCCCTCCACTCCGAAAACTGAGTCATGCTTTCTCATTGCTCCGCGTCCGTGTCCGACACTTTCCTACTAGAATAACGATTGAAGCGGACATGAACAGAGCTAAATTTTCTACTCTTAGGAAACCCGATAGGTCCATACACCCCATCAACGAACCCTGTTACGGCCAGTTGAATCCCGCGTACACCTTCACACCTAATATTAATGACCATACACAGAGGAAACTTACTTGGACATCAACATTAACGATGTCCTGATATATTAAGCAATTACGCCAGCGATTCCGACGTAAGTACTTACGTCATAACAAGAAACGTACAGACGCAAAACTACATACACTTCTACCATCATGTCCAACAAACAAGGCAAGAACTTCAAGCTCATGAATATTCACACTTTTTTTGGAAGTTTGATTCCGTCTTAACAGTGGTTAAAATATGAAGGAAACGTAAATCTCTGCACTAAATTAAAAACATTCAGTGAACAACACAACTAACTACCAGTCATGTTTTTACGTTTTGTTATGTTTTGTTGACCGTGCATCCTAATAAAATGGTAGTCTTTTTTTTAACAACTTTATGTGCAAATTCTTTATTTTAATACATTTCTTAATTCCTCTACATGTTTCAGTATACAGGTTGCGAGAGGACTCCTCTCGTAACCTGTGTACAGTGATACCTCGGCTAACGAAAATAATTCGTTAGCCGAAACGTGATTTCCCGTAGGTTTTTATAGAAAATCGTTTAATTCGTTCTGGATGCTGCCCACTATTTAAAGATAAGTTTTATAAAATGGTAAAAATCACTCTATGAAAGGGCAAAAACTCACCAAACGCTGAGATGAAGAGCTACCCAATTGGATGAAGGAAAATGGAAAGTAGAATGAAAAACTGACGATCTTTAGACTATTATACTGAAAATATATTATACAGTACACTTTATACTATTAAACTGAAAATATGTACACCACATTTTTACTATTCTTCTTCCAAATTTTCAAAGTTTATTCAAGGTAAGTCTCCTCTTCTTCAGTGGCTGGCCTCTGTCTCTTTGCTAAGGGAGAAGTCAAAAATCCGTCCAAAGTTGATTGAACTTCTCTTAAGCTCCTGGAATGGCCCGACCGTTCATGTTTGCTGCTTTATGTTAGCGCGCGCATCCACTAAAACAT
>Ga0123355_10008781_pt1 | contig 15286 bp, 8 predicted proteins | sample TergutEmb28metaG_3_FD_89872 | JGI IMG/M metagenome (GOLD analysis project Ga0123355, IMG submission 89872) | Embiratermes neotenicus P1 segment gut microbial communities from Petit-Saut dam, French Guiana - Emb289 P1 | ecosystem: Host-associated > Arthropoda: Insects > Digestive system > Gut ... | reverse complement strand
TTCGCCGTGTTCTAAATGTAATTTATTCCTTTTTGGGTAATTCCCCGGCGTCTGAGTTCTAATTGCCGACGTTTCGGAACTCACTATCGGTTCCATCTTCATAGGCAGGTGCCTATGAAGATGAACCGATAGTGAGTTCCGAAACGTCGGCAATTAGAACTCAGACGCCGGGGAATTACCCAAAAAGGAATAAATTGCATTTGATTTTAATGTTATCCCCACCTACATGTTTGTTAATTTCAAGTGGTCTCTTCAAATTTTCCCACCAAAACCCCAAAGAATTCCTCTTCACCCTCATGTTTGCCACAATCTATAGCCATTTCGTTATCTGATAACCCTAATCATGTTTCCTAAGGAGAATACATGACGAAGCTCCTCATTATTGAATTTATCCAGCTGTCGTGTACTTCTTCGGCCTCATGACCCAATATCCTATCAGTACGGAAAGTATAGACTAAGTGTGTTTTAATTATGATGCGCCAAAACGGTATGCTTATGTTTACAGGGATATGAAAATACCATTTTGAAGAAACGATAAAATGATGTGCAAAAATCGCCTCCGACTCAAATTCGCTCATTATGAAACTGACCATGGATTGTTATTTAAAACAGACACTTAAATTTTAGAATAAGAGATACGAAACATTATAAAACTTAAAGAATATAATTTTTACTAGATGTGGCACTTATGAAACAAGTGATACAAAATTGTAGTCTTTATTTGTTGAGAGGGATACAAGCATGGGTTTGAGAGTACGATGTTCGAAATTTATAGATTTATGATGTCGCAATATAAATTGAATTCTGGTGGCTCAAGACCAGTGGCGGGTTTTGTGAACACGATATTGGATCTATGGGTTATGTAAAAGGCGTTGACTTAACGATTAACTATGAAACTGTTAGCTTATTATCAAATGTGATCTGGATATTTATTTTTTACTTTGTTGGCATTTAGATAAGATATGCAGAGGTTACTTAAGGCCGATTGATGTATATGCAATATATTTGACGTTCAGGTGACCGTACATCGTGATAAATTATTATAATAAAACCAAACTAGATGCATTAATTGCTGAAACTTATTTTTGTAATAAAACTCTACATGATTCGGACAGTTCCACTGTACATCATCAGGAGTTTTCCACTGTACACACAGCAATGGTATAAGTCATACAGGTTTGCTGACAGCTTGTGAGCTGGGTCATTACGGAACTATTTCCGTCCTGATTAGTGCATCTAGTTGGTTTTTTAAAATGAGAATATAATATTTTATGTACTAGAAGGAATTAGTCGTTAAATTGGCTGGTTTACGGGCTGGACAGCCCGGGTTCTAATCCCGCTAGGCGTAAGAGAGAGATTTTTCTTTTCCAAAAAAAACCAGACCGGCTATGGGGCCCACACAACCTCCTGTTCAAAGTCAGTCGAAGTTCTTTCCTGGGTGTAAACGGGTCGGGGCGTGAAGTTAACCAATCTTCTCGATCTAGTGCCAAGGTTAAAAATGAGTGGATCTATACCTCTTCGCCCATTATATGCCCTTCTAACGTAGGCAGTGAAAATTGTACCGTCGTCTAAAATAGAAGGGGTGTCTGATTGTATCCGAGAGTAATAATGTCTGGAACAAGGACCTACAAAAAGTTCGTCATAGCTACTTCGTCGACGACACAAAGCTAGTGCATTCATAGTATATCTGAAGCGCATTATCGCTGAGGTGATCTCAGCGGTACCTAGATTAATTTTTTTTGAAGGGAATTAGTTTCGACCCTGAGTTTGCTCCAGGGTCCCCCCACTCTTTGCACACGTGACTTTCAACTTTTTATGTTTTACGGAAGTGTAGCCCGCCAACAAACCAATCTAACGGTTAATACTGCAAGCAGCAATTTACTGACGTGACGCTTCATACCAGCTGTGTATTTTATCGATCCCCATACAATCCTAATTATGTCACAGATTCACCTGTTCGTGTCATAAACAACATACTCATGTCCATTCAGTGTGTTATGTAAGAACAGGCAACACTGTGACCTAATTTGAAATTCCTATCGTTAATTATGAACAAGGACAGTGGTTTTTTTTCTCCAACTTCCAGAACGGTTCTACAACGCTCGGCATCCTACCCAATCACAACAGTCTTTTTTTTTGGTGCAGAAAGTAACTGGTCAGGTGCATGAGGTTTACAGTCAAGTACACCTCTCAAAAATGCGTGGACATTTATCTCCATAGCTTCCTTTGTATCGCCTTACTTATTCTGTGATAATTTAGCAATGTGAGAGTAGTAAATCATCAAATTCCGATTTCTAACATTTATTCTGAAATATATAATTTGTGCACGTACTGCTATAATGTTAGAGCAATGCCTGATCCCCCTTTCCTTAAAAAATATTGTTACAAGCTAGGAAAAAAACCCAAATGCTTGATCGTAAGTTTATCATTCTGAGGTGTGCCATCCCCGTTGTGTGTTTAAACTGTATGGTGGAGTAAGTTCAGTCAAAAACACAACTATAAATATATGGCTAAATGATGGTGTTTATTAACAATGGGAAAACTACATGTTCCGGCCTATAGCGGCCATCTTCAGGTTTGACAACTTTCTTGCTAAAAGAGTTTTATATAATATGTCTAAACCGCGTGGTGATGTTGAGATCTCATCATCATTTTATATGCTATTGTTAAGCTGAATTTGGTGGGATGTCTATTGGGTTAATGAATTTGTAGGTAGCTGGGTGTGGATCTTTCCGGTTGGGTAGGTGTCGGGTTTGGAGGAAACTGTGATGCAGGTGTGGTATCGTGATGCTTCTATATTGGGGGGGGTTTACGGGATTGGTTAGTTTATCCCCTGACTAAAATTACAGCAGGGTGCTTATGATGTTTCTATAAGCACGTAATGGCTCAATAAACATACTGTAATTTTATACACGGATAAGAATTTACCTCGCTTTACAGCTTTTATCTCGTAAATCGTAATGTTTTTTTTTTGCTGCGATAAAGAAAAAAGGCAGCGATTAAATTACTACAATTGTTAGCCTATGTATTCCGGTAATGAATAAAGCTTGGGCGTATCGTGACTGTACAAGAAAATATGAGTTAAATAAGTCGCATAAATAATGCAAGAAACAAGGAAGTTTAACGGATACATTGCACAAGGACGGTGATGAAATTCCTGTTGCGGACATACCAGTGATCATATAGGTAGATGACGTATGAGGTTACCGTGCTGGCTACTCCAGTCACGTCTCATGTGGCCGGCCACCTTCAGAGTACAAGATGACTAACACCCACGGCGAAGTAGAGCGCGAAGTCAGGACGCTCTCCTCCAGTTACCCGTGCTTTGCTTTATTTGTGTCCGGTTACGAATTAGACGACAGCGGTTCAGTATCGGACAGGGATTACCACGACCAGATCAGATCAGGGGCTGGGGACCGTATCTTCTGACCGCCTGATACCGTCTGGCGGTAAAACTACCTGACCGTGAAATGGCCACATGTCCATTTAGAGATAAGAGTGAGCGTCAGTGGATTCTCACCCCTTCATGTATCTGTCCGTCACGGTGTTTAAGCACATAAACAATTTTTATTTACTAATTAAGTCCGTTTAATGGACGTGTGAGTAGAACCGCGTCTAAAACACAGTACGCACATGTCTATTTTTAATCCCAGAACTGGATAGCTAATTGTACGAAGAGGATTCCTTTTCAGTAGCTGATAGTTGTTCAGCGGGTAAAGAAAGTTTAGAAATCTTATGGAACACACAGGTTCATTATTCTGTTCCACCTTTAAACGACCTACATTCACATACGCAAAAGAACTTTTCAAGTACCCATAAGAATTTCGACGTTTTGCTGACCGTGCGTCTCAGTATATTTATCTCAGTAATTAACCAATATAATGCACAATATTTTTGTTTTACGATAAGTTTATTTCATGTCTCTACATGTTTCGAGCACATGTGCTCATCATCAGGAGGTCAAAATTGCATTACACAGCCTCTGGTATCATGAGCACATGTACTCGAAACATGTAGAGGCGCGAAATTAACTTATTGTAAAATAAAAATTTTGTGCATCAGTTTGGTAAATTACTGAGATAAATATACCGTTACGAAGTATTTTCATATGTTTAGGCAACAAGAAAATGTACGGCAATTTTAAGTCATGCTGTATAATCTATGTTTTATTTAACAAGCTATGCCATTTATTTTGTAGTGTTATCTTTTTTTTCTGTTCAAACACTACTCACAATTTTCTTGAACCATGCATTTCAATTTAAACACCAACCCCGTTGTTTAACGGAAAAAAACAACCCGCCAAAGGACGCATCTGTTGCCAGCTGTGTTTGGTCTCATCACTCGCAATAAATCTATTTCAGAGCATTTCAGAACTGCAGTTATGTTAGAGGAACTTGCCCTTGTTAAATCTGGGTTTGCAACTTAAAAACACAGCGAATTCTTTAGTACCACAAAGACCCGGTAAACATCATAGTAAGACAGTTACGTAATAAAAGTTTTCGCAGATTACAACCAACAAGATGCAAAGATTCACAATTTATTTATTTCTGTAAGACGCTCTACATGTTTCAGACGGTTTTTCCATCCATCGTCAGGAGTTCAAAACTGCACATACAGCGTCAGGTATTGGTCTGACAAATACCTGACGCTGTATGTGCAGTCTTGAACTCCTGAAGACGGACGGAAAAACCGTCTGAAACATGTAGAGCGTCTTACAGAAATAAAGAAATTGTGAAACGTTGCATCTTGTTGGTTGTAATCTGCGAATATATTAGCGATGCACGGACCTATGAATGTTAAAAATGTGTTTAACCATTAAGTCAATATCTGTTCAAACACAACTAAATACTATTTGTTATATATAAAACTACATATTTCGGCCTATATCAGGTCAACTTCAGGTTCAAATTTGGCCTTTAAAACATACTGAGGGAAACCATATTGATTTAATTTTTGTGATTAACGACACAATGGGGTGACGTCCATTAAAAAAGAGTGTGCAGTAAAAATGTGGAAGAAAACGCTCAAATCTTCGTGCTACGGTCATCCGTGGTTCTAAGGAAAGCACAAAGGTTTGAAAGCATGGATATATGAAAGTTCGTCGAATGATTCGGAATGTATGTGCACTTTTGTTTAAATTAAGAGATTGAAAGAAAAATAAAAGAAATGACTAGGTTTCAACGCCTAACACCCTCTGTGTTCGCCTTGTTTTGCAGCAATGCTCTAACCTGGCTCACTTTCATACTCCATTAGTTCCGTAGTATGAAAAACAAATATCAAACCTCACAGATTTGTTTCCAGGAATTTCGAAATAACTGTTTCCGAACACATTAAGTCGTACGGCAAGAAGGGCTAAATATGCAAAGGTAGCGTTACCCTTGAGTAACGTGTGAATGCGGGAGAGGAAGTGGCAGGAAGATGGAACCATTTAACAGAGGGGAGCTTCAAAATTGATATTCTGTATGGTAATGTGTGAGTGCGTGAAAGGAAGTGGCAGGAAAATGGAGCCATTTAACGGAGAGGAGCTTCGAAATTAATATTCTGTATGGTAATCAAATCTTGGAAGAAGAAATGGGCAGGACAATATAGACATGTAGCACGTATGTGGATATGTAAAGTGCATACATTTTTCTTTATATGAAATATCCCCATTGATGCAACAATCACAATATCTATCAGTATTTGCAGTCACAACAAACATACAGTTTTATTACGTGGCAACATGTTTCCAACCTGAATTCTGCTCATCATCAGGCCATGACACAATGATTATGAAAGTATTCAGAAACGAAGTAAAGTTTAAGTTGGAAATCTCCCTATTTTACATTAAAATACATTTAAAATACTTGTAAAATTTACAAAGGTAAACGCGATTAAATAAAGGCCAAATGATTTTTAAAATATTACTGATTTTGTTGTTTAAAAGTCCTTTTAAAAATACCAATTAAAGTCTTTATTGTTGCACCGTGCAGTTTGTAGAATCACTTTATCACACCAACTAATGCACTTACATAAAATTTCACATTGAAACATTTAAAATCGCTCCAACGTGTTTCGATCCTAAGATCATCCTCAGGGAGCTCTCGAAACGTAACACACTACGCACACGTATAGTCAGGCGCATTCTCAACGAAGTACCCTTACACAACACGACATGCTGCCACAGCGTCCTATTAATATAAGGGAATTAAGTAAGGAGTGTTTTAAAAATGACTTTAGAAAGGAACAACTTAGCTCCCTGAGGATGATTTTAGGATCGAAACATGTTGGGAGCGATTTTAAATATTTTAATGTGAAATTTTATGTAAGTGCATTAGTTGGTGTGGTAATTAAAGTGACCAAATAAAGTATTTTTCATAGTAGAGGTGATGTATTTTTTTTGTGTGTGAGAACTGTAACATTATGCTGTAGGTTTTATTAGATATGTCGAAAGTATCACCGTGTAGTGTAAAATAGGGAGATCTCCTACTTATACGGTATTTAGCTTCTGTATACATTCCTGTTATTGCGTCATGGTCTGATGATGTCCAGAGTTCAGGTTGGAAACTTGTTGCCGCGTAATAAAATTATTCGCAAAGTTTGTTTTAGTTGTGACTGAAAATATTGATATATGTCAGCATACTTTTGTATTGGTAAGCTTGAGACGAACAGAAAAACTTGAGAAGGCTTGGAGAGGATGTGTGAAATGAAATAATGATAATAAATAATAAATTACAAACGTTTATCTTCGGTCCGGATGGCGGTAGATATAGACCAAAGGCGGATTATTGTAAATAAACTTTCGTATTTCGTAAATCAATGGGAACGTCATGTGAAGAGCAACAGCTCTCAGTCGAGTGGACTGGGTACGTTCTCTCCAAGTTCACCAGTTACAAGCTTCGGCTGTCTTTACTTGCTGAGAAGCAAACTACTGCTTATTTTGTAAATCACAGATTTCATTGTTATAAAATAGAGAAAGCATTGTGGGGAAACAATAATATTCTAATTTGCCTGTGATTTTGAGCAATGTAAATTCTTTCGTAAAAGGAATTAAAGCGTAATATTAGACGAAATGGCAAATAAGCTCTTTAAAAGTATGTGACGAATTTTCATAATAGCGGTTTACAGTGATTTTGAGTCGAAACATGTCGCTTTTAACGTATGATTTTATTATATAGGTGTGTTGATTGAAATATGTATAATAAAGTGGTTTACAGTGAGCTACTAACAACTGAATTATATTTTCATTTTTCCGTGCAAAAGTCTATTTATGTAAATATAGCCAACATAATAAAAGGTGCAAATAGTTGGCTGTATTTACATAAACTGAATTATATATCAGTGTTTATTTATGCATTAATTTTTTTAATAGTGATTTCTGTAGTTTTCTTGGCTGCGAATATTGATGCAGTAACATTATGCGTTATGACAACGTGTAACGTAATACATTTATGCTGAGGACCCAGATATCAGGTTCGGAATCGTCTACCAAACTGTATCGTGATGTCTAAAGTAGGACAATGAGAATTTTCTTACGTTGTTCTTTCAGATTATTTAAACCTTGGCTTATTTCCTTATAGAGCTTCGTAATTTTTCTAGCATAATATCAAAAAATTATAGTGCTTTACGTAGCATTAATTTGTCATTTTCCTTAAATGTGCTATATATATAGACCTTAAAATTTGGGTGTTTTACTTGTACTGGAAAATACTTCCAGCATAGGGATTACTGGAGGGTTGCAGTGAAAGCCGTAGTGGAATTTGGGCATCGATTGAAAGTTTGAACATTCCTGGCTGTATTCTGATGCACAGCCGTTCTTCCTACATTTGTTTATAAACAAAGGAACATTCTGAGCTATTTTGAGGTTGTAATCCAAGAAACAGATCTGCGCAGCAATCAGTTCTTTTGTCATTCAATGAGAATATTACATTAACAATGGAAGTATGTGTAAATCATTTCACTCTTTTTGCAGTTTAGTGGACAAACTTTATTCTGGACACGTTAAATGTTATTGGTGGAACAAGTGAACCGAGTTAAAGGTAAAAGGTAAAATTTACCCTAGAAGAGACCACGAAGGCCCAGAGGGGGAGAAGAGGTATAGCACTACTCTTTCTTTAACCTCAGCGCTAGATGGGGTGGGTGGTCAATGCCACGCCCTGGCCGGTTAACCCCTGGGGAAGACCCGGTACCCATTGTATAGGAGGCTGGGTGGGCCCCAGGGTCGGTCTTGACGGGTGCGGAAAATCTCGCCTCCCCACCGGGATTCGATCCTCGTACCGTCCAAAACGAATTGATTTACTAAAAAAAGTATATATATTAACACAGGATATGACAGTACTGTGGAAGAGGACAGTATACGCCAATGGATTATAAGAATAGATTTTAATAAATCGACGTCCTTATCTTGACGCTTGGCTGTGTTATTCTCGTTCCATTTGACCAGCAGCATTGGAATTGTGTGGGAGACACGAGGGGTGATTGCACCTGTGTAGCACTAACATTGAAAAAAACGAAGGCCTGAAGGTCCTAATAATAAGATGAATGCCGCTGCACTGGCTGCATTGATTGATGTGTCTAGTTCTTATACATTTGAACACACTCATGAGAGAAAATGATACGGACACAAAAGAAATTGGAATAAAAAGAAACTGCTGATAGAGGAGAAGTTGGTGCAGCAGGCAGTAGAAAACCACGCAGGTCTTCTGCTAATCAAAGCAAAATGAGAGAGCAGTTTCTTTCTATGCTTTGTACAAATCAAAAGTAGTGCAATGAAAGACCTTGCTCCATTTGAGGCTTGCAAATAAAGAATCGGGTGGCCCTGTGTTAGGTCGTTCTTGAACTGAGTGCCTCACGGATATGTTAGCAGCAGGGTCATCTTTTTCTGATTAAACTGGCACGTAGAGTAAAGTGTGAATTAAATTCCTTCTCTGTCGTCACAAACGTAAATTTATTAGTAGCTAAAAATAAAGTTTACGTATGATCAACAAGAAGAAATACACACTAAGTCCTCACGTGTAACGAATTCACATTCCGTGCAATAGATTGACCATAAAGCATTTAGTGCAACAAGCTGAACATGCAAACATAAATAATTAATTTTTATTTTGCAATTCTTCTCCTACTTGTTTAGGCTCTATAGGAAATTTTCATGGAAGTCATTTGGTAAAGATAGATTTAAGACAAAAAAATAGCTCCATAGAATGATATCATATATATATATATGTATATATATTCCAGCAATTGAACATAAAATTATCAAGTATAAAATGCCAGTAATTAATATAATTGTATACATTTTGGCAGTATTTTATCGATAACACACTATATTCTAATTCCATATAGGCCCATCTTTGACAGCATTAATTATACATATATTCCGTTGTAAACTGACTCTCTGAAGATATTCTATAGGGGCCGAAACGTGTAGAAGGAATGTAAAAAAGTAACAAATATTTATGGTTATATATGTAATTATTTGGATTAAATATACTTATGACATCATTATTACATCAGGTTACGTGATAACGGAAGAATATTTTTTTTCTTCGTAATGGACTATAAATCTGCGAGGTGTGGTGTTCTTTTGCAAGTGTTTGTTTGGGAAGTAATTCTTTTTTAATGTTAGATTGTCATCTTAGGTCAATTAATTCCAGACTTTTTAAGAACTGTCGAACATTTTACGTATCTATAAAAGGGCGATAAAATATATTTAGTAATTATAGGGGCATATCACTATTGCCAACTACGTACATAATTTTTTCCCATATCCTGATCTCAAAGTTAACTCCATATGCAAAGGAAATTATTGGGGACCATCAATGTGGATTTCGACGCGACAGGTCAACTACTGATCATATATTCTGCGTTTGTCAAATACTTAAGAAAAAATGGGAATACAGCAAAGCAGTGCATGAGCTCTTTATAGACTTCGATAAAGCTTATGATTCATTTAGAAGGGAGGTCTTGTGTAATTTCTCATTGTGTCTGGTATCCACATGAAACTGAGTGAAACGTACAGCATAGTCCGGGTAGGCAAGAATTTGTGTGACATGTTTCCTATTAGGAACGGTTTGATACAAGGAGATGCCCTATCGCCACTGTTTTTCAACTTTACTTTAGAGTACGCCATTAGGAGAGTTTGGGTAAACAAGGATGGCTTGAAATTAAATGGTACACATCAGTTTCTGTTTTGTGCCGATGATGTTAATGTATTGGGAGGAAGCGTACATACTGTACAGGAAAATGCAGAAGCTTTGGTAATGGCTAGTAAGCAGACTGGACTAGAAGTAAATGTTGATAAAACTAAGTACATGGTCATGTCTTGAGATCAAAATTTAGTACGAAATCACAGTATGATGAATGATATTAGTTCCTTTGAAAGGGTGGAAGAATTCAAATATTTGAGAACAAACTTAATCATTCAAAATTCTATTTAGAAAGAAATTAAGATCGAACTTAAATCAGGGAATGCTTGCTATCATTCGGTGTAGAATCTTTTGTATTCCAGTTTGCTACCGGAAAATTTAAAGATTAAGATATACGGAACTATAATTTTTATTGTTGTTTTATATGGGTGTTTAACTTGGTCGCTCACATTGAGGGAGGAACGTGGGCTGAGGGTGTTTGAGAATAGGGTGTTGAGGAGAGTATTTGGGCCCAAGAGGGACGAGGTAATAATGGAGTGGAGAAAACTATATAATGGGGAGCTTAATGTTATTTACTCCTCACTCAATAGTGATCGGGTGATAAAATCGAGAAGAATGAGATGGACGGGGCATGTAGCGCGTATGGGAGAGAGGAGAGGCGTCTACAGTTTTGGTAGGAAATCCTGAGGGAAAGAGACCATTTGGGAGACCCAGACGTAGATGGGAGGATAATATTAAGATGGGCTTTCAGGAAGTTGAATATGGTGGTATGGACTGGATCGAGCTGGCTCTGGACAGGGACAGGTGAAGGGCATTTGTGAATGCGGCAATGAACCTTTGGGGAAATTCTTGACTAGCTTCAAACCTCTTAGCTTCTCAAGAAAGAATCTGCTGCATGGAGTAAGTAAGTATTCTCAGCAGTCCCTCCACTAATGCAGCCTGTTCTGTATCAGTTGGTACTGACCTGCTCTGTCACACCTTTTCTCTCTTGAGGACTTTTTATATTATTACCTCCCAAGTTGTCTCTTTCTTTGCAATTCCAAGCTAAATTTTTTATACATTTCTTTTTTGTCCGCTGTGCACCATATATTTTGCTGGTCATTCTCCTTGATTTGATGACCCGAATATGTGTGGAGAGAGCAGAAATTTAAAAGTTTCTCGTTTATTATCTTCTTCTTCCTCTTTCGTACTTCTGTGTCCTATATCTACATACTCTTCGAGGCATTTTCTTCTCAAATACACTCAAACTTCGTTACGTAGACACTAATTTTCAGTTATACAGAAGAGTAAAATAAAACTATGGCTTGTCAATTTTTAGTTGCCTTCCAAACATATGTTTTCGCAAGAATAAATTGTTGTTTAAAACGCACACAAACAGCAAGCATTTGGTTAGGTACAAAACACTTTGTCTTGTATTCTAGGACAAGAGTTGTATACGAACTGTAAAACACAGACAGACAATAACATGAACTAAAATGCACGGAAGTCATCAATCTGAACAAAGTTGTAATCATTACAGAAATGTGATACAGACTCGCAACAGGTGTCCTGTGTCACGTGCGATATTGGTCCATTATCACTGCAACAGATTATGTTATGTTTAGGAAATATGCAGAGGTATAGGACTGGTGAAGAGCCGAATCTTACTCGGTTGCAAAAACTTTGGAATGTGTCCATTTTTAGACTTGGTGCATGACGAAATACACATTTGCTAATTGACCACCAAACATTGTTTGACTTCGCACTCACTGGAATCCCCAAGAAGATAAAAATCTTCTAGGATGTTGACAGGAAATGTGAGGAGGATGTGTAAACTAAATAAGACCTTGACATTTAGTAAATCCAGATATCAGCTCTGGCTGTGGCAAGCACTTCGCTACAAACAACGTTAACATTTCATTTGGCTGAAATTTATGCTGTTCTCAGATATGACGCTACCTCATTGGGTAACCCGTTTTCGACGTTTCGAAGGAACTGATCCCCTTCATCTCTAAGAAAGATTATGGATAAGGATATTTCTTGATTCAGTGAGCTATAAATTCAAATAATGAAAAACATTAATATTTATTTACTTACTCACTTACTCCACGGAGCAGAGTCCTTCTTGAGAAGCCAAACGGTTTGCAGCTAGTCAAGAAATTCCCCGCATTTCATGGAACCCGAAAGATCATTACCGCATTCACAAGTGCCCGCCAGCTTTACCCATCCTGAGCCAGCTCGATCCAGCCCATACCTCCAAATCTCAATTCCTTAAAACCTATCTTAATAGTATCCTCCCATCTGCGCCTGGTTCTCCCCAGTGGTCTCTTTCCACATTAATATTTAAGGTACTTTATATGTACTTATGGTAGTCAGAGTCTTCATTTTATTTAATTTTTTAACCAGCGTATTTGTATATTAATATAAAAAGGTAAAGATAAAGTGATCCCGTCACAGGCCCGGTGTGGCCCAGAGGGTGGGTGGAGGCATAGCTCTACTCTACTCTTCCATGACCGCGGCACTAGAATGGAGTGAGTGGTCAGCACCACGCCCCGGCCGTACTTTACCGCCGGGAAAGACCCGGTACCCATTTTACAGGAGGCTGGGTGGGCCTCAGGGCCGGTCTGGACGGACGGAAACTCTCGTCCTCACTGGGATTCGATCCCGGACCGTCCAGCCCGTAGTCAGTCGCTATACCGACTGGGCCACCCGACCCACGTATATTAATATATGTTCACATATACATTACAGATGAACTTCTTGTGAGCTCAAGGCTCGGAGATTTTCATGGAGATTTCGTTTCGGTTCTGAAGATAGTCCGGAGCGGGCCTAGAATTATATGCATTTTGCTTATAATTCTAGGCCTGGTCATGACTAGTTTAGGTCCAATTAAAGTCTGAAGATATAAACTGTGTTGATTTATAATCCGTATCCAATATCTTTCTACATATTAAGGCACCGGAAATAAATGTACCTTGCACGTAGCCCCTAAACTGGGTGTCACTTGTTCTCCATCAATGGCCTGGATTTATGTGCTTGCTTGGGAAACGCTACTTCAAAATTTTAACGCAGTCATTTTTTTAAACAAAATGGAAATAACACCAAAATATTCTGTGCTTCACGCTGTGTCGTATAGTCATTGTTTACTGACGTTTCAGAGAAAACATATTGCTTCCATTTGCAGTGTTTAAATGTCCAAACATTTTTTCGTCTGCAAGATCTTGAAGCTATAGGCAATTACTTTCTTGGAATCATCGGTGACTTCTTAACACTCGTCAAGGCCCATTATCCTTATGAACTTCACTCAGGAGAACCGGAGTGTCGCATTTTACAATGTTTCTTGTTTCACAGGGCTCGAACGGAAGGACCTTTCATCTTGATGACCATTTGGCATAATGCAACGTTCGTATGAAAAAAGGTTGTTGTAAAATTATTGAGTATTCTTGAATCGAACAATCTGCGGTGCTCTTTTTATTGTAACTCTTCTTAGATGTGACAAATGTCGCAATGAACTAGTCTATATCCGTAAATACATTTAACACTTCATGAAAAGTTGTCGATTATATTGTCCAGGTAGAGCCGTTGTTATTCTTCTGTAAATTGTGCCAATTTTGCGACTTTCATTTGTTTACACATCTTACAACAATTTCGTGGGCCCGGTAGCTCAGTCGGTATAGCGACTGACTACGGGCTGGACGGTCAGGAATCGAATCCCGGTGGGGACGATATTTTCCGCCCGTCCGGACCGGCACTGGGGCCCACCCAGTCTCCAGTACATTGGGTACCGGGGTTTTCCCGGGGAATAAAGGCGGCCGGGGTGTGGGGCTGACCCCCACCCCATCTAGTGCTGAAGGTCCTAGAAAAGAGTAGAGCTATACCTCTACTCACCCTAAGGACCTTCGTGGCCTATAAAAACGGTGACAACCTACCTACAACAATTTCAGACCTCCATACATGCAACACCAACACTCTCCTGCACCAGCATTGAAATCTCCATACATTAGAATATTAATCTGTGCTTCAGAGAGACTTTTCATCCTCATGAATATTGAATCGTAAGGGAAATTACAAGTAAGTCGGATTGCTTAGTGATTTAACAGTACCGCAATTTTTTATATCAAGTGGAGCATTTTTATTTAAATTTATTATAGTGCAGATTTTACTAACCGGTTAATTGTCTCTGGAGCAACCTATTTATTGAATAAAAAGCCATCGATGTCTTCGCACAGAGGATTAAGTTCATTTCGTTTTATTTTGCTATAGACAAAAGGACAAAATTTTGAGATCAGATTGGATTTGATGCTGACAACCATGAACCATGCTAGTGCAGCAGGGGATCAACTTTAATTAATAGAAGGACTGTAGCATAAGAAATAATTAAAAGCTTGCATGATATGTTAGAAGTGCGCTATATTAATTTTTTCATTCTAAAGTTGTTTTTAAAGTTACGTAATTATCATGTACTTCAAGTTAAAATAAATAATTAATTAGATTTTGTAACATCCGTCCATAAAAATAGATTTCCACTTGAAGCAGTGAAATGGTGATTGCCATGTTTTTTAAGGGATGAAGTTGAATCTTGTTCCGATATGTACAAATATGTCATTTTTTATGGCTTACAGCATGTTACAGTTACTATAACTGCCAATGTCTTCATACAGGTGTATTTTTTACAAAGCGCGACAACTTATCTTTCCAACGGCAAAGAACTGTGATCACGGAAAGCATTTTTTTTTAATTTACGCGTGGAGAAAATAACGTGACTTAGGAAGAATGTTTATGCGTGTCTAAAATACCAGCATATGGAGCAGAATGTCTCATAATAGTGACAGGGCTCGATACCAACAGCCAGGTCTCGGTACCCTGTAGTGTTATGTCTAGGTGTCCTTCCGTCACAACATCCTGACCGCCTCTGCGATCCACACAGACTTTTATCTGACTCCTACTGAATCGCACTCAAGGTAAAGCTGTCGAAGTGTGACACTGATCACGCTCCTCTGTGTCGTAAGGGAATCACGCTTGGAGCCGTAGGTCATCCTTCTCGTATACATGGTAGAGTGGAAACGGAATCTGGTGGCACACGGCGACGCACGGGAGGAGAAGTGAAGGGGAAAGAGGCGAATGGAGTGGGTAGCCAAGCAGTCTTCAGTTTGACTCAGAACAGTCCATCCAGTGTTACTACA
>Ga0123355_10008780_pt1 | contig 15286 bp, 6 predicted proteins | sample TergutEmb28metaG_3_FD_89872 | JGI IMG/M metagenome (GOLD analysis project Ga0123355, IMG submission 89872) | Embiratermes neotenicus P1 segment gut microbial communities from Petit-Saut dam, French Guiana - Emb289 P1 | ecosystem: Host-associated > Arthropoda: Insects > Digestive system > Gut ... | reverse complement strand
TGGTGGATGGAAAGTATTATTAGGTAGTTGTTATATAAGTATTAGGGAATGGTGGTTGGGTTGTGGGGGTGGGTGGGTGGGGTGTGGGTGAGGGGGGGGGGGGGGAGAGGGGACTGATTTTTTTAACTCATCTGAATTTCCGTTGAGCAGTGTGAACTGCGCCATTGCGGCCGCAGTTCTGTGTGACTTCTCATGACTGACCTTAGACGTCTGTTCCCTGAAACGGCTGTGACACGCCATCACATGACGAATACTACTAAATCAATACCAACTTCGCGTAAAAATTCAACCATTTTTTTGTTGCATTTATCCTTATGGAAAGTAATCAACAAATTGTCAGTAGAACACAATTATAATTCAGCATATCATGATTAAAGAGTAGAGTGTTCCCTGTCCACACCATGAGGGCGTATAGGGGAGGAGAGGTATAGCGCCATTCATTTGTAACCTCGACCCTAGATGGAGGTGAGTGACGATTCCTAATTTTAGTGCCTTTATCACATTTAATATTACAGTAAAATTGTTTAGACTCTGCTTCCCTAAGCTAACTTAATCGTTATAGGCTTGTCCGGCTTGTCGGGTGGAGCGTCTGACTCTTTCGACCACACCCATGAAAACCGCCACAGACCAGTTACGGAAAGACGACACCATCAGCTTTCATGCCCGTATTTTGTACGTTTGTCCCCCGCTGATGCAAAATCAAAGTGTGACGTGTCTTCTTATGCAACATGTGCCAAGTATTCACAAATCATTTTGTATGCCTGCTGGTAGGTGCCGATGTTTCAACAACTGAGCAAATCGCCCAAGCGATACTTGACACTAATAGGCAAACGGGAGGCATGTCAGCTACACACTTAGCAGTTGTTCGAGACCTCGTCATTCGTTGGTTTGTTCGTATGTGCGAGATTCCATACTGCTCTTGTGTTTTCATTCTCTCTCAGTGACTTGTCAGTGACGAATTCAAACCTGCTACGTTTACACAGTAGGCTGACAGCAAAGGACGCGTTGTGTTTTTGGGAAATGGCATCGCGGTTGGTTCATATGCATTGCACCTCTATTTGGTCATGAATTTACTGATAAAGTCACGCTTTGTTACTCGCTCATGTAAGTAGTTTTTCACTCTTTTATCGGCCACGAAGACCCTAAGGGTGAGTAGAGGTATAGCTCTAATCTTTCTAAGACCTCTGCGCTCTAGATGGGGGTGGGGGGTCTGCCACACACCCCGGCCGTCTCTACCCCCGGGATAGATCCGTTACTCATTGTACACGAGGCTGGGTCGCCCCAGGGCCGGTCTGGACGGGCGGAAAATCTCGTCCCCACCGGGATTCGATCCAAGACCGTCCAGCCCGTAGTCAGTCGCTATACCGACTGAGCTAGCCGGCCCACTTGCTCGCTAATGTACCTAATCCAAATTGCGAGTTTTGTATCATATGTTGCAGCGTTACTATTTTATGGTGCCTTATTGTACCGTGTAACGAACCGAATGGCTATTCTTCTTTAAAGTACGCATGCAAGGTCAAAATGCCAAAAAAAAGACGTTCTCTGTAAGTTCCATTAAGTATTTCTTTGAAAAACCGTTGTTCACCGCAAATTACTTACTTTCTGGTATAAAATGACTGCTACTGTCAAGCCGTAGAACATTAATTCCTCAATAGATGTTAGCCGCTGGCATTCAAGACATTTCTCCCCTTTTGTGGAACCGCAACGTCCTTTTTCGTCTCCATAACGGTCCGTGACACTGCGCTACAAGCCGGAAGGTCACGGGTTTGATTCTTGATGCGTTCACTTTTATTTTTAATTTACTTAATCATTACGGCCTCTCTGTGCTCCTGGGTTCGGCTCGGCCTCTAGCAGAAATGAGTACCAGGGGTATCTCTTGGGGAGTAAAGAGGGACCACCTGCATGTTCCGATTGCCTTGAAATTCTGGGAACCTCAACCTCCTGGAACCCTAAGAGCCTGTCGAGGCCTGTAATGGGATATCTTTGCCTTTTATAAGGGTCCGCTGTTGGATCTCCTTTAACCCCTCGAATCCAGTTCGCAGGCGTTTATCCGAAAACTTTCAAAAGTTCTATTTTACCATGGTCATGTCTTTTAAGCCTTTGTTTTTGAAGTGACCCCTTCCTGTCAGGCTTTTCCATGGACTGTTGTTCTACTTCGTAGCCTCTCTCGTGCTGGCAATATTTCCCGTCATTCTGGATTTGATATCTGTCATAATATTCCTTGAAAAGTCGAGTACCAAGTGTTTCATTATGCGAAAACTGTGGCATTTGTTTGGTCCTGTTACTTGTTGTTTGTGTGTATTATCAGTGAAATTTTTTTATGGTAACGTCTTTGTGTTTGTACGTATCACAAACAGAGAGAGTCACGGGAATAGAAGGGACGTTGTCTAATTACAAAGATTAAGTTCCTACAATGCAGGGTACACGTTCCATTCCTTTCAGAAAAATCGGTTGGTTAATACCGAATGTGGAAATAATCGCTGTTTGTCGTAAGAATCATATAGTACACATAAACACACAATGTTTAAAATGTGTTTTTTTTTTTATGTTACGCCTGACGTCACGCACCGAAGTTCTTGAGTTTTAAAAATCGGCAATAATATTCGTAATCTAATTCTGCGTGTTACGTACTTTTGCTCACTTTGTGGATATCTGCGTGTAGTTAACCTCTTTGTATTGCCACCGTTACAGTTTTGCGTGTGTGGTAATGACACGCAGGTTAGTCACTGTCCGACGTACTGACATTTTGAATATTCTGTATGACTGCAGCCCATTCTTTTTATATTATAAAGACAGATTCACGTGGCAGAATTTTTGGAAATTCGTGAAGTTTGTTACGAACATAAATGCCACAGTGGGCTTCTGTTTTTATACTGTTTAATATCCTGCCACCAGCAGTACAAACCCAATGGTCGTGAAAACTTCCGAAGCATAAGCGGTACCAAAGATAAAGTCTTTAATTTTATGTGATAATGTAGTTTACAAAAATTTGAAGGTAGTTTTTCTTTCTGTAAATCAGCGTCTGGTTAAGTACTCTTTTCGGTGGACGTAGGCAGGCAAAGACATAGAGATAAAACCTGAGTTATGTAGTTAGTTCGTTAGTTGGGTAGCTACGATGTAATACAGAAAAATAGAGACTGTACGAATACTGTATTTAACGTTCATTTTGATGGCAGTGCTTAATGAAGTATTGTTCTAAGCCTGATAAATATGTCATGTAGATAGAGCGTAAACACACCACCAAATACAACAGATAGTATATACACTATTGTTTACATTCAAACAATTACAAACATATCGATGACACACAGTGTGGAGTTACATCTATTGCCACAAAACGGCTGTGCGATTGGCTTGGAATTAGACACATTTAGTAAAATCTAACACTAAAGAGTGCCACTTATTCATTTACGCTTCTTGCTAGACTCAGGAAATAAACTAAATTTATTTGAAGGGACAGAAGACATAATTTTTTCATAAATTCCTGTTATTTATAACCAGATTATTAAAATATATATTATGATTTATTATAAATACAGTTTAAAAATAATATCTTATATGTACAATATCCTAACGGTTTTAGAACCATCATAAAAAGAAGACGGAGCTACTCCTTTCCGACATCACGGAGCTGAATATCCATACTGTTCGTAATGTTGTAACTGCAAACGTCGTTTTGATATCGTGCAAAATAGAAATATTTTGCCGAAGGCATTGGTCTCCCTTTTCTGGATATAAACAGGCTATAACACGTTCTCAGCTGTCTAGAACAGCGTGTACCTTGTTTGTGTTTGTGTGAAAACCGCGATATTCTCTCGCATTCGGCGTCCTAGAAGCAGAGTGGGTCACTCCGTTGTGGTGTGGCGCTTGTTGGCGGGTCGCAATTAATTATGACAACATGTGTGAGCACAGAGTGGATCAAAGGAGAATATGAGAGATAATAGCATTCTGTGGGTCCCTGTGATGAAACCGCGACCACAGTATGGATTATTCGCCGTCTGATGATAATCTGAGCCTCGCGTTGTACATGAGGAATCATGTATGCGAAATGTGCCCCCGATTTCTCAGTATATTCCCCTTAGACTACGGATTTTTCACTGTTCGCTATTTACTGTGTATTACATTCCCCGTGACAGGCCTAAAGTGCCAAATATCTTTTGTATTATATATCTTTGTTTATTCGAAGGTAGAAGTTCCTTTACAGTGATAAATTATGATAGCACGAAATATGAAATAAAAAAAATTAATTCGAAATTAAAAAGAGAGGCCACGTATCACCGTGGGAATAGGAGGTGTGGTATGTCGACTGAAAAGTGATCAAAAACCTTCTCTTATAATATCAATTACATTAAGGAACCAGTGATAAATGTCTGTGTAAAGACCATTTCAGACCTGTCAATTAGTGTGGGCTTAACCTTTTGGCGCCGGAATTATTTTTTTAATTTTAGTACATCCTGTATATATAATGTGAATAATACAGGAACCAAATACGTTAGATTAATGAAACAAACTGCATTTTGAAGAGGAAAAAACGGAGAGTATATACCATGTTGAAAATGTTAAGTACCTGTATTTGTTGAATAAATATATAAAATGCAACTTTTAGAGTTTAGCGGTGCGGTACGACCACTATAGTCGTCGTTAGGTGTCAGAGGGTTAACGTCCTTCAATGTAACAGTCGGTATCGTATTACTCTAGCTTTACTCCAGTGCAGTACCTTAACAATTTGCTTCCATAATATTAGGTTCATATTAGAGAATACTATTGAAATGGGATTATAGTGTGGGGTTATGCACTATATTAGTTGATTCGGGTATGATCTGGTAGTGAGCTGTTGTGCACATGGTAATGAATATCGGTGTCGACAAAGGAAAAAAAATGGAGGGAATTTCTTCAGTAGCTGATTTATTGCTAACTTATCTGTAGTAACTCTCTTATATCAGTCTAGGTAATACTTCCTTTCCAGTCGTGTCTTTGTCGTAAAATCTATATACTCAGCACATCGATATGTCATTTCTCTGCTGTCCTGACAACACTGCAAGAATGTGTACATAAATAATTTTGCAAAAAGCGGCAGCTAGCTTCGTCATATCTGCCTGTCCCCATCCAACAACTCGGCTCCCACTGGACGGTTTTTCATGAAATTTCATGTTTGATTTTTTCGAAATTCTCTCAAACAATAAATGTTATTCAAATCTGATGAGAATAACGGATACTTTGCAGGAAAACCTATGTAAATTTATGACAATATCTCGCCCATTTCTTCTAAGAATTGGAAATATTTCGGACGAAGGATGTAGAAAAATTCAAACACACATTTTATCTTAAGTAACTTTTGTCCGAAAAAAAAAATACAGTTTATGAGATAATGTAGAAAAATAGTTGAGCCGAACAGGCCACAGATTGCAATATATTACGGCGCATGCGCTTTGCATGCTGGATACCTGAGGCCACAAACACACACTCGGAATAAGTAATGATTATTGCTTTCCCGCGGCAACAATAGTTATACGAACGCGCCTCAATTTTACGTTACATGTACATTGTAATAATAATAATAATTATTATTATGCGCAGTTTAACACCTACTAACTCAAATATTAATTGTTTGATTTTTATTTGGGAAACATGTAATTCAGTTATCACTTGGGGGCGTACACATTCCCTACAACTTTTCCTAGTTGTTTTACGACATTAAATGAACAGATTATTTCTTGTAACGAGCGTCGATCCCGTGCCCTCTTCTTCCTTACCTTTTTGTGTACCGTTACATAATTACCTTCCCAGTTCTGTTGATGCTTAATGACTTCCGCAGCTGACGTAACATCGTTAAATAACCTGCGAGGCAACTAACCAACCGACAATTACCATTAATGTTTATTTCGATCGTTTATAACTGGTGATGAATTTACGGAGATCGACTAGAAAGAGTCGTCATTTAGCGGTAATCACATATAATTCCCGTGATTGGCTAACATAACCAATCTTGATTATGAACCTGATACATGAGTTAATGAAACAGCTCGTTATTGCTTTATTGGCTCGTATAAAACAAATCTGAATTAAAGAGCAAAAGTGCTCTTCCTGACATAAGTATTTCGACCGCGCTAATTAATGCAATAAATTTAGTTTGGGTATATTTCCTCTTTTTCACGTTATCCTAAGTGTTATTATTTCTGTTTACAACCTGTTGGCATAATTAAACGTAATATTTTACACAATTTTGTATTTCTTCCTCATTTATTTGATCTATTTGGGGAAAAGTGTTCTCCGAAACTACAACTCATACATTATAAATAATCACAAAATTTTGTAAATAAATACATAACTGAACCGCAGGAGAAGAAATTTATGCTACAAGATTCTATTTCGTTCTTTGATCATGTGCTTCGAGAATGACTTTACAATGTTCTGGAAATCCGATCTGATGGTTTTAACAAACCTAAATACCTCTTGTGTAATGGGAACATGCTCTGCATCTCTTCACCAATCGCATAAGGCAAATCTGTGGGGAATAACTATAGGCTTATACTTATGTATATACTTTCATTAGTAGACCAGTGATACAGGATCTAATCTAGGATATATAAGAAATTCAAAAGAACCAATACATTTAATTCAAATCAGCATATGTTTATTTCATGTAAGCTACATGTTGCGACCTTATAAGATCATCATCAGGGTGGCAAAGGCAAGAAAATAAAAACACAGAATACTTAGTGCCTTTCTTGTATGCCAGCGTGAAACATTTAGCTCCCTTGAACGGAATATATGCTTACTTGAATTAAATCTGTTAGTTGTGTTTGACTAATTTTCTTATATACCCTACATTACTTTCAAAAACACAAAAGGGATGAATTTCCTAAAAAATAAACAGTGTCTTAATATGCATGTGTGTATGTACGTTGTATGTATGTATGCATGCATGAATGTACATAATATTGTACTTACACGTGTATAAGTGTCTAGACTCATGCGTTCACGCGTCCAGGCACACGTGCATTCTAACGCAGTTTCTGTAACCAGTAATTTTGTTGTGGGGATTTGGAGAGAGGATTATTCACGAATTACGGTTCGGTGGACTGGGAGAATATTGAGTTCGGCTGAAAGCGTAAATGAGAGCCCTTAGTGTCAGATGTTTAGTGGCTGGACACAGCAGTGGACACACGTGTGGTTAGTGACCCGCTTAACAAGATGTTAGACATCGTCACTGTAGGCAAAGAAACTGTGCGTGGTGGTCTTGACTCATAGTGGGCAGTGGAGCTCGTCACAAGCTGTGTGAAGTGATTGATCCATTGTACTCATAGCCACTGGCGTCCTACATAATTACTAGCCCTCCACACGATACACGTTTTCGTAAATAAATCACTGTGCTAACCACCCTCATGTCATAGGGTCAGAACACATGCATAAACTATTGCAAATTGATACCACGATTTTTTAGTGACGTATTTGAGTGTGCGCGCGTCTGTATCCATGTTTGACAAGTACACTGAGATACTGTACCATGGCACTCAGATAAATTCGTCTGACTCTGTTGCCTAAACATCGAGTAAAGCCTTACTGTAATATGCCTTTGTAGTCTACGCCGCAATTCCAGCACTAGTATTTTTAAAATAATTTTCTCAGCCAACTCCCGTCGGTAGGCTGATCGTCTTTATATTCTGAGAAGGCCACGATAGGGTCAATATTTGCCCTTCATTGGCTGTGTGCAAGTGGAAACTTGCCAAATCTATGCGTAGATTTCGGTATGCGAACACAGGATTGTGTCCATAGGAGATGTCATTTCATTTTCGTCTTTTATTTGCTGTTATTAACGCTACTCAATATTTTGCGATCCAGAATTACTCCGTGGAACAGATTGTTTCTTTAAGCGCTAGCGGTTTCTGAGATGTTCAAGAAATGTACCACATTTTATGAAACACGAAGGTTCATTATGGTTTGCACAAACGTTCTACTATTGTGCTTACACTAAGCCAGTTGAATACACTTCACACCAACTCGTTTTATCTTTAGATCCGCTTTAACATTATCCTCTCGCTTACATATGTACGTTTATATCTTCCTAGCTGTTCTTTCTTTCCGGTCTTTCAACCAATGCCGCATAATTAGCTTTCCTCCCATGCGTGCAACATACCCAGCCAATCTCATCCTCCTGGACCTGGTCGTCCTAACAATATTTGTTGATGAATACATTTCATGAAGCTTCTCACCATGCAGTTCCTCTGTCGAGCATGAACTAGTCATTATCATGTATGAAAGGGAATAACGTGAGTACTTGAGACCGCCCGTGTTCTGGCATTGCACAGCGATCTGAAACTAGTTTATACTCACTGCGAAGTGCAGTGTACGGCCCCTCTGTACGACATTCAACAAAACAAAAACTGGGCGAAGTTACAGCAGTATTTCTGGTATAATTGACCTAAAGTATTCTTATAACAAAACCAACGAGAGGCACTAATATCTCAAATATATTTTTGGATTAGGACTATACATGTTTTGTACGGTTTTGTCTGTCCTTCATCAAGAGTCCGGCACGTACACACAGCAATACATACAGGTTATGCTGACTGCTTGCTAGCGGGATCAGGATGGAACATCCTGATCCCGCTAGCCAAGCAGTCAGCATAACCTGTATGACGTCTACCTATTGCTGTGTATACAGTGCTAGACTCCTGATGATGGACAGAGAAAGTTTCCGAAACCTGTAGAGACCTTATCCAAAAATTAATTTGAGATATTAGTGCATTTCGTTGGTTATATTATAAGAATATATCATGACGCACGGTCCTCGAAATATCAAATTCAAAAATTAACCTGCAGTACTCCGGTCAGTTATTACAGTGTGATTTGTCATCCTGAAAAACAGAAAATGATAAGATATCTTTAAATCTTATTTTTTAAGACACAAATGCAAGAACATCTTGCCATATATGGTTGCAAATAATCTGACTTGGAAAAACATCTGATTTGTTTAAACTAATTATTGCTCTCTTTGACATTATCTTCGCTGTGTATTTTTATATAATTGGTATAGTAGACTACTTCAGTCGGACCAAAGGGTCTCAAAACTGAAAATACTTCCACTGTGATTTAAAACACTTCCTACCTGCCCCTACACTGAATTGAAAATATTTTAAAATTTAAATAAAGTTTTCGGAATTTAGATCTAACGCCGTTCAATTAACCGTGCGCAATGGAAACCCCATAAGAAATTAGAGGGGAATCAGATATTGTCATTTCCTTGTACCATGTAAAACAATAAGCATAATGACATTTGTGGGTTACGCTGCGTCTGCGTGGACTTGAAAAACTTCTCAGTAATTGGTTGTGTTTTTAATATCCATTTTATCAAGTGCCGTAAAGATACATTCCATTGAAAAGAGTCCTTCTTAAGAAGCTAACAGTTTCTCAACTAATTAAGAAATTCCCCACATTTCACGGAATCTGAAGGTTAAATACCGCGTTTACAAATGCCTGCCACCTGTCCCTATCCTCAGCCAGATCAAGTATGAAAGAACGTTGGTACACAATTTGACATCTGTTTGCCGTATGATTAAAATGACATATTCTTAGATCTTGGTATAAACTCTGCGTTTCGTATATCACAATAAACTAATCTACATTAAATTTTAACATTCTTGATAATCACCTCGTAAGTCTGAAATATGAGTGACATAATGACGAAATAATCCCGCTCTTGTGCCAACTATTCCACCCTTGATTTCAACCATCTGTGCGATAAGCATCCAACATAGCTCAGTTAGCGGTTTAGCAATTTAATGAGCTTAGAGTCGGATAAACATAATTTCCACTTCACTCCTCTTCGCCATTCGTAGCAGAAACTGTGTTTGCAGGCCAGCCAAAGTTGTGGAAACTTCGTAAGTTCTCTGTGGGTGGTGTTTAAATTAGGATGAAGCCAGGGAGTAATGACAAGGCCACTGCCCTTTCTGATAGATGAAGTTTGGTCAGTATGTAACGACTTCTATCGCCATGTCTTTGTGTTTGTCTCATATGAATCACTTGCTGTTCATGCCACTTTACATTTCTCACACAGGTCATTTCCCTTCCTGATATTATCGCACTCAACAGCATGTACCATTTTACCTTTAAATTTAAGGCATTTTAACAATAAAGTCAGTTAATTTTCGTCAGTTAGACTGATTTATTTGTATTAGGAATTCCTGCAGTTTTCCACCCAAAGGAAATTTATGCCACACTTCATATTTGCGTTGCATTCTCAGCATTTCTGTGTGGTGTTCCTTTAAGATGAATACCTAGCTCCGATATTGACTACGTGAACAAGCTGTTAGGAATTGGTTTCTTTCTCCGTGCGTCATGTTGCCTTTCACTGCCACGTTCAGTATAGTGTTTTGGTCTGTGGTTACCATTACTAGGGATGCGGGGTGGAAATGTAAGTCCATTTTCCTCCATCTGATATTGACCACCCGCCACCACTACCCCCACCGTATAAAAATGCGTAATTGGTTTGGTGGTTATGGATGCAGGCAGCTTTACAACATTCAGGTTAGTACACTGAAAAGGTCTTTTTTTTTGCAGAAGAAAACTAAGCTGTTAATCACATGTTATATTGAGGTAGTCCTATGAAATGAATTTTACACTTCAGTGGAAAGGTACTGTCGTAGTTCTAGTTTACCTTAGTCACGTGCCTTCGTATGACAAACGCTACTCCACATCCGGACATAATCGTTATATTATTCGCAGACTAAGTTGGCTGTTAACTGTATTTGCCGAGGTACTACATATGGCTATGTTATGTGGCGGTTCTATCACATTCTCCATGCTCAACTGTGTCTTCAGCCTCATTTCACACCTCAGACAGAATTCGATCTCATATGCTTGTCGCTCGAATGTTTCTTTGGCCGTAGCACGTATGTCAGAGGGAACTATCTGTGACTCACTCACCGAAGGGTGTTCCGTACGTAGGAAGATATCGATGGTGTTCTGTTTCTCTTTTAAACTCTGTATAATTACACTAAGGGAAAATGGATTGGGCGTGTAGCAGGCGTGGAAGATTCATTCGCATACACAGAATTTGAATGATGAAGCCTGAAAAGAAGAAACAGTAGGTAGCCACAAGTGGGGAGATGATATTCAAATATATAATTAGGAAAGTAATACATGAGTGAAGACTGGGTCCATATAAAATGGGATATGAAACAGCGGTACACTTGTTGGCGGTGATATTGAACGGTAAATTTCCATTAGAGAAAACAACAATTTTGAAGTCGTTTTCTGCCGTTACATTACTTGGGATAACGAAAATCCCGGTTTATGTGAAAATAGTCGCATTAATAAAACAGTCTTGTTCTTTTTTTTCCGAGAAAATAAAGTGAAATCATATCACTATAATGTCCAAATTTTCTAAAGCGACGTATGTTTTGGTTCATCGCGTTGCAATCAGTTTTCCTGCAATAACAAACAAGGCTGGCAGATAAAGCACAACTGTATTTGAAATGGACGAGAATTGCGCAACAAACCCATGTAGCCGGATCAACACGATCCACCCGGTGAGCCGGATTATGTGATAAATTAAAGAGAACGATTGTGTGGCTTCATGCTAGCATAACCATATTTGATGCCTTCGATTGATACTGCAGTCATGGATTTACAGGATTATAAACAACAATGACCGTTTCTCTGCATTGGTTCGTGATAGTCGTAAATTGGGAGCTGATTTTACATCTCTCTCCTTCGTAAGTACTCCCTGGACACAATAAAATTAGACTGGATGTTGAAAGTAATTACGAACATAAAAATTATATTTTTCGTGTGTAGGAATTTCTGTTTTGTGTCAGATCATTCTGTGGTCTCCAGTGAAACAAGTTATGAAGTTCTCGCAGTTCTTATTATGAAGATGATTGTCGACTGTGATGCGACGACGTATAGTCTGGTAGAGAGATATTAACGACTTGGACATACATACTGCCCCCACATCCAGGTTACTTGTCTTTCTGACTGCATGACCTGATGTAGAGAAGAAAATCTTTAATTGTGTGGTTTCTTCTGCCAGTATTAATCAACGCACAAAACTGATTCGTCGTACGAAACCTTGGTTTAATATTGTTATTGATCAGTTTCCTGTAATTTTTACTGATCGCAAGTTGCTGTTTATTGTCAAATCTGAAGGATTTTATCGTGTATTTTGTAAAATCCATAAACGTGGTAGGATTAGTGCAATGTTGGAATCTCTCCATCATGAAAAAATGAATAAGAAAAATATCCCAGACCATTCCAAGAAAGACACTCTCAAATATAAACAAAACGAGGAATTGAACCAATAGCGTGATAACTTGGGTCCTTTCGCGTTGATATTGAATGTAGAGCTTTAACTTGTCAGTGCTTAACTTTATCAGAACGATTCATATAGTCCAGTTGGGATTGCTCCGCAATAATCTTGTACCCAATCTGACTTAGCTACAAGTGTTGTGAGCTTAAAGTGTGTTCCTTTGGGTTTCTAACGTTCGTCCGAAATGAATTTCCGTTGCTACAAATTTTAGCAATCTGGTCTGCCTGCTTCCTAGTTGTGTGGTTGTGTGTAGTGAAAATGCATTGATTTGTATCAAACAACTGATTCCCTCCTTTCTCCGTCCAGACATCACGTTATTTTGCTACACAGCACAATTATGACAGGAGAGGTCTACGTACTTCAGAAGGTCGCAGAATGAGGAGAAAGACTGGAGCTTCGCGTTGGTGAATAGAATTGAATGTCATAAGATGAGGTTAAAGTGAAATAATCGCGATACTTAACTACTTTAGCCGACGTTACAAACAAATTTTTATAGGCACGTATGCCATTTAAAATATTTGCTTATGGAACGTCATATGTTCTGTATCCGTGCATTGAAGAACATTGTTACATTTATGTAACAAACCAACAAATAAACATGCATTTGTTTGTTACGTAAATATAATAATTTGCTTATGGAAGTATTACGACGCCACTGTTGCAGACGCGTTGTATTTTATGTGCCTGCCGGTGAATTACATATTACTGAAATGAAATCAACTCTTATCTGTGTTTGTTTCCTAATTCTTCTTTCATTATTCTGAATGCTGATTTGTTTCCTTTCAAAATCACGTGCAAATAGTCCGCATTTTATGAAATCCGAAAGTTCATTACCGCATTCAAAATCAACCGTCACATGCCCTATCCTTAGCCAGAGGGAATCCAGTCCGTGTATCCCAAACCACTCCAAGATCCATTTTAATATTATCCTCCCACAGACGCCTAGGTGTTCCAAGTTGTCTGTTTTTGTAGGGTGGCAATATGTAATGAATTTAAACTGTAGGGATTGAAGACCTACTGACCTAATTTCAGAAAAAAAAACCCTGGAGTTGATTTGAAGGTCTGAGAGACACAAGGACTCACTCAGAATTGTCGTGTCCTTGCCGAAGTTCGAAAAATTTTCCTGCCGAATGTACGTTAGAAGAGCCGTTGTTGAACCCGAATTGTTTGGTGTTATGTGCATTAATTATATCTCGGACATTGGGCAATATACTTCGTAATGATGGTGTAAATATCTTTCTTACATTCTACTCTCGCTATTCCAACAAACCTGTGTAAATTCCTTGATTTCAGCTCCATAAAGTTACCGTGATTCTTTATTACGCTAGGTTAAGGCACAATACAGAATATTGTTAGAAAGGCCTCATTTCGGTACGTAGAATTCTCATTTCATTACATTTATGTAATTTAAGTCCGTAGGTATGCAAATGGATAAACGTCTTGCTTTTGTTTTTAACTTAATAGTTAATTACGGAATTATAAGATATATTTTAGGAGATTATTAAAGCTGTCAGTGGACTGGACTGGGCAAAATATATACTTTTTAGGCGGCGGTAGATTTTAATGGTAAATTCGTGTCTTTTTTATCAGTTCGCAGTTAAAGAACTGGTGCAGTTGCTAGTGTAAGCCAGTAAATTTGTTCGGTACACTCGATTTTTTCCATAAACTATAAGAAATCTGTTCGCTGTTTATTTGGATACCAACTCAAAATAGTGATATTACTGACAATATCAACGCAAAAATATACCCTTTATCATGCAAGAAAGTTCCGCTGTTCTTCGTTTCTTTTTACGTTCACTGGCGTTTCATTGTGTTTTATAATTACGCAACCGGTATAAAATCCACATTCACACAATGGTGAGCGAGAGTTTTTGTTTTAAATTTTGTACTCGATCATCCGTCATCATTAATTACGATTAGCTGTGCAAAAATACGCGCTTCAATAATGCATCCCCTAAATGCAATATAAGCTAGAATGTAAGAGAATATCACAAACATGCATCTCTAAAAGCTGATAGATCTGCTAACCATTTCTGTTTTGCGAACCCCATAAGCTTATCTAGCAGTTAAAATGGTACAAACAACTTCAAATTACATTATTGGTTTACTGTTTATTTAAGAATTCCATAATTATATGTAATATCGTAACAAAATTTTAATTATAATTATTAATTAGGTACGGTTTTGAAGCTTTTTCTTGTCCACTGTGCTTAGATCTGAACGTATGTTGCAGTAATTTCGATAATTCTGTATCAAAGATCACATAAAGATATTGCCGCAACTAATAATACACAATTAGACCTGTGGTGTGGGGACAGTTACATTTGTTTGTGTGCCAAGGTGAGGTTACAAAACGAGCATTACTGTGGATGATTTTGTTATTATTACCCTTCAACTACTGTATCGTTAAGTGTGGGCCCGGTAGCTCAGTCGGTATAGCGACTGACTACGGGGTGGAAGGTCCGGGATCGAATCCCGGTGGGGACGAGATTTTCCGCCCGTTCAGACCGGCCCTGAGGCCCACCCAGCCTCCTATAAAATGGGTACCTCGTCTTTCCCGGGGGCAAAGTGCGACCGGGGCGTGCTACTGACCACTCACCCACCTTCTAAGGCCGCGGTCATGGAAGAGTAGACCTATGCCTCTACACACCTCCTAGGCCACACCGGGATCACTTTACCTTTACCTTTACTGTATCGTTAAGTTCAGTTTTCCCACGTAGCAGTTTAGGCATATATACAGGGTGAGCATAAAGTCTTTCCCTCATTACAAACATTTATTACAAGAACAGTACGTGGAATACATATTTTTTTACCACTACTTAAGTTAGTTTCTAAAATTTTATGTCAAATGTTTATTGCAACATTTGTAACATTTGGTTTTCGGATGCAACATTTCCAAACAGGTGAATGGGGAGAGATGGTCCGATACCCTGGCCACCACGATCGCCGGATATCACCCCCCCCCCCCCCTGTCTT
>Ga0123355_10008779_pt1 | contig 15286 bp, 6 predicted proteins | sample TergutEmb28metaG_3_FD_89872 | JGI IMG/M metagenome (GOLD analysis project Ga0123355, IMG submission 89872) | Embiratermes neotenicus P1 segment gut microbial communities from Petit-Saut dam, French Guiana - Emb289 P1 | ecosystem: Host-associated > Arthropoda: Insects > Digestive system > Gut ... | reverse complement strand
TACGCTTTGTGTTTGACCTTCATCAATGATCCCTGTCAGCATGTCCATTTCAAGAACAGCACGCATATAAATCACGTCTTTTATGTATTTCATATCAAGGAGTGTAACAAAACTTCCAATTTGAGGAACTATTTCAATATATTTCTCGCCTTTTAGTCTCAAAAACGCTGTTTTAACGGGAGTACGTGATACATTGTATTCTTTAGCAATTTCATTCTCGCTAATCATCTGTCCGGGTTTTAATTTCAACGTAAGAATATCCGATTTCAGCTTACTGTATAGATCTTCTCCGTTTATGTGGTTTGAATAGTTCACCAACGATGTTCACTCTTTTCTTTCGTGATACTTGAATCCATGAATGCAAGTGTGCATTCATTATACATTCACAATAAAAGCATGTCAACGCATTTGCACAATTTCGTCAACTTCCACACATCGCCTTGTACACTTTTGATAATACCGCCCCCCCGATGTGGTCGGAATTGCGATATTGGGAAAAAACTCCGGAACGGTGTATACACGCCGGTCCGAAATTCAACACCATTATTCTAAAGTGGTAAGAGACGAACCCTTGCACTTCGTGTATCAATAGATACTATTGCGCCCTTTATTAGTTCGTCGGAATAGCGTAACAAAGCAGCTTTTATTAATCCTACTGTTTTCTCTGCATGAACAAGTGAGGTCCGCACCTGCACCACACTTGGCTTTTGAGCCCTTGTAGAAGATAATATCGCGCTGCATATTGCAACGCTTCCGCAATATCCTCTGTGGTTAAAGACGGATATTCTGCTAAAACATCGTCAATACCTGCACCCTCGCTGATAAGCATTAAAATTACACCAACAGTAATTCGCGTACCTTTTACACAAGCTTTCCCACCCATGATCTCTATATCGTGACTAATTCGTTCAAATTGATTCATTACTGTCAGCTCCCATCTCATTAAAACATAAGCTATTATACCAAACGACAGAGCAAAATTCCAGCTAAAGAAAGTAAATAATATTACGGATTTACGCGGATTTTAGATATATCCCGTAAGCATTAAGTATATCTTCTTTTACGACACGCATCCACATAGGGCACGGCAGCCAACCGTGTCTTTTCCCAACTCTTGCGCGACATCTGGAGAACACTCCGAAACGGCGCATACAAGCCGTTCCGAAGTGCAAGAAGTAATTCGCGCCTTATGCGCAACCAGCGAAAATATGCCAACTACTTATCTTTCAATATTGAAAACATGTCGATTGCGTGTAAATTCATCGCTATCATTACTCCATTCTACATCCGCATACAATAAATACACGCCGGGTACGTCTGGAAGCGAAACATCCACTATCCCATCGGATAGATGACCGACGATTTGTATTAACTTCATTCCTTCATAATGATTTACGTTGGAATTGAGTTTGAAATTTCGGCAATAACATCTCTGACTGCGTTTATATCCTGCAAGTCTATTTCTCGCGTTTCGGCAAATATTACCATGTCCGGCGCACTGCGACGACCTTCATCGTCTGACTCTGACGGTCCGGGAGTATAATAGAGAGTCAATAGCACTCCATTAGATTCCCAAATAAACATATTCGGCTCTAAGAATAAGTATTTGCCATTAATCAAGTCATCTGCGCTTTTATTTTCTTCTTCTAAAATTATGTCCATTTGATCTGACATGTCCTGCCACCTGTAAATAGTAAACTCAAAGCTGGGATTTCCGGTCATTGCCGACCAAAATTCTTCTCTTGAGACAGGTGTAATTTCGCGCGGTAAATATCGAAAGGTTATGTAATGTTCTGTGACTGTGACTCTGCGAACTTCAAAATTTTCCGGAATCCCTATCGGCAAATAGAGTGTTCGAATTGATTGAAGCTCCGTGTTCTCAATAATATCTTCTAAACTAGAGGCATCTTGCGATCCTGACCAATGATTCACTAAGTCAGCGACTTCTTCGTCTGCTCGTGTAGCCACACTGGTAGCAAGAAAGTCCTCTAATGTGGAAAATTCAATAAAGTCTATCGCCTCCGAAACCATAATCTCTTCTTCCTGTACATAGTTAGTTTCATCATAAACGTCTATTATATCGTAACCCACGTCGGTTTCATTATAAGCACCTGCTATATCATCTTTCATGTCGATTTCGCTATAAACGTCTACCGTATCATCTTCCACAATTTGCTGACTACACCCCACAATCAACATCAGTAAAAGGATGAGTAATCCTACTAAACTGAGTTTTTTCATAATTGCCGTCCTTTCGATTTAATACTTCCAGTATATCATATATTGCAGAGGATCATCCATGTCCAAGAAACGGAATGTAGAGATTAATTTTGGACAATGCCGCCCCCACCGATGTGGTGGGGCGGCATTTATGCTATTGTTTGCTATGCTAGTTGTTTGAGTATTAGTCTACTAGTATAGCATTGCGATGGATACTTAGCGGAGTGTCTCCATCAATAGTTCCATTATCGGTAAACCTTGTATTTGCGCGTATTTCAAACCTTGCGTTATTGATTATTGTTCCGTCGTTAGTGAGATTTGAGTTTGAAACATTTTCCACATAACCATCATTAAGTAACGTACCGCCATCTTCAATGATTATTGTACCTCCGCTGGTATTATTGCCCTGGTTGTTGATTCTTCCGCCCGGAAGAACAACTACAGTACCTTCAATAATAAGCGTTGCACCACGTTGTATGTTGAGTGTAGTCTCTACATATAATGTTCTGCCTGCCGGAACTCTAAATGGGCTATGCTGCTCAAAGATACCCAAATTGCTGCTCGTTTGAAGTGTCGCATGATTTGTTTCCAAGAGATCTCTCAAATTGCTTGGATTTGTGGCGGAAAATGCACGTGGAATCGGATCAACCTTGTAGATATGCACTATTTCCACCGGATTGTTCGTGACGAAGAAAGAGCCAAAGTTTGCAACTACTACACGGATAACGCCTTCTTCAATCACTTCATCAAGCTCAAGCAACCATACTGCGCCATCACCTGTAAGCTCTCCTGTCACAACGCTGCCATATCTATCGCCTACAAAACCACTCACGATGACCTGCTCTGCAGTCAACCCGGAAACAGGACGATCAAACGTAAGTTCGATAAACGTAGATTCATTTGTGAAAACTTGTCTTGCTGCGAAACTGACTTCACCAAGATGTCTGTTAAACACAAATGGCACAGACGGTCTTGTTGTTCTGTATACAACAGCGCCACCATGCATTACCATTCTTTCGGTCGCTGTATACGAAAACTCATGAACAGTGTTCGGATCAAGATCTGTGAATACATGACGCAAGTTGTCAACTTCAGGATTAAATGTAGCTACGAGTTGACCATTATGATACAGGTTATAGCTGTGTGCGAATATAATTGGGATAAGGCTAACTTCCACACTCGTTGGACTAAGCACTGCTACATGCGGTGTTGCAGCTTCCTTGTCTGAGAAGTTCGTTGAGTGATAGCCAACATTGTAACGTGTCCAGTTATTGAGGTTTGGAGTCTGCCTGCGCGGGCTACCTGTTACACCATCAAATGGATCTTGAACGCCGTTTGCAAAAACAAAGATATGTCCGCGGTCAGAGAATGATACAACCTCGTCGCGAGAATCGCCCATGAGATTGCCCGGCATCCAGCGTAAACCTTCCCAACTAACCAGTTCAGGCAATGTAAATAGCGGATTGAAATAGCCATCGAAGAATGTCGGATCAAGGTTTGCCTCAAGAATTTCAGGTCCAAAGAGTCCTGCGTTAACGGCTTCAATGGCGTGGAGATTGCGATTAAATGCTACAATCATCGGAGAAAATGTACCTGTCCAGTTATGCATCGCCCAAGTTGTAGTCATCCAGCCCTGGAAGTTTGAAGGCTCAGTAAATACAGTCCGACCTGACGAATCAAGTAGGAAGAGACCATCATGTCCGAGTGGATAATCGCCTCTATGTCTGCGGTCAAGACCTACAGTCATCATGCCCTCTGCATCGGTTCTGAACCATGCGGGATTGGCTGATTGTGCTTCTACAGGACAGAAGTTAAAGAATAAAACCTCTCCCTCTCTGCTCATAGCAGCAACAGCCATGTTGTCATTGTCAATACCTTTAACTATCCAGTAGCGACCATCTCTGAATAAATCTGCTACCCAAATGGAGTCCATATGGTTTGCTCTTGTAAGCGGAGCACCCGGATCCCAAGTATGCGGTGCTCTCTGCGAGAAATACCCAAGTGGCACACGCCATAACGGTACACCTGTTTCCGGATTTAGCAATTCATAGTTGTTATAAATCCAATCGCGCTGATCGCCTTGGTCACGGAAAATCGGAGCAGCAAGAGGATAGTGTGGTGATGTATCTCCGCCGCCCTGCCCTGCCGGGTGTGTATTGTATTGCCACATATAGCGCATAACAAATTCACCATCAAAGTTTACAAGTTCAAATGCTGTCGTTCTTTGATAGCGGTGACTCACGATTATATGCTGTCTGATAGGTGTAGCTGTCGGGTCATCACTAAGTAGCACTGTTTGACCGGCAGCATTGATTCCTCTGCCATCGAGGTTTGCAAGTGTGATTTGGTCATGCAGATGTTCAACGTTTGTAAGAGGAAGATCCGGATTTCTTGCAATAATTTCTGTCCAAGACATTACCATTTCCACACCGTTTACATCAACTTCAGGATTACCGGTTCTGCCGTCAAGTATGTATAATACATCACCTTGTGAACGATAGAATCTGTCAACATAGTTAGTCGGCATAACAAACTCAGGATTTGCACGCAGTACCGGAGGCACTGAATTGATCCATGGGTTTGCTGCTGACCATGCAGGTGTAGCCTCGACACCTTCATTTGCTACAAGAATAACGTTGTTAAAGCCATTACCCGTTACATCTCCAATTTGTACAGGCTCATCAGCACCTGTGCTGATTTCCCTCGAATGACCTTCAAAGCCTGTAAAGCCTGTCAGAGCACAGCGTTGCCATAAGATATTGCCTTCAACGTCAACAGCGGTAAGCGAATAGATAACGCGTGGATTTCCACCATCACCGCCTGTTACTATTCCGGGCGCATTAGCTGCATTTGGAATGGCATTCGGGAATCCAGGTGCCCAGTTACGTCCGCCCATTGTCAGGGTGTTTGTCAGAAGGATATCCATACGACCATCGCCTGATAGGTCACCGAGACGAATACGATTACCGAAACCGGCAAACGAAGCTGTTTCCATTGCACTAATCAGCGTAAAGTCATCGATATCATCTTCCTGATCCGCTTGCAGAGCAATGAATGCTTCACGTGTTCTTGCAGATTCCTCTATCTGATCGTTTACAGTCCTAAACGCTGAAACTTGATAGTAGTAATAAGGACCTGTAAGACCCGAATCAACATACGAAAAGCCATTTACGACAGTTGCAATCCTTTGCATGTCGGCTCTTGCATCAGTTGCATGACGGCGATATACATAGAATCCATCTGCTTCCATATTTTCCCAACTAAGTGTAACAGAATCAGTCGTTACGGGGTTGTAAATTACGTTTTGAGGTACGCCGAACTCATGAGCAGCTCTGTTGATCGATTGTGGCAAGCCGTCATATACTCGAACACTTACGTTATCTAAATATGTGTTCCAAGCATTTGTTGCGATAGAACTTGAAAAGAATTGAAGCCCTGTTACTTGATTTCCAAAGTAATCTTCATCAGCCATAGTCATAAGCTGCGAAAATACAGGAGCACTAGTTACAGCATTTGTCAATACCACATCCATAGTTCTTGCTGCAAAGTTAAAGTCTATGCTGACTGTATACCACGCATTTACGGTATCTGTTATAAAGTTGGCTGACCCCGGCATAACAGAAATATCAAGATTCGGTATTGTCACATTCTCGGTCGTGCCTACCACGAAGTATAGACCGGGTTGGTATCCGGCCGGAGCTTGTGCCACAGGCAAACCTGCCGGGATTGTCAAGAACGTAAGGTAGTTGAGCGAGTTAAAGTGATTAATACTCTGAACAGCGAGCTGACCGTAACGCGAGCCGGTAGCTGTGCCCGGGAACCAATCAAATGTCAAATTTGCATCTGTGTTGGTCATTATGGGTTGATTAAAAATCGCTCTGACTTGTCTTGGCGCAGTGCCTGTAATAGACGCAAACCTACCCATGAACAAACTGTCGGGATCACTGTTCGGACCCGGAGCCACTTCATTAACAGCGAATGTAGAAGGAACGATTGACTGCACCATAGAGTTACCACGATTGTTTGCATGAGGAACTCTTGTGCCACCGCCAAGACTCCACTGTATTTGAGTCTGACTATTGTGTTCAAAATCCTCTGTCCATTCAAGTGTTGGTACACGCGCAGATTCACTCTCAGCAAATGCAAGCATTGGCACTACAGAGAGCATCATTAATACTGCCAGAAAAAGCGCTATAGATTTTTTTGAAAAACGTTTCATCAAAATTTTTGTCCCCTTTATTTTTTATCGCCTCTTTTATTTTGGAGTTGTGCTTCTCCACATCGATTCGTGATTTCCGTACATCCCTCCCCATTACAATAGGGCAGAAGAATCTATCCCTCTGCCCCATTAAAAATTAATCTAGCGTAGCATTGCGATGAATACTTAGCGGAGTATCTCCATCAACAATCCCATTATTGGTAAACACTGTATTTGCTCGCACTTCAAACCTCGCGTTATTGATTATTGTGCCATTGTTTACCAGAATCGAATTTGAAACATTCTCTACATATCCATCATTAAGCAAAGTACCGCCGTCTGCAATAGTTATTGTGCCTCCACTAGCATTATTGCCCTGGTTGTTGATTCTTCCACCCGGAAGAACAACCACAGTACCTTCAATAACAAGCGTTGCACCACGTTGTATGTTGAGTGTAGTCTCTACATATAGCGTTCTGCCTGCCGGAACTGTAAATGGGCTGTGTTGTTCAAAAATCCCCAGATTGCTTTGCGTCTGTAATATTACATTTTCCTCTAACAGCATCGCACTTAGCTGATTTGGACTCGTTCCGCTAAATTCAGTCGTAGGAACAATTACCGGCGTGGTCGTGAGCCAAATATTCGGCACAGGCAACTCCATCGCAAGAACTGCATCACGAACGTCTACACCAAGATAAAAACCAAGATGATTAGGTTGATTGTATACATTCCCCTGTGCATTAGTATGTAAGCGGAATACAGGGTCATGCATCAGTGTATAAATGAGATAGCCGGTCGGAATGTTTGTTGTATAGATGCGCAATGCATCATTCGTATTAGCACGAACAACAACATCCTCACGCCAACAGCCAAAAATATCGGCAGTAAGCGCCGGCGTTGCCTTTGTACCCCAATTCGAGTTTGTTCCTGTGAAAGTTTGTACTACTGTATTGACTCCGTCATTTCCGTTTAGGCTAAATCTTCTAACCGAGGGGTTCGTTTGACCGTCATACATGTACGAAAGCAAAGTATCTCCCCAATACAGACGGAAATTCTGTGAGTTTGGTCTGTCTGTTCCGCCGGTATGTGTGCGTTGTCCGGTCAATACATTGTGGGCGGCTGTGTTTGAAGACCATATCTCAAAACCCGGGGTCGGCAGTATATTTGCTGCAACTCCACGCCCGGGGTCCCCTGCTACCGGGTTTGTCATAACATCTTCGCCTGTTGCGGCATTATATACTCTGGTACTATTCGCAGATGCACCTTCTTGAGGCGTCATAATCCACAGGTCAGTTGTATGCGGACTCATAGCAGCAACATGCAAGGCATCGCCGTGCGTACCTCTTGACGTACCCCTTGTGCCGTCTGCTGCCCAGAGAATAGTTCCATCATGGTTTAACACCAGGCTTCCGAATATTATTTCATCATAACCATCGCCATTTACATCTGCTGCCATCATTTGATGATTGCCGAAAGTCGGGTTTGTACCCGGGTTTGCTCCTAAAGAAAATTCCCAAATTAGTTCTATTTCGCCATCTATAAGCTGGTAGGCACCGACGAAATGCGGTCCGTAATGTCCGCGCACTTCAATAACACTTGGGAAAGGTTGAGCACCCGGAACTCCACCCTTTGGCAGATAAGCTATGGTTCCGCCGAAACGGTTGGAACGGTTATTTGTGCCATTTGCGCCGGGGTCTCCCCAGTGTCCGGGCATACCTCTGTCGTAATGCGCAAAGTAGTTAACTGTGTCGATTGGGAGTCCTGTCAAACCATTGAAAACTGTGAAAAATTCAGGACCGTTGCGAATCCTTCCTGTAGGAGTTCCGCTAATGGCCAATGTCCCGGCAAATCCTCCGGCAAATATGTCATAACCTGTTTGATGATGAACCGGAGCTGTCGGTGTCCTCCATTCCGGAAGTGCATTATTTGCACGACTGTCTCCCACTGAATGCAAAATCGCAGCCGGAATATCAGTAAGGTCATTTACTATTCCATATTCATTCGGATGGAATACACGCGTACCTATCGCTGTCTTTATTGCAAAGTCTGCTCTGCCGGTCTCTGTCAGATCCCAAAAACTTCTTGTATGTGAGTGTTGTTGATCGGACGATATATTATGACCCATGTTAATACGCCAAAGCAACTCGCCTTCCAGCGTGTATAAATCGTATATAGTTTCGCCTGTTATGCGTGCAGCCAGACCCGGATCCTGACCCATGGATGGATTCCATCTTACGAGAAGCTCATATCTCCCATTTCCGGTTACATCACCTACAGCTACATCTACAGGCTCATATGTGATTGTTGGATTGCCTGTACCTGCAATTGTGCGTGGTGCCGGTCTTTGAAGATCGAGTGTCATAAAGTTTTGAGCCCAACCAACGACCGGATCACTGATTGCACCGGTTTGCAAAAGTCTGACTTGATATTCATCTCCCGGAGTTCCCGCATTATCTACGAAATTTTGAAGTGCTACTATCGGAGCATTATTTATAACTTCTCCGTTTCTGTAGACATTAAATGCTATATCCAAGCCATGCAGCGCATACTCATACGCAAGCACACGCCATTTGACAAGCATACCTCCACCATGCCCGGCAGCCACCGGAACTGCGACAACTCCTCTATCAAGCCACTCTGCTGAGCGAGCAAGGTTTGTCTGTTCGGGTCGCAAATCAATAAGCAACGGCGCAGGTATTTGTTTAGTATTTTCAGCTACTCCCGGGATATTTTGTATTACACCGTTAAATGTCCACACACCCGGGAAGTCCGGATCGAAGCCCTGTCCCGTATATGCCCGTGGAGTTTCATTTAATACCCAGTTGACCGGAACAGCTACTATATCACCTCCAACTGTACGTACATCTATAGTTGCAGGCAAACCAAGATCTGCCAAGCTATTTATGTTATCTGCAAATACAGTCTTAGCCCAGCTTTGTACAAGGAGACCGGGGTTAGCCGGAAGGGTCTGCAAAAAGCTGTATGGAAGCACTTCGGTTATAGCATAGTCCGGATCTTCATAAGTAAAGAACCACAAATTATCTATACCACAGTCGTTCAAACTGACACCCTGACCTGAAGCACGTTCTACTTCCAAAATCATCCTGTCTATCTGAGCTCCATTTATCGGTACTGTACGTGAGACAGGAGTATCGTTTGTACCTCTGCGGACTACTGATACTGTTGCCATTTGAGCACCGATATCCAGGTATACTCCTACTCTGAGCCACTGGCCTAAAATCCCTGAACCCTGAAAAGGAGCAGGGAGTATCTGAACTCCTGCCCAGTTATCAACAGGACCCAACGGTTCTCCGGAATATACGCCAATTCTCCAATTGGCACCGCCGCCCTGCCTGCCAAGCCTGAGCCCGACCAGATGGTCAGAGCCGTCACGAAGAGAAACTGTCAGCGTATTTGGATTGCCACCTATAGAACCGGTCGGTACTTTCCAATCAAATATAGTAAATATCTGACCCGCTGAAACCGGCGGTACGCCACCGGGATTTGCGCTCAGAAGTCTTGATGCGCTTCTCCCGCCGTTACCGCTCGCGTTAAAGCTGAGATATCCGCCACTTACGGAATCCACCTGACGCGCTACAGTGCCTCCTGCAGCCGCAGTCCAGCCCCACACACCTGTGGCAGTAAAGTCGGAGCCGATAACCTCAGTCCAGCCCGCTTCGTTAAGCTCTTGGCGAGTGGGAATAAGGGGCAGCGGCTCGCCTGCTAAAGCCATTTGAGCAGGAAGCATTGGTAAAATCATAATAATTGCCGGAAATAATGGAATAAGGCTTTTCTTAAATCGTTTCATATCAGTTCATACCTCTTTAAAAAATCATTTTTGTATACGTTCGTGTGTTGCTTGAAAAGATTTAATTACCGGAGACATAAGTTTGGTTTACATAATTTCTGTCTCCCCACCGCTTATTAACCTATTAACCTACAATATCTATTGAGTTTGCAAGGGGATGCAGTAGAATACACCCCCCTTTATTGCTTACAGGATATTATTATGGGCCGGGAACAACTCTTATCGCATCACGATGGATACTCAGAGGACGATTTCCGTCTACTGTTCCGGATCCGACAAATGTTGTATGAGCTCGAATTTCAAATCGCCCAAGATTACCTGTCGTTCCTACATTTGAAATTCTGCCATCATTGAATATGAACGAGCGCGATATGTTTTCTACATATCCGTAGTTTATAAGTCTCCCATCTTCTGTAATGATTATTGTACCGCCTCCGCTCGTGGGATGACCATCGTTGTTTATGCGTCCGCCCTCCAGTACAACCACTGTTCCTTCTATTTCCAGTGTACCTCCGCGACGTACATTCAATATTGTTTCAACATACAGTGTTCTGCCTTCGGGAACTACGAGCGTATTGCCGGCAGCAATTCCGTATCCACCTGAACCCGGAGTTGTCAATTTGACATCGCTCTCTGCTAATAACGCATTTAGTTGTGCCGGACTTGTAGCGTTGAATGCTCTCGGAGGTTCGGTTGGGAGTCCTATCCTTATGTCCGTACGCATTGGCGGCAATGGAGCCTCATCACCAAGGTAGAATGATGCAAATTGGTGCTGGCTGTAGCCGTTGTTTTGCGTTGCGGCTCCCGCACGATACATTGGATCATGCATCAGTGTACGGATTCCATACGGTGATGGGATAGTGCTGGTGATAATCATTATATTAGCATCTGTTGTTCGAGCAACAATTTCCTCACGCCAGTCTCCAAAGATATCGGCTTTCAATTGCGTGGTGTTCTTGTTAGGTCCGACAGAGCCATTAACGCCTGCGCCAAGCGCATAGAATGTTGTTGCAGCATTATTTTCAAAACCGGTAATCGGATCGGCTTTAAAGATTGTTCCGTTTTCAAAGCCCTCATGCAGCAAATCACCACTCCACCAGATAGCATTACGTGAGCTCCTGAGCGTGAAATTCAGGTGAGCAACACCGGTGTATGCGCACATTGCTCTGGTTGGGTTATTCATATGTGACGCATTGGCTGCATTACCTGTAGGCCGTGATGCCTGAGCATGTGGGAAAGCGTTCGTAAAGTTGCCTGCCACACCGGCATCCCAGTCTGAGCCTCGCCCATATATTGCCTGCGTAACATTTCCTGTGAATGGGCATACTATTGTAGATTCCGGAGACCATCCATGTACAGTTCCAAAACGTACATCGTCAACGATATGCTCTTCGCGGCATGACCAATGTCTAATGTCGTTATTTGCATTGACAGGCAACAGTGCAGACCTGTCGCCATGGCGGAACGGCCACCACAAGACACTGGCAGGATGGTTATTTCTGAAATACCAATACTCCACGCCTGATGGATAGTTAGGTGCTACAGCCCAATCGCTAACAAAGTACCCGCCATGTACCGATATAGGTTGCAGAAGTGTGCCGCATTCACTAAGCCCCACAGTCATAGCTCCGGAGACATAGAAATCACGACCTGTAGCAGGGTCTGTTCCAACGTGTGCCGTGTGATTACCGCGGTTTTGATAGAAGTATGCACCACAAAAATATTCGCAACGGTTCCCTGTAACGCATTCATCATCTGTACACTGCGGGTTTTTCAAAATCCAGTGTATAGGATCGGCTGAATCGAAATTAGCCTGATTGACAAGCTCCCCATCAATTATACGGAAAGCTGCTATTGTTGTGCGCTCATAATAGCCACGCTGTGAAATAGCGAACCAGTTCACACCATCAAGCGCACCTACACCACCAAGGAATCTATTCGGACGATTACCTTGTGGATCACCCAAATCCCAATGACCCCACTGATTACTCAGCCAGTAGCGTTCTGATGCGGGGAAACGTGGATTTCTGCCGCCCGGATTGCCGGGAGGACGATCTATCTGATAAGTGTAATTGCCGCGCTGTGACATAGGAGCGAGACCCCAATTCCTGTCACCGTAGGGGAAAGGATATTCCATGGAGTCAACTATGTAACCTCTGCCTGTTTCTGTATCGAACTTAAATGCTGTAAAGTGTTCATAGTTCTTGTAGACACCATCAACAAGCGGGCCTTCACCCATTTGTCCGATGTGATAAGTCTTAATCCATGTCATATGAGTAAGTCCATATGGGTCATTAGGTGGCAGGAAGCCGGATTGACCGTCATTGCCGCCGTAAATTCTTGGGTCGCGGAAGCTTATAGACCAACCATTTATGACGTTCCAATGGAAGTTCATCGCTTCGTAGTCGCCATTTTCAATATACTCAAGGAACATATCTGTTGTTGCACCTAGACCGTATTCACCACCGACTACCGTGTCAAGACAGTCGTCATATTCAAAACGACCTAAAGATTCGTTCCAATGACCAATGCGTGTACCGGCAGCCGTTTTAAGCATAAGGGAAGCCCTGCCGCTATTATCGAAATCCTGTACAAACAAAACGGTTTCATGATCATTTGTGCCTTTTACATTGTAGCCCATATCAACACGGAAGAGATGTTCTCCGGTTATAGTGACTACATCAACAAATATGGGCGGTGTCACAACATTGCCGAACACAACCGGACATGACATCATATTATCTGTTGAGTTTGCTTGCCATTTGAAAGCAATGTCGTAGATACCATTGCCTGTAAAGTCGCCGACTACCATCTCATGGATGTTGTAAGCAGCTCCCGGTGCTGTTGCGATACGACCGTCAGCGGTCATTGCCAATGGAAGTCTGTCACCGACATCCAGGTTTGATACATAGTTAAAAAACTGTTGTTCAAGTTCTTCGAACAGCTCATCTGTTATCAGACCTTCCGCCGTAAGAACAGCCGTAGGTGCCCATGGCGCCGTCAGGTTGCGTACACCCAAATAGTTTGGTGTCATGTTGTGTACATTGAGCCTATCAACCCAATCGGTAAGTTGAGCAGCAGTCACTACAGTCTGCTCTGCATGAGCAACACGGAATTCGCGCAGCAAGTTCATGTCTACTGTATAGAAGTGGTGACGCGCTGTGTTTCCGGTAACGGGTGCTTGCACGCCGGTTGCAAAACCGTAGTTGGTCGTCACAAAGCTCGTCGGATCTGTATAGTCACTAAGAATCCAACGATTTTGGATATTTGCTGTGCCTGCATTGCTGCCGCGGAAATTAAACTGCGGTCTGGGAAGTGGATCCGGTCGATACCTTGATACCGGCACAGTAAGCTGAGCTCCCCTACCGGCACTAACACCGGTGTTGTTCCGCATTGCAAGCATCGGCACGTCCATCCCCTGACGTCTGCCTTCAACACCGTTAATGACCGGTGCTACTTCGTAAATAGAAGTTGCAACACCATCAGGATCATCGAAGTTAGTTGGGGTAACGTTTTCCTTCACAATTCCGGGGTTTGCAGGAAAATTACTCTCGGGTTGTACATCTCGGGGTTCAATTGTGGTAATCAATTCCCAGGTCAGACCTACGTCATCACTGCGATAAACATTCCACGAAAGGCCATCAGGCTCATCACCCAAAAAACGCCAACTTAGAAATACACCGCGCGCACCACCAACATTGGCAGCAACCAGACCTCTGGTCAGGTACTCCATTTGGCGAAGCTCAGTGTCCGATGTTGCAGTGCCAACACTAACCGGGGAAAACGATAAACACATTATCAATACCATTGTAAGACATAAGATTTTTTTATATGCGTTTCGCATTCTGTTCCTCCTAATAAGTAAGTAGTTTTGTCTCTCTCGTGCTAAGTCGTGCTTAACCATCGTTTGTTGTTACTTATACATTAGCCTACTGCTGGCACACAACGTGGTAAGCAGCCTTAATTTTAATCCGGCGGAGTTTATTCTTGGAATTGAGGTTTCCGAAATATTAGTCTATACACATTCCCCCATCACTATAAATAATTTGCGTTCTGCAACACAACAAAAATGAAAGCCATGTTCATTTGTTAAAATTATAACCGCCTTCTGTGCTGCATTCTTGAATCCTTGAATGCAAGAAGCTGCGCACAATATGGAATATTCAGTATACATTTCCCCTAATTTCATGTCAACTAATTTTCAAAATTTCGGCAATATCTACACACTGCTTTGTATAGTTTTCATAACTTCAAATAACAAGCCACAACAACTCATAATTCGCTACAATTCACCAATCGTAACCATTCATCCTGCCATTGTTCATTTAAAAGATTTATGTATTGATTATGTCTTCCAAATACTGTACTATTGTATCATATTTTTTACATAGTCCTTCATTTTGAAAGCGACTAAAAAACTATCGAAACTATGTATTTACGAAAGGGGTTTTTCGATGTATTGTCCAAAATGCGGCAACAATGTTGCAGACTCAAAATTCTGCGGTCTCTGCGGAGCGACAATTGAGCAAGAAACAACACCTACAGCGCAACCACAGGTAACGGCACCACCGCCGGACTATCAACAACAGCCACCGGTCGCGCCACCGCCGAGCTATCCGCAACAACCACCACAAGCAGCACCACCGAATTATCCGCAACAGCCACCACAGGCAGCAGCACCACCACCAAATTATCAGCAACAACCATATCAGTATGCATATGCACCACCACCTCCCGCACAACCGGGGTTCCTTAGCGATGTGTATTCAAAGTCATTCGGCTTTCTCTTTAAAAAGCCTATACTGCTCTGGGGACTGTCACTTCTGTGTACATTGATGACTTTCCTCGCAATAGTATTTGGTGTTATGCCGATTGTCTGGTTGCCCATCGTTTTGGTGCTTGAGCTAGGCATGGCAAACATTTTTCTCCGCGGTTACCGTGGCCAAGAAATAAGCTCAACACAATTGTTTGAAGGCTTCAATAAAAAGTTTTTCCGTAATGCCGGTGGCATGGGATGGAAGTCATTATGGGTTCTCATCTGGGCATTGATTCCAATTGCC
>Ga0123355_10008778_pt1 | contig 15288 bp, 17 predicted proteins | sample TergutEmb28metaG_3_FD_89872 | JGI IMG/M metagenome (GOLD analysis project Ga0123355, IMG submission 89872) | Embiratermes neotenicus P1 segment gut microbial communities from Petit-Saut dam, French Guiana - Emb289 P1 | ecosystem: Host-associated > Arthropoda: Insects > Digestive system > Gut ... | reverse complement strand
GTGTGTATTATTGACACCGTCGCGATTAAATTGCGCTTCGTCTGTAAACATGATGTAACGATGCAACTAGCGACTGCCATTGAGCCACTTGCAAAAGTTCAGCCTCTCAGCAAAATCGTCAGGACGGAATGTTGCACTCGCTGCACGAGGTATGGATATATGCCCTCTGCATTCAGTGTTCTCCACACTCTCGTGTGGGGAACACGAAGACGTCTTGCAATTCTTCGCGTACTCGTACGTTGACTGCGGTGTACCATACGAACAATGCCGTCTTCATTGACGCCTTCATTAACAAGACGCTCGGCTGAAATACGAACGCCGGGAAGTCTACCGGTATCTCGCAATGCCTGGTAAACTCCAGTAAACACTCTCCGGTTTGGTATTCTACGAGTCGGAAACCGTTTCTGATATTCAGCTACGGCAATAACTGAGTTACCGTCACGAAACCCGTACACATTAATCATACCTGCATACTCTTCAAATGAAAATGTAAATGGCATCGTGAAAGTAACAGACGCACCGAGATGACAACTGTTCTGAACACCAGTAGCCGGCACACTAGCCGTCGCCGGACATACCAACCCACCCCGTCTTTCCACGCACGCCTTAGCTACCTTCCAAGTGTCGAGATAACGAGAAAGCTCTGTCTGTAGCTGGCTAAAAATAGCGACCCGCTGGATGATAGACGCGGTTCAAACGAGAGAGTGTACGGGAATGAAAAACGGTCATAACTCCGTAACCGTCCAAAATCGGACACATGTTTATATGAACTTTTTTGATCACAAAGGCCTAGGAAATCACCTTCTGCAGTTATGCCCTAAAGTCGTGAAACACCCTGTATATACAGGGTGTCCCAGGAGGAAAGGACCTAACTTCGGGAGAGTGTTCCTTAGGTGAAAATATACCGATATAACCCAAAACACCTATATTAAAAGTTCAATGGTTACGGAGATATTGGCCAGAGAAAAGCGTGGATTTCTTTGGTGTCTGCGCACTCTACTCTGTCCGTGACGTCATTCGCTTGACCTCCAACGAGACAATCCTGCAGTAGCCCCCCTACTTCAGCTGCATTCCTACGTAATCGCTAGATGCAGCTCACAGCGACGTACGACCTTTGCTACGGAGCATATGTTCGGAGTGTATAGTCGTTGGAAGTCATTGGACAGCTATTACACTTGTGCGAGTGTTTTTTTAGTTCAATTTAATGGCTTTATTTCACTCAAAGTTAATTTGATGTTAAGTACATATATAGACATTACAGAAACCACATATTCCTGCCAATTTTAATATGTATTTGGTAATCAATAAGTGAGTAACAGCTGTCAAAGTTTCAAACTTCTCTGGCCAATATCTCCGTAACCATTGAACTTTGGATATAGGTGTTTTGAGTTATATCGGTATAGTTTGACCAAAGGAACACTCTCCCGAAGTTAGGTCCTTTCCGCCTGGGACACCCTGTATATGCTATGTATTTGTTTGTCTCGATAACAAACTGTACAAGATGCACGGTACGTACATTAAAATAGGTTTTAGCCACTACGATTTACCAGGTAGACAGTTGTTTCACATAATTTAATATTTATAATTTACCTACGAAATTAACTTTCGCTCCAGGGCTAATGAAAAGGTCCGACAAAATTGCTGGATTTTACTCTTCGCGGAACTTATCAGCGTTAGTAATACTATGGACCCCTTGGGCCCACATTATTAAAAGGATCGATCCAAGATGGCGGCCGATAGGGCGTTCGACAATAGTCAAGGTATTTTGTCACGGTGGTGTGATATTATTAAAAAGGATTGAAAGATGTCGTTAAAGAAAAATGGGCAAGAGCCCCCGGCCCCAAACTCGAAAACAAGATGGCGGCTGGTAAATAGGTTTGGTATAGCCAGCCCATGGGAAATTCTCCGAGCCCAAAATTCGAAAAAAGGGGGGTGCAATGGGCCCCAAAACTCAAAAATGGGCAATGGCCCCCGGCCAGGAATTCGAAAACAAAATGGCATCGTTGGGTCGAAACTGAAAAAATGGGCAAGAGCCCCGGACTGGAATTAAAAAACAAGATGGCGTCGTTGGGTTTTAAAAAGATGGCGTTTCAAGATGGCGTCGAGTTGACCCCGTTTTTGGCTTTCGACTTTTTCCTCGGTATGATGTCAGGACGGAAAACCTCCAGCCACTCCCAATGATATAACTTTTTAAAAACCCCTACGCCTTGAGGCCCCGGGACTTGTATTCAGAAACAAGATGGCGTCGTTGGGGTTTAAATAAAAAAGATGGCGCTACAAAATGGCGTAGTTTGGTAGAAAATATGGGTTTAGTCTTAGTACATTTATGCATGTAGAAAAGAGGTTGTATGGCCGTATGGGTAATATGGAACTGAATGTAAGAACGGAATATATGTAAATGTATATTTTGACACCGTCAGAATAGGTAATAAGCCCCGGCCTGGAATGCAGAAACAAGATGGCGTCGTAAGGCTTAGAAAAAAAAAAGATAGCGTTTAAAGTTGGCTTCGTAGGGTTTAAAATAGAGGTCTAGGTTTAGTACAGATCTGCATGTACAAACGAGGTTATATGACCATATGTGTAATACGTAAGTGAATGTAAGGACGAAGCGTAACCTGGCTGCAGCTGCTGTTGCTTTGTGAAGTGACGTCCCTGCGGTGCCAACGAACTGCAATACGTGCCCTCTTCGACACGTAATAGAAGAACAAATGCAGGTTAGTGCTATGATTGCGTATTATTATTATTATTATTATTATTATTATAAGCTGTGATCCTTCACGGGGAAACTACAGATGGTAAATAGGAAATGAAAACATACAACATTAATTTAGAATACGTTTATTCCAAATAGAAAAATGTGGTATTGATACATATGTTTCAAAGTTCACGAGTTCCTCGTACAGGTGAGGGTAGTCTATGCTTTTACTGGCGTTTGGCACAGGTTCGATATATGACACAGAAGTTAAGGACGACGTCACATAGGACAACACGTCTGGCATAGCAATTATGTAATCGCGCAATTGTTGCTGTACGACGTGAAACAGTCGCACCAGATAGTCCATATTGCCATTTTCGGGGTGGGAGGTGTGACCCTCAGAAGCGCCCTGGTCGGGTGTGAGACCAAAGAGTAACATGAAATAACCATTTATAAACATATCGTGCCTTATCTGATGTCCCGAGTTCGAGTGATGTATGCCGGACCCTTCGAACAATGTCCTGCAGCCTATTACGGAGGTCTTTTCATGATCCATGCCCAGAGATAGGCCCTCGTTAGGGAACTGTTTTCCGTTCACAAACAGCGAAAAATCGCTCATATCGTAATGTCGAAATTTGTACGGGTTGGTGTCCACAGAGCCTATAAAATCGGCGTTCTTAACCATGGTGAAGAGGAGGCGTTTTGGAACGGGGCCCAAGACGGCGTTGTCGATAGACAGGGATTTTGATCCGGGGGAGAATGTGAACGTCTTGAGTTCGACTCTCGTCATGTTATACCGCGCGAGAGCCCCCTTGCCCAACGTAGAATTATGAGCTAACAACATAACGGGGTCAGGTTTCACGCGCTTGACCAAGAATTGGGCGTCCAAAAACTTGAACTCGGGTTTTTGAATCGGCGGCCTTGCTCAGGCAGTAAGAAAAGCGGTACGTTAAACAGATCGCTATGCAAGCGCCCGAAGAGCTGGATCCCTTTACTAGCGTTAGCGAGTGTTACCCACTGTCGCCAGTGTCCCGATACCAATACGCGTTCGTGAGATGCGTGGCTGCCGCATCGGTGCAGTACGTCAGGCGAGTCTCGAGATAAGAGCGATAATTATAGTGTTCGCTCGCTTGCGTGATTGTGACGCCATTGAGAAAAACGTTAAATTGGCTGAACAGTGAGTGGAGGAAATTATTGGTCACGGCCGTGTGGTCCGAAGTGTCCACATCCTTTCCAGAAACCCGGTAGACCCATTTACACCGGACATAGAGTTTGATATCGAGACGTATGTAGTTATCGTTATCGGCAGGTACAAAAAATCCAATTAATTCCGATCTACGGGGGCGATAGGTTTGTACGCGGTCTCAATAGTCTCGAGCACAGATATCTGAACGTTTCTGTGCGCGAAGATGTCGAACTCGCTACTTACGGATGCTATCTCCGTGGTAGATATGATGTGACAGAATAAGACTAGGAGAAGATGCCCCTTTTTATTACTCGGGAACGCTTTGCTGTTGTTTTTCTAGGCATTTTACCTCCCCGGCCCGGCGTTGTTTCCCCTCTGACAGGTTTGCGACCCCGGCCCCGCAACTTGCTGATTAAACGCTGTGTGGATTCGGTGACGGCATCTCAGACATGTTTAGATATGATATCCTCTGCACGCACGTCCGACGACGTATTTTTCGCGATATCAGTGAGGATCTTGCCGCCTGTACGGCCCACACTCCACAGGAGAGATCGCACCCAACGGAAGAGACTGCCGAAAAAATTGCCGATCCCGTGCCCTCGCTGAAGGTGGAGCGGAGCTGAATTGATAGTGCCGATCCCCGGAGTGGGGGAAAGACCGCGACCCGCCCGATTGAGGTAGTAGTCTCTAAAGGATGCATCGTATTAAATGTCCTATTATGGATGCATACGCCATATTTTATATAGTTTTTTACCTCTGGTAATTCTTGCGAAAGTGAAGCACCACTTTAGTGGGCGTCGTGCTGTCCTGAAACGGGATGTGCAGGCCCTCGATTCGTACGTCCGGAAATCTGCGTTGCTCGACTGGCGCGTATTGCACGTTCGTGCTGACACGTTGCGGAAGGGTAGAGACGAAACGTCCGAATGCTACGGACGGTGCTGGCGCCCACGAATTGCGGAGATATCAGGTTACAATAAATTATGACGGGCTTTGCCCCTTCGGGAGACGTAGAACACGAAAATTCACTGATCTCCACTTCCCAATTGGAGGTCGAACCTAGCTCTATAGGTTGCGCTAGTTTCACCATGAAATCAGCATGTGTTTTCTGGTTGTAGACGTCCTGCGAAGCGTTGCTGAACAGAGTCACGTAAAATTGAGTCTGAGTGGGTGACGTCAATGCAGATATTCTTCGCGCTTGATGCCGGTATCCAAGAGTCAAAGTCGTGACTGTAACCTCTCCAACGGACGAGATACTCCCGAAGGCCGCGTCTAACTCTCTTGTCTAGTATTTTATCTATCTTGTAAGTAGTCTTTTTCGAGATGCGAACAGGAGTCAGTTCCTCCCTGTAAAATTGTCCCTCTGTAGGCGTGTTGTTTAAATCCTCTAGCTCGTAGACGAGTCGTGGACGCCTCTCTATAACTTTCGTAATAAGAAATATTTCGGTGGAGAAATTATACTCCCCGCCCTTGGCAAACTTCATCTTCTCCTTGCTGATACGCACGTATTGCCCGACGCTAAACTTGACCTTAGCCACACGGCGTCTCTTAGCCTCCATCTTTTTCCATATAGCTAGTACGTCCGAATCTGTCACACGCGAGGGCGCCATGCCGGTCGTCGAGTGAACCGTATCATTGTAGACCCTGACAAATTTTGGGACAACTTCAGTATATCTGGAGGTATTTTGATAAGTAATATATTTGTGTAGTCTGTCACGAAACGTGCGATGCGCACGTTCCACGACCACACATTTCACGTTGGTGTTTCTGCAAACCTGAAACTGTATGTCCTCGTCGCGTAACATGTCCTGAAAATGTTTATTTCGAATTTCCTTGCCCTTATCAGTTCGTACCCATACGGGACGTCGAGAATGTTTTTTCGGGTCATCGTCAAATATTGACCGAAACACCGAGGCGATTGCAGGTCCGCTCTTTGTCTTCACGGGGATCAGGTATAGAAATTTCGAGAATACATCTACGACAGATAGAACGTATCTGTGATTATCATTGTATTTTGCGTAGGCTTGTAAATCCAATAAATCGCATTCCCACACATCCATCACGTTAGTCGCGGTATAGGGATTACGCGCGAAACGCGTCCTCACAAGTCTGTGTAGCGTATAGCCATCCTGTTCCTCTAACCACGTCCTGATAGCGCCGACAGTTTGTGGTGTACCTTTCCTCCCCACCGCCGCCCGAAGCTTCTGCAAAGTCGAGAAGCCTGACGGTCTGCCGGGGTCATAATATAAACTGCTAGTAGTAGCCAGTAGTACCTCGTTCACTTATGACGTAATGCTGATTCGACACCGCGTCCCTTCGGTTTCGCAAAGAGGGGAGCAATGACATCATGAAAATTTTCCCCACGTGTTATATTAATGTTACCGTCGGGCTGATATCTGGACAAATGAGCGTTAGTCACCGTCAATATTTTCTTATAGTCTTCAGATCATCCTTGGTGATAAATTCCGTATTCATTTTCTTGCGCGTCAACAGTTCCCACAAACCCTTCGATCCCTCAAACACTCTTTCCTTAATCGTGATTTCACCATCGGTATCTACCACTATCGGAGAATCACCTATCATAAGCATATCACCGTCCTTACGGACGCCATATTGTGTGTCAATAAAACGCCACTTTTATATGTAAGGCATCAGGTAGGGACTAGCTACGGGACCGACATTTTCCCTACCGTACGCTAGGGCCTCATCCTCTACGAAATTGCGATAATAATAATAATAATCATCATCAACTCGTTCTGGGGAAGTGGTAACTGATACAGGCGTTACGTCCGTCTGCGTCCCGCGGCGCGCCTTTTGAGGTGGACGAGGGGAAGATTTACTACCCGGTTCGGGCATCACTCGTCTTAAAAATCCACAAACGCATTCGTATCCGTCTTTTTTCTAATATCTGCCTCGTCGATCGTTTTACACATCTTAACCCACTCCTCATACGGGTGATGTTTATGTATCTTAACCTGCTGCTGATAAGGGTGATGTTTATGTTTCTTAATCTTGGGGTGACGTTTACGGTTTTTGAGAGGGGAGCTTTTGTCCTCATGCAAACAATCGGCTGGGACGAGGTACATCTTGCGTAACTTGATTTTACTTCTTTCGTAATAGGAGACTAGTGATCGTCGGTAGGACGGCGCTCAATAAAGGCAGCAGAAATCCCCCGCGCCGTAATATGAGTCTCTTCTTGCCAGAGAGACACGTGTCTTTCGACGACCTTGCGAAGCGCTGCCTTGTGTTTATGCAGCTTGCGCGTGTCACAAACTGTCAACTTTACATTACCGTTCAGAACGTCAAGACACACTCGCTTGTACAATTCACGAATTCTCTGTTACAATTCGAGATGTTAGCTTTACGCAACTTACGTTCGGCCGTCTTGAACACTTGGAGGGTATGATAGTTTAATCTTACATGCTTTATCCCCTATATCAGAATAGACGGCGAGGGGATGTATATCTGTCGGGAATATGTTGGTTCGAAACCTCAGGCCGTCGTTCGTATCTTGTGTCAGATCCAAGAGGAGGTAGCCGTGGGGTTCTTGTGTCGCGTCCAGGTAAGCGTTATACAGACCTATACTATCTTCGGGGTACATTTTATTGGCCAGGTACATGAACTGTTTCTTATCACTGACGTTTTTCAATGTCACTATATAATGGGTATTTAACGAGATATCCGTACAGAACCTACCCTGATGAAACAGATTTTGAGTGATCAAAATAAAGCTTATATTTCTGTGATGGCTACCTCTCGTAAACAAGTCGCAAACTTTCTTTGAATAGATGTCGTTTAACAGATCGTCTCTGATCAAGAGGCACGGTTCGCCATTTGCGTTACGAAAGTCCTCCGGTACGCCCTCGTTAAATCTGATGTTCGTCGGGAACTGGTGACGGGAGGGCACAGCACTCTTCTTGCCGTAACACCAGACAATCCCGCCGTTAAATTTCCGTTCGGTACAGATGTAGTCAAGTTTCTGTTGGAAGCGTATGCAGAATGAAGACTTTCAGGAACCGCTAGGTCCTCTCACAATGGACGAACACGGGTGCCTAAATTTAAGATCATCACCCATGAATGGTCAGGTTGTAACACAGTCCGTCTGCCCAGGCACTCTCCCTATGTATGCCCGAACGGAACTGATGTTTTAGTGACTACGGCTAGTCCCCCTCCTTTCCACTTGCGCTTAATCTTCCTCTCGGTGTGTACCGTCACTGTAGGTTCCCCACCCGTCCCTAGAATCATGTCCTTGATGACTTGGCGTTTTAATTTAGTGTTATGCCCCTGACTTTACAGACTGTTTCACTCCGACCGGTCACGGTATCGATTATCTTGTACGCATAGTTATTTGATCCACCACTCACAAATTCGGATAGTACTCTTTGGGTTGCAATTCAGAAGTCATGTCCCCAGTCTGTCCCCCGTTTCAATCAGCTTAGGCTCGTCTCTCGGCTGAATGTATATGACAGAATCTGTGTCGCAATAAATCGCTTTCTCTTGCAACCGGTTGAGATAGCGATACAGATGAATCTTTGCACCTGCGGTTACGTAAGCCTTGATGACCTCATGACGCAAACTCGGCACGTGCTCTTCTGCTGCATGCTTCCACGAAATCCATACTACGTCATCGCTGGCAAACGCCAGATTCGTCACCTCGATTCCTGGCATGTTAAGAAATTTGTACGTTTCCAGGGGTTCCGAAATAATTTTAGTCTGCTTCCTGTCGTTCCTCTAAGGCAATTTTCCCCACATGGAGTTGAAACAGAGTTTGACCGGTCCCCTTTTCGCAGTGTTAAGCTTGATAGACTCTCTATCTAGTCTTATCCCTTCATTCGTCCAAAATGACTCGACATACCGCTCCTCGTCTTCACAGCTTCGAACCCAGCAGGGGTAGCCGCTAGCCTCCGCTTTCATTTTCAAAAACGTGTTTATATAGTCCACGAAAAGTCCACCCTCGCTAGTTTCGGGATTGTATTGAGTGACTTGATATTAATACAACTCGTAGATTTCTAATATCATGTAACTTTTATCCACGGCCAATCTGACCTCGTCTAAAACCCACGTAGCATTCAAGGCCCTCTCCTCATCCACGGTATGTCTGCATTCTCCAGTAGAGGAAGTTAGGACGCTTGTTCTACACAGACAAAACATGAGTTTCTTATTGCACCTGAACGGGAGGACCGGATGGTACAGCTTCTCTGGCGGAACGATAGTACACATTATCAGACCGTCCATAATGAAGCAAGCTTTCATTTTCTTACACACGTGTCCCATGTGTATAACTGGGTGACCCACGGGAAAATTGAAATACCTGCATATGTACGGGCACAAACTCATGGCATCCACATATTGGCTAGTCTCGTTTTCCTGCACTTTATATTGGAGACGCATGGCCTCCGTCCGGCCCCCTTACAGAGCATCGCGCTTACACAGCGGACTGTGTCTTACTATAGAATGCGTGAGCAGTTCGGGTTTCTCAGCATCGTGGAATTGGCATTCCCACTGAATCATGACCTGATATCCCGCTCGTGTTATCTGCACTTAACATGACATGGTGTGTGATATCGCTCGGCTAGGGTATTATCGCTCATGGTGCTGACATCACGGAACGGTTGGCACGTATACCCGTGCCAAAACAGCCAAAGAACTCGTAAATTGTATTAGTATGGGGGTAGTAACCGTCCACGCTGAAGCGAGGTAATTCCGGCAGTCTGTATTCACGCCCGTTTTGACAGTGCACGATCTGCACCCTATGCGTCTGTTCCATATGTAACATCCACATCAGGGCCTTCTTGCTGTACTTGTTATTACAGGTATACCCTCCTGTTGGAATGAGTCCTATGGTGCCGGGCTTCAGAAACCGTTTGCGCATGACCTTATTACATACGGACGCTATCGTAATCGCCTCGACAAAGACGTCGATGTGACCGATCTCCATGAACTCGTGCCTAAACACACGACAGGCCTGCCTTAATACGGTGACGTCATCTTGGCAGTAGGTTTCCAAAACGCGCCTGTTGTCGAAAGGTTCGGATTTGTGATTCTCGTACCACATGAGAAATTCTTTCCTCTCCTCTTCGCTCATCTCGTTCATTCCGTAACAATAGACGTCGGGAATGGGGCGTACGTAATCTAGGTTTTCCTCAGTATTAAAATAGTGAGGGTACCACGATTTAATAGCCGTCAAACCGAACGCCTCCGGTAGCTTCCGCAACGCGCACGGCAGGAAGGATGCGCTGTCGAAAAGACCAGGTGTTCCATCTTCATACACATGTCCTTTAGTCCGTTCATATTTAGTTCGTGCTTCCATTTCAAAAGGATCGCCCTCTTCAGAATAAAATGCAGGTCGAACGTCTTGGCGTTGTGCGCAATCGCGACAATCTTATTGGCCCAAGGGCGTGGCTCACTTAGGTATAATAGCATTTTCCCGTACGGGTCGTCCCAGAACGCGTGCTTTCTCTTGCCGCATCGCACACAGTCTCCGCCGTCTTCCACATTTTCGCACTGCGAACAGAACTGTTGCAGGCAGACGAAATCAGGTACATGTAGTGTGGCTTTGGCAGAGTACCTCGTATTTTGAGTAGTCTCAAAATCGTAAACTATGTATAGTACCTTATCACCTGCGGTAGGCAACACGTCCTTTAGGCGTCTCATATAGAACAGGTGACCTACGTCTCTGTTCTGCTTACAGTTAGCACAATATCGGTTGTTACATTCGTGGCTGTCACCCGTCACGAGCAGTCTGCACGTTGCGCAACAAAGTTTACGTTCGCATTTTCTTTTTGCAGTGCTCTGCTTGTGGTTAGCGAATCACGTCCGACTTCTAAATGTATGTTACATTTGTCGCAGGGGAAACGAGCGTCGGAGAACGCGCAAGGAGGACAGGTCATGCAATCGCTGCAAGTCTGGTCACAGACGTGTGTTATATCAATCCTACAACTTTTGTTGCAGGCCTTACAGACGTGTCGTCTTGCCATAGCTCCCGTTACGTTCGTGATTACGTGATAATGTCTATCGACATCATCATAGAGTATGTTAAGACGTTTAGAAGAGTCAACTTGACCTTCGAACATTATATCGTCACAACCGAGACCTCGATAAACAAATAACTTATAGTCCTGAAAATGCTCTTGGAAACGGTTGAGTTCGAGGATCCCCACACCGTTAGTCAGATCAATACCTTTCTCTTGTAGTAAAGTTTGAACTATGAGACCTTACTTCCTACCTTGACAATACGATTTATAATTTGCGTCGTTATGTACTCTCGCAATCGCTATTTTTAAAGCGTGGGCTAAACAATTCTCTTCAGCCTTCACCTGAACGATACTTCTTTTTAGATGTGCTATGATGGTGAGTGGTCTGCCCTTGGTCTTAATTCCTCGACCAAAACTTACGGGCATCTTGACCGAATGCACAGTTACGACAAGTGTGTCCAGGGCGTTAAATCTAGAATTTGACTGCGAGTCTCTCTCAAATACACTCCATTCCACTTCTCCGGACAAATGATCTTTCCTCCTGAAACTGATTCCTAAGGGGTTGTCATTTTTTATTTACTTGATTTTGAATGGTTATCCCCACCATATCACTATCGCTCACATCCTACAAAGCGTACTCAAGGAGATCGTTCACGATGGCAAGAATATGTCCTACAGGATCACTATTATCCGAGGGGTAATAATCGCACGGTGAGCTGCGTTTCTACGGCATTGTACCGCCTATACGGTCTCGTGATTGTGTCGTCTATCTCAAATCTGCGAGCCATTAGTATTCAATGAAATCACACAAGATAGATCTTAGAATAAAGGTTTGTACAACATAAATAAATTTTAATGGCAACTGTAGTCAGAATTACATACTTACAGTTCGGTCTTTGAATCACCACTGACGTTACGACGTGCGAACTATCTCCTTATTACGGTATGCTTACGCCGTTTTCACTTTACAAGATAAGTATTGGTTATTTGTGACGTAAACGTTGCGCCTGGCGGCCATGTTGGATGACATACTGTTACATTTTTTCTTTGTTTTATTTTGCTGTGAACTACTTATAGGTCTGGTATCAGCTGGAAACTAGGCATATCTACCTACTCCGTCAAGCAAGCAAGACGGCCACTCCGCCCAGAAGAAACAAGAATTCTTAAGGTAATAATTATTATTTTATTGATTCTTCTTACATCATAAACATATTAATTTTTATAACATGCAAATTATTTAGTACAGCGTATATTTCATTTCAGCAAGACGGGATGTATCTAGCAAAGAAATTCGAAGAGGCTACCTCATGCAAAACGATCAATATCAACTCTTTGGAGAAAGAAAAACTGTATCCGATTGCCCGCGCCAAGCGAATCACCAGTAAATATGGGCCGACCGTCTTACTGACCGTCAGAGTCTCTGAATCCTGCGTAGTACAAATCTTCCTGCAGAAACGATACAGTGCAGTGATTTCAGATGATGATGTGGACAAGATAAGTAATAGCGCAGTCTCGCTTAATCTTGTGTACAAGGGCATGTGTGAGACGTCCAAATCATATTTGTTGGCGATAGAATCGTAATGTATGCAATCCCAAAACGTATAAACCTATGAACCTAGATAGTTGCTACCTACAATCGTAAGCAATTTTACACATTCCTACCTATACTATTACTATCCTTCATTATCTCTTCTTGCAGTTAACAGACTTTCAGAAACAATAAAGATCATAATACCATCTGCTATCTTTTTTCTATTCTTTTATTGCCCTATAACCCCTCGTCATCACTGATGAGGGCAACATCGCGTGATCGTGGCGTCACGGCGGGTCTGCCATCATACTGCGAGGGCTGCAGATAACTGAATATAATAATAATAATAATAATAATAATACACAAATAGCCCTAACCTGTATTTGTTTCTTCTATTATGCGAGAACTGTCGACACCTCGCGTCTCTTGAGGGACACGGCCGCTTCTCTCGACGGCTGTACGTTTTTCTATAAGGAGGATTTCGTTATATTAATAGGCGCCTATTGTCTTCAACACTGATTTTATTAGCATAAGACAATAGTTGTGTATTTACTGATAGCGAAACGCCCCTTACCTGTCTGCACAATGCTGCGTCCTTCATAAATTCCCTATACTCTGGGATCCGCAACATTTTATACGGAACCATATGACACGCCCATACATTTTTTAGAACATAAAGCCTTACACGTGCGCTCTACACTGACTTCACCTCTTAGAAAAATAAAGCCTTGCCTCAGCGTGCGTGATAATATGTAATTAGCTCAGCATGATAATTTGTACTTACTGCTCACTGCTAACGATGCGTTTCTCACGTCCCGTGCGATAGCTGCATCAGCACTAGGAGGCACAAGGGTGACCTCGCTTCTCTGTAACTCGGTTCCTTCTAGTCTGGCTATGAAATTTTCGACACCCGACGAACTTTTCACGACGACACTCGGTCGGAGCTACAGACTTACCCACACCCCTGTAACACGAATATCCTCTGTAACATAATTACTTCTCCGTCCGGCTAAAGACTTTTCAGCTCCCCCGCCGACTTATTTTTGCCTCCACGGACCACTCCGCCTCGAGTTCCGACCGTTCGTATCGCGTGGCAGGACCTGTGTGGCGTTTTTTGGTCTTTGAACCGAGCGTACTGCAAAACCGTACTATCGACCTGATTTCTACGTATACTGTCGGAAATTTGGACTGAAACTTTTGGGAGAAATTTGAATTTTTTTCTTCGCCATAGGCTCATGGAATATAAGATTCGAACCCAAACGCGATTTTAAACGGGCTCCGTCGTCCAATTCTCAAGTTATTAATTATTTTCTAAAGCAAAATCGCGCTAACTGCAAGACCGTGATAACGACCTGGTCTGCTGTACTTTCCAACTCTCAAACTAAACGCTTTTCTGACGATATATATATATATATTTCTATAACGTTTACAACTATTTCGTTCTTGCATTCACTTACGTATTATAAATCCTTCCTTATAACCTCTTTTCTACATACAAAAACGTACCGTGTCTAAAGATCTATTTTAAGCCCAACGACGCCATATGGAAGCGCCACCTTTTTTAATTCTAACCCCTACGACGTCATCTTGTTTCTGACTTCCAATCCGTGGCTTATTACCAATCCTGCTGGTGTCAAAATCAACGTTTACACTTATTCCTTTCTTACATTCTATTACTTATTACATATACGGCCGTATAAACTCTTTTCTACATGCAAATACGTGCTAAGTCTAAAACTCTGTTTTCAACCCAAAGAAGCCATCTAGAAATGCCATATTTTTTTATTTTAAACCCAACGACGCACCTTGTTTCTGAATTCCAGTCCCGGGGCCCCAAGGCGTAGGAGACCTGGAGGTTTCAAAACTTCAAAGTATTGGGAGTGCCTGGAGGTTTTCCGTCCTGACAACATACCGAGGAAACAGTCGAAAGCCAAAAACGGGCTGAACTCGACGCCAACTTGAAACGCCATCTTTTTAAAACCCAACGACACCATCTTGTTTTTTAATTCAAGTCCGGGCTTTTGCCATTTTTTCCGACCCAACGATGCCATCTTGTTTTCGAATTCCTGGCCGGGGGCTCTTGCCCATTTTTGAGTTTTGGGGCTCATTGCACCCAATTTTTCCGAATTTTGGGCCCGGGAAATTGCCCATGGGCGGGCTATACCTCACCTATTACCCAGCCGCCATCTTATTTTCGAGTTTGGGGCCGGGGCTCTTGCCCATTTTTGTTTAACGACATCTTCTTTCAATCCTTTTTAATAATATCACCCCACCCTGACAAAATACCTTGACTATTGTCGAAAGACCTACCGGCCGCCATCTTGGATCGATGCTTTTTAATAATGTGGGCCCAAGGGGTCCATGGTACTACTAGTGTTCAATTTCCCGAACCCTGGCGCTTGGCCCTGCCTTACATATTACAATTATTAACCTTGAGAAGTACTCTTAAGGTAGCTGATCTCATTTATACATAAAACTTCAGTTCTGTAGTTGTGTTTATTGTGACATTTGTAGGGAACACGTCAATAGACTGTGCGGGGAAAGTGCGGAGTTTTTTTTTAATGTTTTCGATACCGAAGTGTTATAACATATAAATACTCGTACAAACGTGTCAGTCAATAACACAACACTTTATTTTATATACAATAAAATAGTATATTGTCAGGGCGACATGTTTCGACCTTTATTAGGTCATCTTCAGGTCCTCTGAGAAAACAGATCCAACAGCTGTCTATATTTAAACGCATTGTGGGATCCCAAATACTTACAGATTATATTACAGGAATGTAAAATACATAAGTTTGTGTATATATACAGGGTGTCCCAGGAGGAATGTGCCAGACTTCGGGAGGGTGTTCCTTATGCTAAACTATACCGATATAACCCAAAACACCTAAGTCCAAAG
>Ga0123355_10008777_pt1 | contig 15289 bp, 7 predicted proteins | sample TergutEmb28metaG_3_FD_89872 | JGI IMG/M metagenome (GOLD analysis project Ga0123355, IMG submission 89872) | Embiratermes neotenicus P1 segment gut microbial communities from Petit-Saut dam, French Guiana - Emb289 P1 | ecosystem: Host-associated > Arthropoda: Insects > Digestive system > Gut ... | reverse complement strand
TATATATATATATCATGTTCTTTAAATTTTTGGACAGCAACCTGGATGACAGAAGATTCTGCACAGAATAATAGCAAGCATTCCCTAACTTCAGCCTGCTCTTAATTTCTTCCTGAATAGAATTTTAATCTGTTAATGTTTTTCCCAAATATTTGAACTCTTCCACACTCTCAATGGAACTATTATCAATCTACATACTGTGAATTCGCCCTGCGTTCTGATCTCGAGACACGGTCATGTACTTAGCTTTATGAGCATTTACTTCTAGTCCAATCTTCTTAGTAGCACCTACTAAAGCTTCTGCATTTTTCTTTACAGTATCTACACTTCCTCCCAATATGTTAACATCATCGGCATAAGCCAGAAGCTGGTGTGTACCATTCAATTTCAAGCCATCCTGGTTTACTTGAACCCTCCTAATGGCATATTCCAAGGCAAAGTTGAAAAGCAATGCGATAGAACATCTCCCTGTTTCAAACCATTCCTAATAGGAAACATGTCCGACAAATTCTTGCCTGCCCGGACTCTACTATACGTTTCAGTCAGACACATTTTTATTAGTCTTACCAGTTTCTTGGGGACCCTAAACTCAACAAGAATATTATACAAGACCTCCCTCCTAACTGAATCATAAGCTTTCTTGAAGTCTATAAAGAGCTAATGCACTGCGTCATTTTATTCCCATTTTTCTCAAGTATTTTACGAATGCAGAATATATGATCAGTAGTTGACCTGTTGCGTCGGAATCCACATTGATGATCCCCAATAACTTCCTCCGCATATGGAATTAACCTGGAGAGCAGGATGTTAGACAAAATTTTTTACGTAGTTGGCAATAGTGATGTGCCCCTATAGTTATTACACTCTGTTTTATCTTGTTTTATCTCCCTTCTTATAGATAGGTACTATGATCGACTCCTTCCATTCTTCAGGCAATTCCTCCTTATTTCAAATAGAAATAATAAGTTTATGAATTGCACAGCAAATTGTCCTACCCCCTACTTTAATCAGTTCGGCTGGGATTTGATCAATACCTGGTGATTTGTGATTTTTTAGCTTTCCAATATCCAACTCAACCTCAAAGGCACTTGGCTCAGGCACTAATGGTTCTATTGTGTGTATTTCTGCCTGCTTAACATCATTATCCTCATGTACATTCAATAGCTGGTTGAAATAGTTCCTCCACCTCGCCATAATACTGTGGGGGTTTGCAACCAACTCTCCTTTCTCGTCCTTTACTATAATAGTTCTAGGCTGGTATCCTTTCTTGAAGTCATTAATGCCCCTATATAAGTCCCTGACATTGTTGACCTTACTGTTGGTTTCAAGTTCCTCAATTTTAGCTTTCAGATATGCCTTCCTTTTGTTCCTAAAATGTCTGCTAGCATTACGTCTTACATTGTTCAGGTTATCTACATTGCTTTGGCTTGGATCCTGTATCCACTGCATTTTATCCTGCTTCCTCTGATCTAAGAAATCTATACATCTTTTATCAAACCATGGTTTATGCTGCTTCCATTCGTGCAGACCCAGGCCCTCTTTAGCTGAGGTTATGATATTCTCTTTAATGTTTTCCCAAGCCCTATTAACGTTCTTGTCTCCATCTAAGTTCTTCTAAGCTGCAAACCTGTTTCTAATCTCAATCTGATGCTTTCCTTTAACCCCCAGCTCATTTAGCTTCCTCAGATAAAATCTTTCCCCATCAAATTTCTGTGCAGCTTGTTTACGTACAGCTAATCTTTCCCTTAATTTTGCAACCACCAGATAGTGATCAGTATCACAATCAGCTCTCCTGGAACTTCGTACATCGAGTATGCTCGAATTTAAATAATAAATATAGGAATAAATTTTTGTATTGTATTTTATTGTTCTTACGGCACGTATAGTGGCTCTATCATTTTTCAAAATCCAGCTTACGACCGCACGCGATTCTAATCCGCATCTGATATTTTAGTCCTCTGAAACTGTAGAAAGGATGCGGATTAGATTCGAGAATATATATTGGATAGTTTAATAAGACAAAAAATTTGTAATTGATATACGCACTTAATAGAGTCGGCTCACCAAGATGGCAACCTGGGATTGATTGGAAGGTAGGATGGACTGAACCAATAAATCATAATCATCACAGGCTGAATAATTATCAGCTATCAGTTGCTGCTGTTATGAACAGAATGCATATTCTCCTTCTGCTGTGGAAGAAGTTCACGTTTGTCCATTTATTTTCTACACTCGGTGCGGTTTGTTGATTCTTCGGTTATTGTATGACTTGTCAGAAAACACAGTCGTTACAAAACTTACTGAATCTTCCTTCGTTTGTTTCAAAATTGTTTGAAACTTCATTTGCGAAATGTTTCGGTTTGTGCTTAGCCATTATCAAAGAAACCACGGTGCCCTATGCGTGGTTTGAGCTGTATACCACACATGCTTTAACACTGTCATGTAATATAAATTCCTGTGGCGAGATATACGGCTATTTCAGTATAAGCAAACATTGCTGTAATTGTATTCTGATAAATGTTTGTAGTTTTGGTAAAGTATGTAATTCCCATGGGTTGGATTCTCAGACACGAACGTCAGACTGTCTGTAGATTTACATGGATGCCCTAATTCACCATGAAACTGCGCTCTGTTTTTGTGACAGTGTCGTGCGAATTACGCGCATCTGTTATTATGTTTACTGTTAATCTGGTTAGCGGTTGGTTTTTAGTCTTCCTAATTTCCTAGTTATTATAACGTAATGCAGTCGATCCCAGTGGCCGCGCTGCTTAAGTCGTGGGTGTACCGCCGGTCGCTGGTAGAGATTGTGGGTTCGAATCCTGCCAGGGGATAGGTGTATCTTTTGCGTTTGTGTGTTGTCATGTAGAGGTCTGTGATGACTCGTCCAGAGAAGTCCTGCCGAGTGTGGTGTATCTGAGTGTGATCGTTGAACCTCGACAATGATGAGGGTCTGGTCCACAAGGGGCTCCGTGCCATGAAATAACTGACATAATGCATGACGTCTTCCGGGTTTTCAATTGGTTATGACGTAATGCAGGTCATCAGTGTATCAGTTTTTCTTTTGTTCTGTTTCTACAGCTACGCCGCCTTTGTGGTAGGCTGGGGAGGCTTATCGATGTCATATGTTCAAGACATAATATGATATATTTGTTAACTGCAATTTCGTTGACACCCGGTGGCAGTAGTACAGTACACATTTACATACAAACAATACTTAAACGACACAATTAACAACTTTGGCTGGAAGGCTTTATGGGACTCGAACCCAGAGCGATCAAAATGAAATTAACGATGAACTACCGGCGTAAAAATTATCGCCTAATTGGGAAGAGTGCGGGTCGTGCCCCTCGGTGCGAGTTATACCCTGGCATTTGACTTACAACTGCGGAAAAGGAACGGAAAAACCTCAGCCAGGATAGCTCAAGAGTGCCAGTTAGCATGACGAAAACAGAATATACAGAACAGAACATACACAACAATAAAAATACATAATTTACAAAATTAAACAAAAGCATACAAAACATACAACCATATATACAGCGATAAAAAAGAAACCAAAAGAACCTGGAAGAATGTGATAAACGAAAAAGCCATGAAAGCTGCAAACTTCATATGATCTACGCGTATATATCTTCTAATAATGTAAGACACCCTGTTACTAAGAACTTCATTACACTTCACTTCACTTCACTTCGTCCAGCTGCACTTAACTCCACTTCACTACACTTGTCAACACTTCACTTCCTCTCATTTAAACTTCACCCAGCTACACTTCACCACAATGTATTAAGGTGTAGAACACTATATTTAGTCAACACAACAATATTTATCTAATATTAACATAGTGTGCTATTTGGCTTCTCCACTCTTGTGACCACACAAGAGTGGAGAGGCCAAATAGCACACTATGTTATTCCATGCTGTAATACAAACCGATACAAAATAGTTACTCCCTTCCACATAATCGACAAAAAGTGAAATAGATATAAAACAGTGTAAAGTGAAGTGTAGCACAATACCAGGTCTTAAACGCATGTACGATACCATACAGTTCTACATTAAGATACCATAACAGCCAAATCGTAAGCACTCAGGCGTAACCCGTCTCAAAGTACTGAGGCATACCGCAAGATAAATCCAAATGAAGATCCCGCTATAACACCTGGACTGGAACAAGGAACCTTACATCACCACAGACACGAGTGAGGAAATTAAACTTCGCCGCCATAAAATACTTTTCCTCCATCAAACAATAAAACCCGACAACACATCCGCCAGTTAAATCCAATACCAATTCTCACAGGGGCAAGGAAACAGAGCCGCACCACAGCAAGTTCGTACACGCGATAGCATGGATACACCAGTGACAAAATAGAGATTGAACACTATAGACACGGTCTACCGTAGAAATAAGGTATTCGTAAACCTAGATGATGTATTTCTTAGTTCTTAGTATAAAAGACAGAAGCACGTTACACCTCGTGCAACCTTAGCATTAAGGAGGTCAATACCAGAATATCTCAATGAATTGCATAGAAAGTAACCCACAGAACGAGATCTAGACCCAACCCCCCACCCCTATGCACCTTGTATGACTAACTTCTAGACACACTTGATGATGGCCACATAGAGGGCCGAAACATGTAGTGTTGTATTACACAAAGATAGATAAATATTGTTGTGTTGACTAAATATAGTTTTCTACACTTTAATATATTGTTATATACCACACAACGGGGATGACACACCTCAAGACACTTCACTACCGTCTCATTTGGCTTAACTCCATTTAAATTTCCTACCACTCCATTTCACCTCACATCACTAAACTTCACCTCACTTCACTTTGCTGCACTTTTAGATTATTTTCGCCACTCTTCTATTCCTTTCATTTCAACCCGTTTATAATTGCTTTCCTAATTTTGTTTATAAAAATCTTAGGTTTACAAGGGAAAGTCCCTAACGCTTCTGCAGGTAGTTGGTTCCAGTTTTTAATGGTCTTATTTACAAAGGAATACTTCCCGATATCCGTTCTTTGCTTCCTGTCCCTAATTTTCCGAACATGATCTACCATACTCAAATAGTAAGGCCATCGCTGACAGAATTTCCATCGTTCATTGTTTAATCTGTAATTGATAGACGCCAATAACTGCTAATCATTTCCCAGTCTCAAGAACTTCAAATTCAGTGATAAGTTTTTAATTTGCATAGTTTGCATAACGTCAGGTTATATGAAGAGTTCCTAAGATTATTTTGCAAAATAATGTGCATTGACTTCGTGGTGCGATATTTTGAGCTGGGAGGGGCTCACAATACCACAAATAACCCAGTCGTTGTAGATGGTTTTCGGCCTGATATCCGAAATCGAGACCTCCTGCATTCTAAGCAATTTTCGGTCTCGCATTCACATAACGTGGCCACTGCGATCACACTACTGTTTCGGAACGACCTGTAGTTGGGGCGCAGTTGTTTCGGATCAATATTTTCTCTCTGCTATTCCTTTTCCATAAAGCAGTTCACTATTTCCTTCTCTTTCGCACGCCTTTACAGCATGGTTCCTATTATAGACTAGGCACTTGGCCCTTTCTAAAACATGCATACCTGACCTCAATGTGCTTGTTACCTATTTCAGTCCCAAGGTCTGTATCGAACTGTGGAAACACACGTATTGAATATCGGACAATGGATAATTCAAATAATGAATCACATGAAGTAGTAATGTTTACCATATCGAACGGAAAGACCTGAAAGTTCGAAACAAGAATAATCCGCAGATAAAAACGGACTTTTGACCTTTTACTACGGTTAAGTGACTCATTGAAAAACTGACTGACTCTCTGACGGACTGACTGACTGACCGACCGACTGACTGATTGACGGACTGCCTCCATAGGTCACATTTATTGAAAAACTACTAATTTTTCATCTGCTCAATAAATCACCCTCACACTCATAACCCATAAGGCTCATCACCATGTTTACAAGAATCCATCTTTTACTTATCCTGAGCCAAATCATTGCAGTCCACTTTATACCATCGTATTTCTCTGAGAATCATTTTAATATTATCCTGTCGTATACCACTAAGACTTCGAAGTGGTCTTTTTCCTTCAGGTTTCTGCACCAAAGTCCTGTATGCATTTCAGTTGTGGCTATACATACCAGTGCTCAGCCCATCTCACGCATCAGGATCTGATCTCTCTAATATTATTTGGTGAGCATTACAAATCACGAAGCTGCCCCTTATGCAGGTTTCTCCAATGTCCCGTTACTTCCACTCCCATGGGTACCTGTATCTTCCTCAACGCTTTGTAGTCGGAACACTCTGAGCCATCATTTAACTGACAGGAAAGTTATCGCGTCGGTAACGTTCTGACACAATGAGGGCGTCGCTAGTTTGACACATCGACCTTGCACGGAAGTTTAATTATTTCTGCAATATGACATCCTGCAGTGTGATACGGCGGCATGTCACGAGGACCGCGTCTTCATAGTCATCACGGTAACCGCCTCACGTTTAGCGACAGTGTTGTCTCTTTGCGAAATTCCACGCAATTTGCGCCAATATAAAAATAAAGTCTGTCACTTTACCTGGGGTAAAAATTAATAAACATTTTTACGCGTGTTTTGTTACAAAGGGGCTGAAAGACAGATTAATGTGCAGAATTTAATAGAGGGTAATGGTGCGTTACAATGTGACAAACATATGTTAGAACCTGAGCGTCGGTAATTGGGATGTTTGCGTCGGCCATTGTACACGGTAGTGACAGAACGAGTCAGCTTGCAGTGATGTTATCCTTGGACCTTTATGGTGATGGTTAGTGTATGCCGTTGTGAGGAAGACTCTAATGCGGTGCAAATATTGTACGAAACGTAAGAGGGGGAATTTGGGTTGGAATTGTTAGAGTTACGGACTGATGAGTGTCATAAATCTTATTTTTCACGAAATATTCTTTGAATGTTTTATTAGTGAGGATGGTGACTAAGTTCGGTTTATTAATATTATATACGTATATTAGTAATAAAATATAATAATTCGTATCATATATATAATGCAACTATAATAATATAGGCCTATATTATTATTATTATTATTATTATTATTATTACATATCTGAATAATCCATTTTTCCGTATTGCACTACTACTCCAACCTGAAAACACGCCATAATTCAAATAACAACGCGGCTTTACTGAATAAATCACGAAATACACAACCTAATTTGTACACTTCCTTACGCAGAATGACAATAGTTGTACTGACTGGAATGAATGGGGAAAACTAATTTTATTTGTATGTAAAGAAATTACAAAAACAAGGCAACAAACACTGTATACATGGCACTTGGGTAGCAAATATTACATACCAGACTTCCACATAGTCACCTTTGACAATTAAACATTTTTTTCCACCGTGGCTTTCAGCTTTGTATCCCCGGTATAGCTGATATCTGTGTCAAGTGTCTATAGCCAGAATGTGACAGATTGATCCAAGCTGGCGTCTGTTGGAAATGTTTTGCCAACGAGGTGCTTCCTAGGGTATCCAATGAGTTGAAAACCACTGTGTCCAACACTATCAACCTGACTTGAGTCTGGTTACGGCACTAAGGCTGGGAAGCTATCGACCACCCTCCCTACAGTTTCGATCTCACGCCTAGTATCTCTTCGTACCCCTTCAGAAAAATCAAGTTGAGACGCGATTTGCAACAGACGCCGATGTGAAGCAAGCTGTCACTTCCTGTTTAGAGACAATTGATATTGATTTCTTCTGTCATAGGTACAGAGTTTGGTGTCACTATGCAATAAATGCTTAAAGCCAATGACTAATACGCGGAATAATATCTTGGTAAAACGGATTGTGCACTAAAATATAAACTCCTTGGTTGTGTCCTGTTTTTAATATATTATCTGCTCCCATTAATGTAAAATTGCTTGGCCTTTTATAAATTAAAATTTACGAATGCTTTAAATAATGTGGCTGATAGTGATAAAGACGTTTGAGCTTTTGTAACACATTGCTACCGCGTGTACCTGTATCAGACTACGAACCAACAGGGTGCACTTTTCATGAGATGTTTGTTTACGATCCGACATGCTTCGGCTTTAACAGACATCTTCAGGGACTACAATGATACATCGGAAAGGCTACAAGACAGTTTCTTATTACAATATAAAATATACATTTAATTACAATAATAAATCTGTTGAAATCTAAGATAATTAAATACACGGCAGGCATTTTACGTGTAACGTAATATTGAGGCGCGTTCGCATAACTATTGTTGCTGTGGAGAAGCAATAATTATTACACATTCTAAGTATGTTTTTCCAGTGTGCAATGCGCATGCGCCATATTGTCGTCTGTGGCATGTCCGGCTGTACGATATTTTTTCCACATTTCCTCATAAACGGCACGATTTTCGAAAAAAGAAATATATGGAACATGAAATTGTGTTTTGATTTTGTCTGCAAATTTGTCTGAAACATTCCTCATTCTAAGGAGTATTCAACGAGATAACATATATATACACAAAGGGTTTCATGTAAAGAACCCATTAGTTTTGTCAAATTTAAATGAAACTTTAATTTTAAAGACAGATTTTCGAAAAATACTCTAATACCAAATTTCATAAAAATCCGTCATAGAGCCGAGTTATTCCATGCGGAAGAACTGACGGACGGACATAATGACATGACGAAGCTAATAGTCACTTTTCACAATTGCGCAAATGCACCTAAAATGAAATTGTATATTATTACATGTAATAAATCTTATATTTCTATTATTTAATATTTATTATCAAGTGGATTTTTAAGCTGTAAGAATTCAAGGAGAGGTACACAGATTGGGAAATGCTACGATCTGCAATTTTTTTACATGCTTCTAAAATACACTTTGAGAAAATAAATATATATCGCCGATAGACGTATGATTGATGTGACCTGAAATTCCTTGTCTACAGAATGTTTGGCTTGACTTTTGAATGATGATATATGAATAAGCTCCTGTGCTTGCTTTCGCTGGACACTAGTGATATTGATTGGATAAGGACGTTTAAGGATTAGAGGGACATTACATTGAAGTCCATTAGCTAAAACATTTAAATGCTGCTGTCTCTTGTGACACAAATGTATGACAATGCAGACGTGATCAAGCAGAGTGGATAAGCACGGCGCTCGGCGCTGTGTTGATCCATGACTGTTGTTGAATATTTGATACAGGCAAATATATTATTCTGTGGAAAATAAATTCCTTTTACATAGCTAACAAGGTTTATTTGTTTACATAACACTGCACAGTACAGATGTATGTTACTGTAGTTGCGTAAGTTCTGACACAAACCACTAATATTATGTTCGTTAAGACATTTACTGTAATAAACTCGTTGAGGCTGAGATTGTCGGGGATGGGGCACATTTGGGGAAGAGTAGAAAATATGCAGAGTTTTAAGTTATATAACCAACTTTACTTGCACTAAAGTATGTGCACGTCAGACGTTAGTAAATATCCCACATGTTTCGGCACGTTTTGGGTACCATCATTAGGGAATCCTCTCATTAGCTAACGTAGCGCCTACAAAATGGTCCGTGGGCAAAAATAGAGCTAAGTTGCCTACTGAAATGACACCCTGATGATGGCATCTGTGACTTACCGAAAAATGTAGGAAATTTAATAGCGTCTGACGTGCATATATTTTGGTGCGTGTAAGGTTCGCTGTTTGAATTAATTACTAAATAACGCACGGTACGTACGATATTAACATTCAAGATTTTGATTGGAAAACCTGAGGAAAAGAGATGACTTGGAAGACCTGAGCAAAGATAGGACAGTATTAAAGTGGATACTAAAGAAACAGGATGGAAAATTGTTGACGAGGTTAATCTGGTGAGGAATGAAGAGAAGTGGTGGGCTGTTGTGAATATGGTAAGGAACATTAAGTTTGCACAGCAGAGGTAGGAGTTCTTGATTACGTGCTGAGCTGTTACCTTTTCAAATGCACAACCCCATGACACTAGTTCTGCCTGCACGTTTTCTCTGTTTAGTTGATAGTTATTTGACGATGTTGTGCAAGTTACTGAAGTTACTCAGAGTGAAGTTATTGCGATAGATTACGTGCGAGGGTTTCGGGGGAAGCGCTGAAGTTTCCTTGGTGGTGATACTGCGGTCTTCGGCGTTGTGACACCGTGCAATTTTGTAGATATGTGCCAGATTTTCCGGGGAACCTCCTGTTCCCATCGTCAGAGGGTGAGAGTGAAGATTCTAACATTAAATTTATCCATAACATTGGTACCTGTCTTCCACTGTACACAGCGCCATAAACTATAACAATATTATCTCATTTATCCATGTATTCACATACAGAGAGTGAATTAGATATTGGAATATTTCATGGCTTCTGAGAATTGAAATTCTTAGAGCAGCGGGTTTTGAAGTTTCGCACGTTCATGTGGCTGTGTGGTGCTGTATATGGTATTAATGTAATAGGGGGAAATGTAGACTACAGCTTCGTACAGGTCTTATCCCACCTTGAAGATGTAAACAGGAGGTTTTTCTGAAAGGCTTGTATCTATGTACCATACCATACAGGGTTACCTACCAGATAACCGCGACATTAGGACCCTGCTTGAATCAGAATAAATGGAATTCGAAAGGGGGACACACGAATAGAGTTGGCATTATGTATGGTTGTGCTCACAACTGAAGTGCTCCTTGTTTAAACTTTGGGATATTTAATATTGCATTATTGAAACCGAAACTTAAGAGACGTATGATAAGATATTTTAAGCGTTGATGGTGTTTCATTGATGGCGTTTTTCATGTTATAAAGGTTCTCCCCCTTGTTGTATTGGCATCTTCCGCAACTTCGGTCATACATCCCACTGATGCATAGGGCAACAACCCTAAAACATGGTAAACATTAGTAGTAGGAAGAATAATTCGACAGTGATGTTCAATGGAGTTGCCCAAATGCACAGTTCACCTGCACTGATACACCATATTTCCTGTGACACCCTGTGTATGTAATCGTCACATATTGCTTAATGTCAGTTTGGGGTTGAGTACCAGACACTGCGTCTCCGTTCCAAGGATGTTATTTTGGGAGCTAATTGTCTCTGTACCTTCGTGTCTTATTAATTCTCTTTTAATGGTTTCATGCCATATGTTTTCATGTCACGAATCTTTCCGTGGTACTTCCTTGAAACTTGCCAGGATAACTGATAAATCTACGAAAATAATCGGTGAGTGAAGCTGATACTAAGGCCTTGATTCAGCTGAACAGCTTCAAATAAATGTGTCCCTTTGTTGTGTTCCTGAACACAGCAACTAACCGAGAATATTCCGGCGGATGCAGAGTGTATGTGCACCACAGCTCCTATGTTCCGGGACATGATAAAGGGGACAGCAAGTAGTAGTCAGTGCCAATGAATTCTGCCCGATGATACAGTGGCAGAGTTCGTAGCTGGCACGATAACGTAAAACACGGGAAGGATACGTCTCCATATAACCGACTTAAATGAAAATGAGAAGAACTGTCTAACGATATAATAAATGACAAAGCATCTATGTGGATGGAGCTTTGACAGAACATGTAAGTGGCAGTGGAACCGAAGAAGGGGTAGCAAAGCGGTAGAATCTGATAACAATGAAAAACTTTATAGCCCTTTATTACAGTGTTCTGTACGCACATAGTACCTTGATATTTTAAGGTTCTTTAACTCTAATGGTAATAATGACAGTATATTGTGCATTTAATTTGCTTACAGTACTCTGTTACCGGACGCTGAATATTTCGCCCGAGGAAGGCACGACTTACCGAAACATTTATCAAGTACGAGAAAGTGAAACAGTTTTGACAGTAACCGTGTTGTGTGACTGAAACATTTAGTAGTACACTCAGTGAAATGTCCGTTCAAAATTCAACAGAAAATTTTGACGGCTTTTCGAGTTTCGCTCACCCAGACTGCTCCTCCACTTGTCCAATGTTATATATTATATAAGCTGAGGGCACGTTTTAAATGACGATTTCATAGAACTTGCACTCTTTATCACATTTTTATCAAATATTGATACTGCAGTACCGACTGCAACATAGCTAGCTTTCCCTGCCCTAGTTTGATCCTGTTTGCAACTAGCACCAGTTATGTTTATTCCTTTGCAAGACATGCATCGGTTGTAATGCTCTGTTGTACAGTCGAGCCCGGATATAACAACACCGCTTTATGCGACACCTTCTCTATCACGTCAATACCCTGTGGTAGGGTACCAATCAATTTCTCATTGTTAACCACAACATTACACTACTCGGTTAGAACAACACTCTTTTATACCGATTCAAAATATTTAGTACCGTTCGTGACATCACAACCGAGTTCGGCTACGTATTCTTCGCTGGCACCGTAAGAAGTAGGCAGGTAATGGGAGTGAGCAGATTCTAATGCTGGTAGTGTGTAGATGCTGACCGTTGTTAATTAAATACTGATTCGTCGCCAGTGGTTATGTCTATTTGTGGTCTCTGTGTCGACGGCGTAAAGGAGAACACAAAGCTGTGTCCCTGAGAGGCCGAGCAACCAGACATGTCTGAATCTGCCAAATGCTCAAGAGTACGTACCTTGAGGGTTTAAGTTTCGTCAAGTCCACTTTGTACTGGCACTGCCTATGGTGACGAAAGAAACGACGGAGTCTTTTTAAATGGGAATATTGCCGAGACCCTGCAGGAAAGACAGAACCAAAATTAAGCAAGGCAGGCAATTTATGTGTGACGTAACATTGAGGCGCTTTCGTGCAACCATTGTTGCAGTTGCAAAGCGATAAGTATTACTGTGAATTTGTGTGTAGCCTTAGTTATCCGGCATGCAATGCTCTTGCGCCATATTGTCATCTGTGGTCCGTCCGTCTCTACAGTATTTTTCCACATTATCTCAAACGGCACGATTAAAAAAAAAAAGTTACTGAAAACAAAATGTGTTTTGATTTTTTCTACATATTTTATATGAAACATTTCTCACTCTAAGAAGAAGCGAGCGAGATATGATCAAGTATTTATATTGGTCTTTCTGTAAGGAACCCGTTATTCTTATCCGATTTTAATGAAACTTGAATTTTCTCGACAATTTTCGAAAAAAAAAAACTCAAATATCAAATTTCATGAAAATCCGTCCAGTGGGAGCCGAGTTATTGCATGCGGACGGACAGACATGATGAAGCTGATAGTCGCTTTTCGCAACTTTGCGAAAGCCCCTAAAACGCTTTACAGCCCGGCAGCAAATCTATGCTAATTTACTCTGCAGAATCGCGGCCCTGAACGAAGCGGCAGTGCTGTAACACGTGTTATGGAAAGTTCGTAGAAGAATATCCGACCGTGGCCGCTTTAATGGGCCGACAATTTCCGTCATCGTATTCGGTAACAGAAATTGTTGTCTTTACGGTCCTGAACTTAAATGGTGATTTGTTTTTGTGTGTTTGCAAAACGATTGTTGATGGGTGTATTCGCAATTACATGCGGAGCTAACCACGCGGTTTTTTTTAGCCTGTAGATGGCACAGGGAACTTCAGTACTTTGGCGTGAGGCGGACATGAAATTTATGAGGGTAAAACAATTTACCAAAATCACAAACAAATTTCATAACTCTTAGAATGTGATTAATTTTTAGGTTATGCCTAGTAGTCTTAAGAATTTAGACGTTTCGAGAAAGCATAAACTTGGGTCAGTAACAAATACACAAATTTATGTACTTATTTCAGTCTCTAAAACTTGTCACGTTTAAGGTCTTTGTATGTATGTCAATCACCTGTCCGCCCGCGTTTTTGACTTCCCGCCTGTTCTTATGCCATTCTCACTTGTTCGCATATCGCGTCTTTTGTTAAGTGTCTGCTGACTTTATTGTACGTACACGTGCCGTGCTGCAATCTGAAGTAATAAGAGTTAATGTAAATTTATGAAATATGGTTGGTACCATGTTCGAAGGCTTTCGTGACCTTTAATATTTATTTCCTTAAGTGCACTCAGAATCAAAGTACATTACAAGTAAAAGATAAAGGTAAAGATCACCTCATAACATGTCATAGGAGGCACAAAGGAGGAGCGTAGATACAGTTTTACTCATTCTTAATATCGCGCTAGATGGAGTAGGTGGTGAACTTCACTTCCTAGCCATTTAATCCTCGTGTAATAGTCCAGCTTTCCACTATATTGGTGGTTGGGACCGAGGGCCTGTCTGGACGGGCCTTGAGAACATAAAATTTCTTGCCCTCTGTAGGGTTCGAACCCTGTACTTTGAAACCCATAGTGAGACGGTAATCTACAATATATCCCTGCTCCACATAATGAACACAGATATTATGGAAGCAGAGATTTTCCTTTCTCTCTATGATTTATGCGGTGTGCATTTAGAGACAGTTAATTTCTGAGGATAAATGTCTTCTAGAATGCGACACCATGTCTCTGTTGTTGTTTCCAGATGTTTCGAAGGAACGTAATTCTGTCATCTTCAAGAACTTAAGGGTCCGATCAGAATTCTAAACAACAGCCTAGCTACATGGCGTCACGTACCGAAAGATTCCAATACTCAGAATCTCGCTATGAGATCCTTAATTCTGGCCGAGTTTACAGTTAATTCCAGTGTATGGATTTCACATGCACTGTAAGTTTCTACGATTGTTCTCCTCTGTCCTGGTGCTATCTGAACATGAATTCTGAGACACGAGGACATTTAATTTCCCATTTCAGGCGTGTATGAAGGTAATCTGTATAGGCATCCAATCCATATGACTAACTTTCCTTTTCTCTTCCTTTCTTATGCATTCTGCTCTTTTATTATGCTGTGCTTGTTCTCCCTGTAGTGACTTCCAGTAAGTCTCTGCTTCTGCCATAGAGGTAGGTTCTCTGGCCTCTATGTTCATCATGCCCAAGGTTCTGTAAAATCTTTTAGTGTCTTCTTCAAACATCTTATTCTCTCTATACTGGGTTTCCGTTTTTTCATACCTTCTAATTCTTTGGGCTATTGCTTGCACGTTCTGCTTCAATGTTTCTGTCAGCTATGTAACTTCCCTAGCGTTTGTCACTATATACAGGGTGTCCCAGGAGGAATGTGCCAGACTTTGGGAGAGTGTTCGTTATGTTAAACTATACCGATATAACCCAAAACACCTATATCCAAAGTTCAGCGATTACGGAGATAATGGCCAGAGAAGTTTGAAACTTTGACAGCTGTTACTCACTTATTGATTACCAAATACATATTGAAACTGGCAGGAATATGTGGTTTCTGTAATGTTAATAGCTGTACG
>Ga0123355_10008776_pt1 | contig 15292 bp, 11 predicted proteins | sample TergutEmb28metaG_3_FD_89872 | JGI IMG/M metagenome (GOLD analysis project Ga0123355, IMG submission 89872) | Embiratermes neotenicus P1 segment gut microbial communities from Petit-Saut dam, French Guiana - Emb289 P1 | ecosystem: Host-associated > Arthropoda: Insects > Digestive system > Gut ... | reverse complement strand
TAACTCAAACTAATTCGGTAATGGGTTCAGTTCATTATTTACCACCAGAACAAGCATCAGGTAAAGGATCAACTATCCAAAGTGATGTTTATTCTTTAGGAATTCTAATGTATGAATTACTCTCTGGAGCATTGCCTTATCGTGGTGATAATCCGGTTGAAATAGCTCTTAAACATTTGAAAGATCCATTACCGAGCATTAAAAAGTTAATGCCTGATTTACCTCAATCAATTGAAAATGTGGTTTTAAAATCAGCAGCCAAAAATCCTAAGAATAGATATGCTGATGCCAGGGAAATGCATGAGGATTTAAAAACTTGCTTAGATGAATCAAGATTGGATGAAGCAGCTTATGTTTATCCTTTCCAAGATAATGATTCTGATTTGAAGAAGCCAGTGAAAAAAGCAATTCCAGAAGAAGAATCACCTAAGGCACAAAAAGATGCTAAAGGAGGCGAAGAAGTTATCGCAAAGAAAATTACCGAAAAGGATTTAAAGAAAAAAGAAAACAAAACGTTGTTAGTTCTAGGTGCAATATTTACGGCTCTAGTCTTAATTACAACCTGTGTTGTACTACTTGCTCCAAGAATCTTCTCTGGTGAAAGAGAAGCAATTGTTCCTGATGTTAGTGGATTATCTCAAGTCGAAGCTGAAAGAATGCTTAGAGAAGCAGGATTTACGATTGTAGAACCGATTAGACAAAGAGCAAGTGATGATATTGCAGCGGGGTTAGTTGTTGAAACATCACCAGAAGCAGGGTTAACTCGTGTTCGTGGAACAGCTGTAACAATATTTATTTCATCTGGTGAAGATCGTTTCATTATGGAAGATTTTATCGGACGTAATGTTATTGAAATTCAGACTATCTTAAGAGTAAATCATGGTTTAGCAGTTATTATTCATCGTGAAGAAGTTGATGATATAAATCATGTTGATGAAAACCAAATTCTTCGTCAAGAACCTTCCCCAGGAACTGCTTTAAGAGCAGGTGATCGTGTAACTTTCTGGGTCCCAGATATGACCGTAACAATCCCCGATTTTGTTAGTGGTGATTACTCACTTGGCTCAATTAGAACTTTTGCAAGTCGAAACAATATAACTTTAGAAGAAGTATTCCAAGTTCGAGCTGGTGTAGAACCAGGCACGATTTTCTCTCAAGAACCAAGAGCTGGAACCACAGTTTCTCCAGGAATGACTTTACGTATTTTTATTGCCGAAGAGCCACCGGCTCCTCCGGAGGAATAATGAACGGAAAAATCATTCGTATTATTAGTAATCTATATACTGTAGAGGCTGACGGCCAGATATATGAATGCCGAGCAAGGGGTAAGTTTTATCATGAAGGACTTACTCCTTTCGTTGGTGATTATGTTGTTTTTGATGCAGAAAATAATTATATATTAGAATTGAAACCAAGAAAAAATATTTTATCTAGACCAAGCATTGCTAATATTGATGCAGCAGTTATTATTACTAGTACTAAAGGGCCTAACTTAGATTTAAATTTATTAGATCGATTACTTTGCTTAATTATTCATCATAAAATAGAACCAATTATTTGTTTTACTAAATTAGATTTATTATCATTTAAAGAAAAAAAGATAATTAAGAATCTAATGAAGTATTATCGCAAAATTGGTATTAAAGTAGTTACTAATACTCAAACTAGAAAACTTACTAAAATGATTAAAAATAAAATTGTGGTTTTAACTGGGCAAACTGGTTCAGGTAAATCAACTTTATTAAACAAATTAGATTCGAATTTGAATTTAGCAACCCAAGAAATAAGCAAAGCTTTAGGGCGAGGAAAACATACAACAAGACATGTTGAACTATTTAAATATAAAACATCATTAATTGCTGATACCCCGGGATTCAGTGCTTTAGATTTAAGTGAATTGACTGATGAAAACATCAGAGATGCTTTTTTAGAATTTAGTGTCGGTTGTAAATTTAAAACCTGCATGCACAAAAATGAACAAGAATGTGAAGTTAAAAATTTGGTGAATAATGGTAAAATATTAGCCAGTAGATATCAAAATTATTTAAAGTTTGGAAGTGATAAAAAATGATAATAACTGTTTCAATTACTAAATTTAAAACCACCCAAAAAGAAGCAATAAAAATAATTAATCAAACTAATGCTGATTATATTCATATTGATTTATTTGATGGTAAATTTGTTCCTACTAAACAATTAGAACCAAAAGAATTAGATAAAATTCTACCAGATATTAAAAAACCACTTGATGTTCATTTAATGGCCGAAGAACCTTTAAAATATTTAGCTTATTTTGCCAACATAAATACAGAATATTTTGTTTTTCATTTAGAAGCCGTTAAAGATATAGAAGAAGCAATTAAAAAAGTGAAACAAACCGGTCTTAAAGTTGGCCTAGCTATTAAGATTCCTACTGAAGTAGAAGCTTTAAAACCTTATCTTCATTTATTAGACCAAGTTTTAGTAATGAGTGTTGAAGGTGGTTATGGTGGCTCTCCATTTAATGAGATCGCCCTCAAAAAAATCAGTGAATTAAAATCACTGAAAGAAGAACATAACTATTCTTATGAAATTAATGTTGATGGAGGTATAAACCAAGATACAATTGGGTTAGTCAAAGAAGCTGGGACATCAATGGTGGTAAGTGGTTCATATATTTGTATGAGCGATGATATGCAATCAGCCATTGATTATTTAAAAAATTAAATTTTCTTAATACTTAAACAATCTTTTAAGTAAATCATCTTACCATTAGCAGTTACTAAATAGTTGGTAGTATTACCAATTATTTTTATTTTAAAACTTTGATTTTTAGTTTGTATATGTGCAAAGAAGGGGAAGTCATCCAAAATAGTGACTTCTTTTTGACTACTATAAAATACTTCCATTGAATTTTTCAGATTCTCCTCAATTTTATTTTGAAATATATCTGGTAATTTCATCTTTTTCCCACCTTATCCAATATAATATATGTATAAAAGACCTATAATGACCAAAATAAAATATGAAACAAAAAAGACAGTTGTTAACAATTATTTTTATCTTAATGCTCTTTAGTTTAATTAATAATTATAGTGCAAGTTATATTATGGGTATTTACAATAATTATTTCTTAAAAGAATTAATTTGGTATATAGTTGGCTTTATAATTATTTTTTTGATGATTAAATTAAATATTAGTCTGTTATATAAATATAGTTTTTATTTATATTTATTAGGCAACCTTTTATTAATCATTACACTTATATTTGGCAATGAAGTTAACGGTGCAAAATCCTGGTTACAAATCGGTCCAATAACCTTTCAGCCAAGTGAATTTATGAAAATATTTTTAATTATTTACCTATATTATTTTAGTAATAAATATGAAAAACTTAATAACTTTAAATATATTTATAAAAGTTTAATTATTTTATTAATCCCTAGTATTTTAACTTTTTTAGAACCAGATACAGGAGCTGTGATTTTATATGTAGTTATTTATCTAGGCTTTTTAATTAATCGCGGTCTAAATAAATGGTTATATATTCTAAGCGGGGCAATTTTATTAATGCTGGCATCAGTTTTCGTTTATTTGTATTATTATCAGCAACCAACCTTTATTAATATCTTTGGAACTTCTTTTTTTTATCGAATGGATCGAATTACCAATTTTTATAATAGTGAAGGATATCAAATTGAAAGAGCGATTATTTCAATCGGATCATCGGGAATGTTTGGTCACGGGATTAGAAATTTACCTCAGTATATTCCTGAAGCGCCGACTGATTTTGCTTTCGCGCTTTTAATTAGTAATGTGGGATTTATTGGAATTATTATCTTTTTAATTGTCTATGCCACTTTATTTTTAAACCTTCTAAAAGTAATGAATAAACAAAACGGTAGTTTAATATTACCAATTCTTTTAATGCTATTTGTTCAATTTAGTATTAATGTTTTAATGAATATTGGTTTATTTCCGATTATTGGTATCACTTTACCATTTATTAGTTATGGCGGTAGTAACCTAATTTCTTATATGATTTTGATTGGCTTAGTTTTAGAACACCGAAGATTAATCATTTAAAAAGTATTCGCGCTGGAATACTTAATAAGGTGTGTAACTACTGTAATATGTGTGAGGTGGCATTGGTGTAGGATAAGGAACCGGGTATGGTCTTGGCCTTGAAGCTGCACCGATTGCCCAACCACCAATTCCACCTAGCAATAAAGGTCCCCACAACAATGGGAAGAAACGGTCACCATCTTGATTCATATTTTGATTTTGATAATAAACATCTGAATAATACATAAAAAACTCCTTTCATGTTTATTATATGAAAAGAGCCTGATTATCTATTGGGCTGAAAAGCGATAGAAATTAAATGATGGTCGGTTAAATAATCTGAAATAATATTGACTATTACCTAAACCACTTGAAATAAAAATGTGTATATCATTATGTCTGTATTCCGCATCTCTAAATATTCTTGCTCCAGGATTTCTAATTGGTGCCCCAATAAAAGGAAGTCTAACTTGCCCTCCATGAGAGTGACCAGCTAAGAATAGATCGACATGATGATTAATATCCATAATGACATCAGGCTGATGAGCTAGTAAAATTGTATAATAACCTTCTGGAACTCCTTCAAAGGCAGCTTCAATATTTTGATTACCAGAATAGGGATCATCCAATCCCACAATAACTAAAGGAGTGGTTCCGTTAAAATGGAATAAAACATGTTCATTATTTAATAATTGGAAATCGGTTTCGGCAATAAATCTTTCAAAACGATGGTCTTGATCATGATTACCTCTAACCGCGAAAGAAGCGGTGGTGGGGTTTAATTGATTTAAAGCGTTAATTAGATTATCTAAAGATTCATCTGTGGTCTCTAAATAGTCACTAATAAAATCGCCAGTAAAAATAATAACATCAGGTCTTAAACTATTTATTTCTTCAACGATTCTTTCAACTTGCGGTAAAAAAACGGTACTTCCATAATGTAAGTCTGTAAAATGAACAATTTTTAAACCATCAAAATTTTCTGGTAATCGCTCATGACTAATAATATACTCTTTAACTCTTAAGCCAGTTGTTCCAATATGCCTAGAATATAAAACCAGACCAGTAATTAGTAATACTCCGATAATTAAACAATAAAGAAAATAGGGTTTTTTGGTTGATTCTTCTTTTTTCATAGTTCCTCCTTAGAAAAGAAATAATAAGATTAAAGTAATTGCGTTATGCCAAATATGTACAACAATAGATGAAAAAATATTTTTAGTTCTAATAAAACTTAAACTAAAAGTGAGTCCTAAAGCTAGATAAGGAAAGAAAAATAAAACCCTTAAATTATCTAAATCAGGTAAAACGTGTAAGAATGCAAATAATAAAGCCGTAATCGCAACGAAGATATATTTATTTTTAATCCCATTAAATGATAGTCTAAAAACAATTTCTTCAATCATTGGTGCTAGTAAGCAAAGGTTAATAATCGCAAAAATGAAATAAGCATCAAGAATGGTGCGGTTAATTGTTTCATTAGTGGAAACAGTTGCTTCACTAAGGATAACATAATTAATCAGGAAAGACGATATTAACATCGCGCTAAAACCAATCGCCCAAATCAAATAAACTTTTTTCAAATGGCTCCGATAATTTAATTTAAAATCATTCCACATTTTATGCAATTCTTTTTTATTTATTAAATAAACACAAACTAAGATTATTAACTGGGTAATAATCCGACCAACTGTATATAATAAGGTTTGTTGATTGTTAATTAAACTATCTAAAATATTTCCTAAAATTAAATTACCAAAAACATAAATGATTAAAGCATAAATTATTTTATTTTTTTTCATAATAATCACAAATTAATTTTAGCATATTTTAAGACTTTTTGTTTGGATTTTAAATTGATTATGATATACTATACGTATATAAGATAAGGAGCTGTATTTAATGCAAGTCAATAAATTAAAGGTATTATTAGGAAGCATTTTTACCTTTGGATTAATGTTTTTTTCTGTGGCAAATGTAGAAGCAAGATGTTCAGATCAGAGACTTTGGGAACTGCAACAAGCGGCTAGAGAAGTTAGAAGCACCATTGAAATAATTGAAGGAACTCAAATGAGAGAAGTCGGTGATGACTATACCGGAGAGTTTGTTATGGTTGAATTTACTTTCTATGAATTTAGAATTAATACTTTTAACATTACTGAAGATTTATTTGTTAGAATGACGAATAATGTTACAAGACAAACAACAACGATACATGATGGACTATTAGAAGATGGCATTTTCACTTATATGACTGATAATACTGAAGATATTGTTAACTATAGCTTTGGTGTTTATACTAATGATGAAGGATGTTTTGGCCGTAGCTTTAGATCATATACAGTAAGAAAACCAATGATGAATCCTTTCTCAGAATGGCCGATTTGTCATGGTTTAGATGAAATACCTTATTGTCGAAGATTCATTGATGCTCCGTTAAATATTAGTGAAGAAGAGCTTCCAGGAAGAATTGAAAGATTTCTCCGTGGACCAGATTTAGATGACGATGATGATAATGCAGTTATCGAATGGATTAGAAATAATACCACAGTAATCGTTATTGTAATCGTTGTAATCGGTGGTATAGCCGGGACTGTGTTCTTAGTCATTAGAAGAAGGAGATCAATCTTATGAGGAATTTAAAATTAATTACCGTTTTATTAGTTGCGTTATTTATAGGGGTTATTAATGTTGATGCTCAACAAGGCTATAGTGGAAGAGTCTTCACAGGTCTTTGTGCTTTACCTCTAGCAAATAATGCGCCACGAAGTAGCGTTGACTGGACTTGTCGATATGCTGATACTCATATAGGAAGTGGGATAACCATTACTGGTAATGGGCAATGGCCGATTGTTGAGAGTGGAGCATCAGTTCTAGGTTCAAGAGGGTATAATACTTCATTCGCTTATCAAGCGAATATGTATGGACAAAATCGCCCAGCAATGTGTCTTGATCCAGGTCTTTCACAACCGAATCCTGCCAATTATGGGCGCTCAATGGGTAACGGAAACTTAGAAGGCCGTAACCCATCAGTTCTTGATCAAAGATTTGCTGCCGTAATGGCTCACTTTGTTCATAGTTCTATTTCATCGGGAAACTGGAATCAGTTTCATCAAGCTGCAAACGTGGCATTACGCGCTGTAATGTCTCATCATGGCGGAGTAACTACGCGTGGAAACAACACGGCTGTAGGATGGCGTCAAGGTGATAGCCCTAGTATTGTAGCTCATCTTCAAAGTAATAGTAATCCTGGGTCTACACCAACACGTTTCTATCAATGTGCCATGGGAAATGGCACCAACTGTGGACAACCGGCGTTCTTTCCAGATATAGCCTATGAAATAGATACCGAAAACGTTGATAAACAGTATGATGATGCAAACTTTCAGTATACCTTTCCTGTAACTATAACTGGATTAGAGCCTTTTACAAATCAAGTAACTGGCGCTGATGCAGCATTTTTCAGACTTATTGGTTTTGATTGTGATGATGAAATTACTTGTTCGTTAGTATCAGGTCCAGGAAGTACAACTCCTTTAAGTTTTCCGCATGATTTATTAAGTTCAGTATCAGGAGATGAAGCACAAATATATATTGCTGTTCATGGTCCGAGACCATTAGATGGTGATTGCGAAAACTTTAGTATTGGTAGGTTATTCTTTGAATACTGGCATGTATTGTCAGCAGATAATGTCCGAACTGCTCGAACTCATTTAAGTGGTAACCATATTTCTCAAAGAATGATTATCTTTTTAACTCAACATTTTAATCGTCCAGCAGCCGGAGGAGCTCCAGCTGGTCAAGGACATTTAGGAATTATTGAATTTGAACCAGATTTAATTGAAATTTGTGAAGAATGTGAATGTATATTTGAACCATGCGCTGGTGGCGAAGAGGGATACTGTTTTTCAATGCAATGTGGTGAAGACGGAACTCCAACTCCGATGACTTTTCGTCAATGGTTAGAAGAAGGATGTTGTCCGCCACCAGCAGGTGATGGACCAGGTTTACCATCAAGTTATGATCAAGAAACTTATTTTGAAGTATGTTTAGGTGACCCAGAACTTTGTGATTGTAATCCGTTTATTGATCAAGTTTCATTAGCCGGACATTGTCCACCACCAGGAGAAGAAGCTGAGACAATATATTCTTTTGTTAGACAACTTAGCATAGAAGTAATTATGGCATCAGTTATGGAATGTCAAGAAGGACTATTAGATGTTGCGTGGCAACGAAGCGAAGCTGGTGTTCAAGCATTTATTGAATGTATTGATACTATGACAAAAAATGCACGAGATGATGTTTACTTATTTGCTGAGGCAGGGAGTAGTCCGCCAATTGAAGAAAACATGTTCTGTCGTTTGTTTACCAGTGAAGAATCACAAGTGAACTATCCAGGACAAGTAACAAATGCATGGGGTGGAACATACTTCTCGTTCGTAAGACAAGGACAACCAAATATTGAAGCATCAATTGATGCCCATTTCTTCTTTAATATAGAACATTGGCGAATCCAATATTATCACGCTTTAAATGATGAGCGTGATGCTTGGACAAGATATCAACGTTCATCAGCATGGGTAAGTGCAATTGCTAATCTTGAAGATTGTAATCCGATTACATGTAGTGGTACTAGTTCGTGTTCTGGAGAAGATTGTGTTTGCCCAAGTTGCTCAGCAAGTGGATATAATAATACAAATGATGCTAGAGCTGATAGTGGGACCTACCATAATGCAGATGGAATTGATTTATCTTTAGCGTCTGAAGGAATTCTAGCAGTTAGAACCTGTAATGCGCCAACCTGTGGCTCATGTTCAGGATGTAGCGATGGATCCCAATCAACAACGCCGAACCCTTATGATCCACCAGCAGTAGAAAGAGCTCGCTTCCTTGAAGCAAGAGCACACCGAATTCAGCTAGAAGAATTTTATGATCAATGCGCAGATCGTGTAGATATCAGAGATCAATGGGAATGGTTACATAACCCAGAAATGATATTTGTATATGAACAAATGGCATATAATGCTCAAGGTGGACCAGGAATGAGACTTGAAGTAGAAGTAAATAGGATTCCAATGATTCCAGTATGTCCTCCTGGCGGGGAATGTCCTGAAGAATGGGCGAGATGGGATGAAATGAGTAGAACAACGCGTCACTTTTGGCCGAATTACAGTATTCCAAGAGAAGAGACTGGTAGTGGTTGTGCACGTAATGTAAGTAACGAAGGTGATACCGAATTTGTCGGAATATTATCACCTGCAAGTGAGGCTTTTGATCCTCACGAAGATACTGAATATACAGATTGTTATATTGGATTTGAAGAAACGATATTCTTTAAGTCAGGAACCTTCTTCCAGGCTCTAGCCCCAACTGGTATGTTTATGACTGATGAGCAATTTGAAGAAGTTCCATTTGATATTCCAAACATAGTTGATGTAGACTTTGTAATGAATATAAGAAGAACGGCATACAGAGGAATTTATGATTACTGGTTTGTTGTAGAACATTTGGGTCATCATAAGGGTGAAGATCGGGAGGAAATGCAGGGGAATCCAGTTCCAGATAAAGACCCTATATTCCCAGACTTAGTACATCGATCAAATATTCAACATTCAATTGATCGATGTATTACCGACGCTAATAGTACCGGAGTATCATGTAGTTGGCAAGGAGAACATCCAGAAGTTAACCCTGTAGTTAACTCAACAAGCTATGCATTTAATCAATTTGTCCGAGATACAGAGCCAGGGAATTTTGGTGCTAATGTTGGAAGTTTATTCTTAAGAGAATTTTCTCCATTTTTAACTCATCAATGTACGATTTTTGTTGAAAACTTGGAACAAGAACCACCTGGGGAAATCTGCGTTCCTGATGATCCTAGTACTTGGACAAGACCATATTTTAACCGACCAATATCATTGACTTCAATAACACCATCTCATCGAGATTTATCTCAAAATTGGGTCAACGGAAAAGGTCAAGCAGCCTTGCTTGCAATTGAAGCAGCCGGAGATAATATTTTTCAAACTCCTGAGTATCAGTTTCAAATTGGACCGCAAGATACTGCGTGGATAAGAGAACAGAATCGAGCTAGAAGAGGTCAAGGTGGCTTTAACGATTTCAACTTAGAGTGTAATGACTATGCTAAAGAATGTATAAGTGAGTTCCTTACTCAGTTAGATACTAGACTAAGAAATATTAGCCCAGCAAGATCTTTAATAGATGGTCGTGATAGATGGCGATATTTTGAAAATGGTGCTGGATTTAACTGGCATAATCGAGGAAGTTTTAGTTATCCAAGATTCTTAACAGATTTATCTGGTTGTGAAACTAATCCAGAAATATGTTATTGGCCTTAAAAAATAACATCAAAAAGTGTGATAGAGATTAACCTTATCTCACTTTTTTTATGTCTAATAAAATTCACTAATAATATTTAATTTTAACTCTAAAATAAGCGTGTTTTTATTTGAAATTTTTTTTCATTATGATATACTGTATATAAGGTAAGGAGCTGTATTTTATGAAAATACGCAGAGGAAAGTTGTTATTAGGCACTGTTTTTGCCTTTGTAGCAATGTTTTTTTGTGCAATAAATGTACAAGCAAGATGTACTGACCAACAGTTATTTGAACTACAAGAAGCAGGGAGAAGAGTCAGGTCTACTATTGAAATAGTGGAAGGAACACAAATGAGGGAGGTCGGTTGTGATGAAACCGCAGAATTTGTCATGGTTGAATTTCCAACCATTGAATTCCGTATTGATACGTTCAATATCACAAGCGATATATTTGTTACCATGACAAATAATTTAACTCGTGAGGTAATTACTATCCATGAAGGAATGTTAGAAAATGGAGTTTTCAGTTATATAACTGACGAAATGGAAAATATCGTTAACTATAGCTTTAGCGTTATGACAAGTGCTGATGGTTGCTTCGGACAACAATTAAGAACTTATACCGTAAGAAAGCCAATGATGAATGATTTTTCACTGTTTTCAATGTGTGAAGGAATGGATGAGATTCCTTATTGTCGAAAATTCTTAGATGCACCGCTAAATATTAGCGAAGATGAGCTAGCAGATAGAATTCAAAGATTCTTATCTGGGCCAGAAAGTGAAAGCGAAGATCCAGGTGTTATAGAATGGCTTAGAGATAATACATTAATAATTGTTGTTGTAATTATCGTAATAGCAGGAGTTGCTGGAGCATCAATTGTAATTGCTAAAAAAAGGAGGGAATCTCTATGAAAAACCTTAAATTATTAAGTTGTTTATTACTTACATTATTCGTAGGGGTTATTAATGTTAATGCTACCACAGAAGAAGGTCGTTTAGAGACTGGTCTTTGTGCAGAAACTAGAGTAGCAGGACTTCCGCAAAACGATAGTGACCGTACTTGTCGTTTAATAGATGCTGGACAAGTTGGCAGAAACGTCGCTATAACAGGCGGTGGAGAGTGGCCAGGTATAACCGAAAACTTTGCAACAAGATTAAGATATCAAACAGATTTGTTTAATAATACAGCAGCAATGTGTCTTGACCCTGGTATTCCTCAGCCGAATCCAGCAAGATACGGAAGATCGCTAGGTGAAGCAAATCCATCTAGTCCAAATGTTTGGGATAGACAATTCGCAAACGTTTTTGCAACATATGTATTTCATTCACAACAAGCAGGTAACTGGGGAACTTACTTAGAACATGCTAACGTAGCTCTTCGTGCAATTATGCAAAGACATGGGTTTATCCGTGTTGGTCAAGGATCAGGACCGATATCAAGATTTTGGAGAAACAATAATTTATCTCAGGAATTTTCGAATAATCAACATCCAGGTAGTGTTGCGCAACGCTTTTATCGTTGTGCTGTAGGATTACAAACTGAAGGATGTGGACCGCAAGCAATTTTCTTTGATTTTAGATATTCATATGAAATGGAAGAAGATACTTGTACAATTAATGGTGATAACTTTGAATGTGTACTTCCAATTACTTTAACTGGATTTGCTCCTTTTTCAACATCACAAAACTTAGGTGTTGCACCATTTTTTAGATTTACTGAATTTGCTGAATGTGGAACTGGATTACAATGTTCAATTTCAGCAGGAGCATCATTAAATCAAGATATTTCAACAACTCCGTCTGGAGATGCTAGAGAAATTACTGTAACTGTAACTGGTCCAGTAACAGCTCTAGAAAATGATAGTAAACCAACAATTAGATTAGACTTTGAATATTTCCATATTTTATCAGCTTCAAATGTTTGGATTCTTAGAACAAACTTAACAGGAAATGTTGTAAATCAAAGAATGATGGTATTTAACACAGAAACAAATGCTAGATTAGGATTTTTACAATTTGATTTAGATATTGAAATTCCAGAACCTGAACCATGCGAATGTCGCTTTGAAGAATGCGAAGATGGTGAATTTGGATATTGTTTCTATCTTGAAGGTGATGGAGATCATTGCCCAGGACAAGTAACTTTTGAAGAATGGTTATCAGGCGGTGAAGATGGATGTTGTCCACCACCAATAGGAAGAGGACCAGGATTACCATCAGAATATGATGTAGACACTTTCTTTGAGATTTGTTTAGATCTTCCGCCTGATACGTGTGATTGCAATCCATTTATTGATCAAGTTTCATTAGCTGGACATTGTCCACCACCAGGAGAAGAAGCAGAAAGAGTATATTCTTTTGTTAGACAAGTAAGCATGGAAACGATTTTAGCTTCAGTTAGACAGTGTCAAGATGACATATTAAATGTAGCTTTACAAGGAAGCCAAGAGGCTGTCGATGTTTTTATCGAATGTGTTGATAGAAGAACTAGAAATAACCGAGACGATGTATATTTATTTGATGGAGCAGGAAGTAATCCGCCAATTGAAGAGAATATCTTCTGCCGTTTATTTACAAGTGAAGAATCAACAGTAAATTATCCAGGACAAGTAACAAATGCATGGGGAGGAACATACTTCTCGTTTACAAGACAAGGACAACCAAGTATTGAAGCGAAAATAGATGCGCATTTCTTCTTTAATATAGAATTATGGAGAGTTCAATACTATCAAGCACTTAATGCAGAACGTGATGCATTCACAAGATGGCAACGTTCACTAGCTTGGGAAAGCGCAATTAGTAATCTTAATAATTGTACGCAAGTAACTTGCCCAGCAGTAACTTGTGGAGCAAATGATACTAATTGTACACCATGTGCAGCAGTAACTGGATATACAGGAACTAATTCAGCGTTCCCTAGTTCAGGACAATTCTTTACAGCAGGTGGAGCAGATTTATCTGGTGCAGTTCAAGGATCTCCGCGTATTGAGGCGACTAGAACATGTAACAACTGTAGTTCATGCTCAGCGGGTAGCCAAGAAACTACTCCGAATCCATACGAGGCACCAGCAGTTCTAGAAGGATTATTTATTCAAGCTAGAAATCACAGAATTCAATTAGAAGGCTTCTATGACCAATGTGAAGCTCGTGTAGATATCAGAGATCAATGGGAATGGCTACATAACCCAGAAATGTTCTTTGTATATGAACAAATGGTATATAATGCTCATGGAGATGGAAATAGATTGTTAAATAGACTAGAAGTAGAAGCGAATAGAATTCCAATGGTTCCAGTATGTGCTCCAGGAACAGAGTGTCCTGAAGGATGGACAAGTTGGGATGAAATGAGTAGAACAACGCGTCATTTCTGGCCGAATTATAGTACACCATTAGAAAGAACTAGTGAAGGGTGTGAACGTAGTGTTCGTTCTCAATTTCAAAACCTTCAATTTGTGGGAATAACCGCGCCAAATGGATTTGCGTTTCAACCACATCAAGACCAATCTTATACTGATTGTCATGTAAGTGAAGAAGAAACTAGATACTTTAAATCAGATACATTTTTCCAAGCTTTATCACCGTCAGGTATGTTTATGACTAGGGAAGAAGTTGAAAATACTTCCTTTGAAATACCAAATATAATAGATGTTGACTTTGTAATGAACATAAGAAGAACAGCATATCGAGGAATCTATGATTACTGGTTTGTGGTTGATCATGTAGGCCACCATAAAGGCGAAGAAAGACATTCAGGAATCGTGGACGGTTTAGGAGTTGTTCCAGAAAAAGATTCTTTCCCAGATTTAGTACATAGATCAAATATTCAACATTCAATTGATAGATGTATTGCAGGAAGTGGAGAATCTTGTAGCTGGCGAGGAGAACATCCAGATGTTAACCCTGTAGTAAATTCAACAAGCTATGCTTTTAATGAATTTGTACAAAGAACAAGGCATGGAGGAAGTGGAGCAAACGGAATGAATGCTTCAAGTGTAGGTGACATTTTTGAAAGGGAATTCTCTCAGTTCTTAAGTCACCAATGTACGATTTTCGTAGAGAATTTAGAACAAGAGCCTCCAGGTGAAATTTGTATTCCAGATGATCCAAGTACATGGACAAGACCATACTTCCATCGACCAATTTCATTAACATCAATAGCGCCAACGCATCGAGATTTATCACTTAATTGGAACAATGGAAAAGGAGATGCAGCACTACTTGATATTCAATCTCGAGGAGATAGTATTTTTGAAACTCCTGAGTATCAGTTCCAAATTGGACCACAAGATACAGCATGGATAAGAGAACAGAATCGTGCAAGAAGAGGTCAAGGTGGATTTAATGATTTCAACTTACAATGTAACCAATATGGAAAAGAATGTATAAGTCGATTTATTACGGACTTGGCTGACAGGTTAAATAATATTAACCCAAATCGAGTTTTAATAAGTGGACGTGATAGCTGGCGTTATTTTGAAAATAATGTTGGGACTCCAGGAGGCATGTTTAATTGGCATGATCGTGGAAGCTTTAGCTATCCAAGGTTCATAACTGATTTAGATGGTTGTGAAACTAACCCAGAAACTTGTTATTGGCCGTAGGAAAGGAACGATAATAAATGAAAGAAACAATGTGGGGCTATTGGATAATAGTGTTGGGGATATTCGTCGTCGTAGTGATGATGCTCCTCAACAACTTTACAACAACAAGCCAACAAGATTATTACTTACTAAGAGAGGTAACAAATGCAGCATTGCATGAGTCACTAGACTGGGCACATTATAGATTAACAGAAGGTGCAGAAGTAAGAATAAATAAAGAAAAATTTGTTGAAAACTGGATGAGAAGATTTGCAGAAACGATAAATATAAATAGATATTATACAATCGGATTTTTTGATATATTTG
>Ga0123355_10008775_pt1 | contig 15292 bp, 12 predicted proteins | sample TergutEmb28metaG_3_FD_89872 | JGI IMG/M metagenome (GOLD analysis project Ga0123355, IMG submission 89872) | Embiratermes neotenicus P1 segment gut microbial communities from Petit-Saut dam, French Guiana - Emb289 P1 | ecosystem: Host-associated > Arthropoda: Insects > Digestive system > Gut ... | reverse complement strand
TGGGGCGTAGTTGTTTTGCTGTAGTAAGTGGCATAGCAGTTCGCTTATATGGGTGTCGTCTTCTACTATTAGGATTTTGGTCATGGAATTAGACCCTTTCTACATAACCCCGCCGTGGGTGTCACGCAATACTTGGTTTAACCGCCCGGTCATTGCCGCATGTTCCTCTTCTGAAATTTGTTTGGGAATTTGCAACTCGCGCACATCTAGTATTGCCTGCTGTGCGTCTTTTAGTATCTCCATATCGCGATACAAATTGGCTATGGCAAACGCAGGCAAACCGTGCTGGCGCGTTCCAAAAAAGTCCCCTGCCCCGCGAATTTTCAAGTCCAACTCTGCAAGTACAAAGCCATCGGCGGTGTCGCACATGGCCTTCATGCGGTCTTTGGTTTCCTGTGCCTTTGTGTCGGTTATAAGCACGCAATAGGATTGATGCGCCCCGCGCCCAACGCGCCCGCGCAGCTGGTGCAATTGCGACAGGCCAAAGCGTTCCGCGTTTTCGATAATCATTAGCGTGGCATTGGCAACGTGTACACCAACTTCTATCACGGTTGTAGACACCAGCACGTTTGTGTGGCCGGCTTTGAATGCGTCCATTATTTCCTGCTTTTCGGCGGGTTTCATTTTGCCGTGTAAATGGGCTATTTTTATTTCGGGCAATGCAGTGCGAAGTTCGGCAGTGTATTCTAAAACATTTTTCAACTGGTACGATTTTCGTACCAGTTGGTTTTCGTTTTCTCCTTCGCTGTCTTCTGTGAATTCCTGCGCTTCAATTGCCGGGCAAATGATGTACGCTTGCCGCCCGGCCTCAACTTCCTTGCGAATAAAGCCGTGTACGCGCTGCTGATATTTTGAACTGACGGAATATGTTTTTATCACCTGCCGCCCGGGGGGTAATTCATTTATGATAGAAATATCCAAGTCGCCATATAAAATCATGCCCAGCGTGCGGGGGATTGGAGTCGCGGTCATTACTAACGTGTGCGGTGATACTTGCGCTTTTTCCGTAAGACTAAGCCGCTGGTTCACACCAAAACGGTGCTGCTCGTCCGTTATGGCAAGCCCCAAGCGCGCGTACTCGACTTTTTCCTGTATCAATGCGTGGGTACCCACAATCATTTTGGCCTGCCCGTTTTGGATTTTTGCCAAAGCCTCGCGCCTCGCTTCTGCGCCTAGGCTACCTGTAAGCAGTACAGTTTCGAAGCCAAGCGGCGCGAAATATTGCTGACACTGGCTGTAGTGCTGGCCGGCCAGCACTTCTGTTGGTACCATCAGTGCCGCTTGGTAGCCGGCCTGCATGATTAGGTACGCGGCCGCCATTGCCACAACTGTTTTGCCGCTGCCTACGTCGCCTTGTACAAGGCGGTTCATGCGGTTGCCGCTTGCCATGTCGCGGGCAATATCGGCAAGTGTGGCAAGCTGGGCATTGGTTGGGGTGAATGGTAGTACGGATAGGAATGGAGCAAAAGGCGCGCAAGCACTGTCATTGCGGGCTTGACCCGCAATCTCTACAACAATCCCCGGCTGGCCTGTGGCCGCATCTTTCAGCCGCTGCAATGCAGACTGCATGAAGAACAGTTCTTCGAATACAAGCCGCCGCCTTGCCGCAAGAAAAAGCGCGTCAGATTCCGGGAAGTGTATGTTGCGCACTGCGTCCGAGCGGTCACAAAGGGAATACTTTTGGCGAATAGCGGCGGGGATGTGTTCGGCCAATGCGCCTGCATCCCCTACTTCCAATGCTTGGTGTATCAACGCCCTAAACGTCTTTTGCGAAAACTGCTTTGGCGTGGTGTACACCGGCACGATACGCCCATGGGAAAGTTCCGTGTCACTGCAAGGCTCGTACTCTGGGGACTGCATTTGCATACGGCCGCCCATTTCCCGCACCTTACCGGTGAAAACATAGTCGCCGCCGCGCTTGAAATATTTTTTTAGATACGGCTGGTTGAACCACACAATTTCCAACGTGCCGGTGTGGTCTTTGATAAGTAATTTTGTTAGGTTGAGCGCAGACGCAGCTTTGCGGGGTATTGTCGCGCTTTCCGGGTCGGTGGCTACGGTGCCGCGCAGAGTGTTTACTGCGTCCGGTATTAGTTCCGCAATGGTTTTGCCAACTTGCGAGCGGTCGTCATAGTCCCGTGGGAAGTGGTTTAGCAAGTCCGCGACGGTGTGAATGCCTGCTGTATATAAAGAGTGGGCGCGTTTTGCGCCCACCCCGGTAAGTTTGGAAATGTTCATAAGGTTATCAGCCATTCTTTGCCCCATACATATATTCCTGCACAGGTTTACTGAAAAGTAAGATTGCTGCGGCGATGGAATACGCCAGTATTATCAAAAATATAATGTGAAATACTCCGACAAATAACGCATAAAGCGAGACAAAAATGGAAATGCCCAGTCCAATCACAAAAAGAATCCGCGCCCAGTTTTGCCCAAATATGAGCGCGGCCGAAAACACAATGTTTAAGATTAGGTCAAAAACGCCACTACCACCGGGAGTCAGAACAACGTATAGTACAGACATTACAACATTAACAATTGCAATGGTAAAAACAATAACTTTGCCAATGGCTTCTGCCCGTTCGCGTTTGAATTGTGCATCCAGTGCAAGTTGCTCTCTTTGCTCTTTGGTTAGGTTTTCCTCATGGTCTATGGTTCGCATATTTTATCACCTATTCCACCGACAAAATATAGCTATACAATGGTTGCTTCCCTTCGTAAACCTCAACTTCTGCGTCGGGATACTTCTCGCCAATATATTCGGCAAGCCCTTCCGCCGCTTTTGTAGTCGTGCCTTCGCCGTGGTAAATACTCACCAACGAGCCGCCTTGTTCCAACATATACTCTACCAGCGCACGCGCGGCGGCATCCATGCTTTTTTCTACCAACACTATATCGCCGTCGTAAATACACAGGAAGTCGCCCTCTTTTATTTCGCGGCCGTCAAGCACTGTGTCGCGCACGGATTGGGTTATTTGCCCGCTGTGTACGGCATCCATGGCTTCTTTCATGCCTTCGATGTTGTCCTCAATATCACAATCGGAATTGCTTATCAAACATGACACGCCCTGCGGTATGGACATTGTGGGCAGAACATGCACTTTTTTGCCCTCTGTCATTTCCCCTGCCTGTTGCGCGGTCAAAATTATGTTTTTGTTGTTGGGCAGCACTATAACATTTTCTGCATTTACGCGCTCTATGACACGGGCTATGTCCTCGGTGCTGGGGTTCATGCTTTGGCCGCCTTCAATTACATAGTCGGCACCAAGCCCGGTGAAAAGTTCGGCCATGCCCGCGCCGGCAACCACGGCAACTATGCCAAGCGGCTTTGGCGGCTCATTGGATTTGGAAAAGTCATGCATTTCCGAATGCTGTTCGCGCATGTTATTGATGTCGATATTCAAAAGCTGGCCAAATTGCAGGCCTTTTTCCAGTGCCTTGTCGGGGTTGTTTGTGTGAACGTGAACCTTGACCAAGTCCCCATCTTGCACAACAACAACGGAATCGCCAAGTTTTGGCATGTAGCCACGTAAAACTTCCTCTGCATTTTCGGAAACGCCGGGCTTCCGCTTGTCTGCCGGGTCAAGCTCTATCAAGAACTCAGTGCAATATACAAATTTTATGTCGTCAACATTTATTTCGCCAAGGGATGTACCTTCTGCCGCGCCATGTGACGCGTCCAAAAGCAGCGGTTCGTCTTTCTCGGAAAGAACGGCCAGCGCGCCCTTTAGGAAACAAATAATGCCCATGCCGCCACTGTCCACAACGCCGGCCTGCTTAAGCGCAGGTAGCATATCCGGGGTTTTTGCCAGCACTTCGTCCGTGCGTTTTATCACAAACTCAAAGCACTCGCCTATGTCGTCATTGTCAAAGGCCACTTCAAAAGCGGCTTCGCTTGCGGCGCGGCCAATGGTAAGCATTGTGCCTTCTTTTGGCTTCATTACTGCCTTGTACGCCATTTCAGACGCTTTTGAAAGTGCTTCCGCCAAGTCCTCGGAACTTGCGGTGTGCTTGCCCTCCAAGCCTTTTGCAAAACCACGGAACAACTGGGACAAAATTACGCCAGAGTTGCCACGTGCGCCACGAAGCGCACCGTTGCTTGCGGCCTTAGATACATCCGCCATGCTGGGGGACGACTGCTTCAACGCTTCTGCCGCAGCGGCACGCACGGTGTGTGCCATATTCGTTCCCGTGTCGCCGTCCGGCACCGGGAAAACGTTCAGCGCATTTAATGTGGCGGTATTTTTTGTAACTTCGTTGGCACCGCCCACAATCATTTTTCTAAGAATATTGCCATCTATACTAATGAGTCCCACCGGGAGCCCTCCTAATCTATGCGTACACCTTCTATAAATATATTCACGTCACGTACGGTCATGCCTACACATTCTTCTACTTTATAGCGCACATTGTCTTTTAGGGAATTGGAAATGGCCATCAAATTTGTGCCATACTCCACAATAATATGAAGGCTAATTACAAGCTCCCCATTATCCAAAGTTTGGATGTTAACACCCTTTGACAGGCTTTCGATTTTTAAGAGATGCACAAGCCCGTCACGCAGGCTTTTGGCGGCCATGCCCACCACGCCATAACACTCCATTGCGGAAAGCCCGGCTATTCTGGCAATGACTTCATTTTCTATGGCAATTACGCCAAATTCTGTTTTGATTTTTGATTGCATAAATATCCTCCTAACATTATACTTGAAACTGTTACTCCCTTATTATACATGGTATGCGGAGTATAGCAACAAAAAAATCAAAACCAACTGGTACGATTTTCGTACCGGTTGATTTTGAAAATGGAGGTTTAAATATGAAAGCATTTTTACAAAAAAAGGACATCGTAATCTCGTTCAAGCGCTACTTCATAGAAACAATGGGCGCGATGACTCTGGGTATTTTCTCGTCCCTAATCATTGGGCTAATTTTGACGGAAATAGGCTCGCGGGTTGGCATTGGCTTTTTGGAAGAAGCCGGGGCATATGCAATGCGCGCAACGGGCTTTGCAATGGGCGTTGCGGTTGCGTATGGGCTAAAAGCCCCACCGTTGGTTTTGTTTGCATCTGCCGCCGTTGGCTTTGCCGGTAACTATCTTGGCGGCCCGGCCGGCGCACTAATTGCGGCAATAATAGGCGCGGAATTTGGCAAGCTGGTTTCGAAAGAAACTAAGGTAGACATTATTGTGACGCCGGTGGTCACAATCTTGGTTGGCGTTGGCGTTGCAATGCTGGTTGGCGCACCAATTATGCGCTTCATGACTGCCATTGGCACATTTATTATGTGGGCAACAGAGCTTATGCCGGCACTTATGGGCGGTATCGTGGCGTTGGTAATGGGCATTATACTTGTAAGCCCTATATCCAGCACGGCAATTGCCCTTGCGCTTGATCTTGAAGGCATTGCGGCAGGCGCGGCCGTTGCGGGTGGTGCCGCCAACATGATAGGCTTTGCCGTAATAAGCTACCGCGAAAACAAAGTTGGCGGCCTGCTGTCCCAAGGCTTGGGAACAGCCATGTTGCAACTGCCAAATATAATGAAGAACCCGCTGATTTGGATACCTACCATTGTGGCAAGCATCGTAGGCGGCGTGGTTTCTGCCGTTGCCTTTGGCATGGAAAACATCCCTGCCGGGGCTGGTATGGGAACAAGCGGCCTTGTAGGCCAGTTTGGCACGCTAACCGCAATGGGTTACACACCCGCCGTGTTTGCGCAAATTGGTATTGTGCATTTTGCCATACCAGCGGTTGTTAGCCTTGTGGTGGCAGAGTTTATGCGCAAAAAGGGCTGGATAAAGTTTGGGGATATGAAGTTGGGGGCGTAACGCAAATCAACTGGTACGAAAATCGTACCAGTTGATTTTTTATAATCATCTTTTATCTTGACGAAAATCCACGGGCACCGCTACTATAACAGTACATTCATCGGCACCATTCTCAATTTGCAGCTCGCCACCAATTTGCGCAAGCAACCAATGGCAAATACCAAGCCCCATACCATTACCATGCAGCTTTGGCCGCGCCACCACGGACGCATTGCAAATTTCCACACGCAAACAATCGCCCGCCATTGCCGCATACACTGTTATACGCCCTGCTGGGCCGGCGGCCTCTACGGCATTTTTCAGCAAATTGGAAAATATCAAGCGCAGGTGCTGTTCGTAGGTATAGCATACAAGCCCGGGCGCGGCAGTTAGCAAAAACCTGCCGCAAAAAGCTGCCCGGTATTCGTCCAGCATTTCTGCAAGCATATCCGCGACATCAACGCAACATGGCTCTGGCCTGCTGTGTGCGGCAAATAACAGATCCTGCACCAGCTCGCTTATATCCATCAAGCTTTGCTGTATCCGGTTACAGTAATCCGTAACTTCGGCAGGTTGGCTGGCATGGCGAAGCAGGCCTACGTACGCCATTGCAAGTGCCGCAGGGTTCTTTATTTCGTGGGCAAGTACTGCCGCCATCATATCTGGGTGCTCTAAAACCATTACCTTTGCGGCAAGGATATTGTCCGGCCGGCCACAATCATGTCTGCGTCCTCTATGCCGTTTAGTTCAAGGATTGCGTCTACCATTGTTATGCTGCCAAAAAAGTACAGGCTTATGGCAAGCAAGCTGTCGCCGGGCTGTATTGTATATGTCTCTGGGATAGACGGGATGATAGCTTCCTGCTCGTAATATACAGGAACGGCTTCATCGGGTTGTGGCGGAACCGCCACAATAGCAGGCAGCGGCGGGGATGGAGGAGGTGCAATAGGTGGTGGCTCTACCACTTGAGCCGCTGGTGCCGGGGTATATATAGGAGGAAGTTCCGCTACTTCTGCCACTACATTATCCGATTCTGGTGGGTTTGCTTCGGCAAAAACCGGGGCAGACTCCGGGGAGTACATCTGTGCAAACAAATTACGGTGCGCCGTCACCAATTGGTGAATTTGGGATTCCATGCGCCTAATATCGTCTTGGTTGCGAATTAGCCCAACGCCCATTACAAATGACACCACAAACAATACCGCGCACAACCCCGCCAAAAGACCGGATGCACGCTTTTGGTCTGCCTTTTCGCCACGACGCTGCGCAGTTTTTACCTTGTGTCTACGAATAACATCGTCTGGGTCACTGTCGTAAGTGAAACGCGTGGTAGTCTTGTCGTAGTCATCATCGTCCTGTGCGAATAACTGCGGCTCTTCAAAATCTTCTTGCACCGCTTCCGCATCTACCGGCGTTATTTCTACAAAAGTCGGCGGCGCAGTTTTGGTAGAATAGGTTTTATTCGTAAGCATGTATTCGTGCATGTTCACGTTTTTCTCGTAGTAAATGAAATAGCCGCCAATTTCTGCCATACGGTCTGCCGGTGTTATAGCATTCGGGTTTGTTGTGTAGAATGCATTTACACGCTCTAGCGGGTCCATAACAAACATGACTTGATATGGTTTTGGGAATTGGCGCAGGTGATACCCTGCATAATGCTGGTTTAAGTAAGTACCGTAACTTGGCTGGGATTGCATCCAGCCCACAATTTCCAACCCGGGGAAATGCTCATCCAGCATGGTCGCCGCATACTCGGCAGACTTTTGCGAAAATCGCGAGTACCCTTCTGCTTGCTCGGCATACATGCCATACATTGCACCGGATATAAACAGGAATGACTGCCCATCTATAACCATGTGGCGACCAACTAAGTACGCAAGCCTTTCTTCATAGCCCCCGCTTGTTGCATATTGATGCAAAAATGTGCATACGTAATCTTCCATATAAATACGTAGCCCGGTTCCGATACTGCCAATTTGCTTTATGTTGGCAGGTAATGTAAAATCGTGCATGTATATCGCTCCTTCGTGAAAAGTTTGTCCACAGCTTATCACGGACGAGTAGCTAAATTTTGGTAAAACGTGAAGTCGAAAAAAAAATCATTCCACAGCGAACGACTACAAGTGACAAGCGAGGTACCGCGATTGCCGCAGGCGTAGCCGAGGAAGCGGAGCAGGGATTCATTCCCTGCGTAGCGGCGGGGTTTGGGGCAGCGCCCCATTCAAAAAAAGGAGGCTATTTAACATGAGTGAATTCTACCAAAACCACAAGCGCAGCATAGACCGCGCGGCATTTCTAATCCTTATTTCCATTGTGGTGTACGCGTTTTTTACAGTGTTGTTTACATTTCTTGCGCCGTTTTTCTTTGGGCTACTGATAGCCCTGCTAATGGAGCCAGTTATACGCTTCATTGTAAAACGCTTTAAATGGAAACGATGGGTTGCGTCGCTTGTGTGCCTGCTCATTTTTATCGCCATACTAAGCAGCCTTGGCGCGTGGCTGGTCACAACGCTGTTTAATCAGGTGTCAAACTTTGTGGAACATGCCCCATATCATATTGATGAATTTTCGGACTGGCTGGACGACATAAATATTCGCTTGCAACGCGTAGGGGACAATTTGCCGGAAGATTGGCACATTCCGCCAATTCAAGAAATGGCCTTGGGCCTTGTTACCGCGCTTTTTGGCGAAGGTATGCGCGACCAAGGTATGCGCATTGCTATGGTGGTTCCCAATCTTTTTCTAAATACAATTTTGATGCTGGTTAGCGCATACTTTTTTATGGCCGATAGAGAGACTATTTTTGACGCAGTGCGCAAAGCCTGCCCAAAGTGGATTTCTAAGCAAATGGCGCAAACCAGAAAAGGCCTGTCCCGTGCCATGGGCGGCTATTTCCGCGCGCAGTATATCCTTATGGCAATGGTCGGTATCATAAGTATTGCGGGGCTGTTAATATTGCGCAGTCCATACGCATTGTTGCTTGGGCTGTTGTTTGCCATATTAGACTTTTTGCCCATTATCGGCACGGGTGCGGTGCTTATACCATGGGCACTTATAAGCCTTGTTGCGGGCAACGTACAACAGGCAGTTGGGCTTGGGATAATGTATGGCATAATAACAATAACCCGCCAAGTAATGCAACCAAAAATACTTGGCGACCAAATGGGCGCGCACCCGCTTGCGTCACTGATGTCCATTTTTATTGGCTTTAGAATATTTGGGCTTTTGGGGCTGGTAATTGGGCCCTCGCTTTTGATGATATTTGTAGCAATATTTGAAACGGAGAGATAACTATGTACGAAACCGCAGAACAAAAAGAAAAATTTGTCCTTATAGCCGTGGAAAAAAGCGGCACCGACAGCGAAACAAACCTAAACGAACTTGCCCTGCTATGCGACACCGCAGGCGCAGTAGAAGTAGGCCGCGTAATACAAAAACGGGACGCAATACATTCCGGCCATTATTTAGGCAAAGGCAAGCTGGACGAAGTTATGGAAATGCTTGCCGAAACCGGGGCCGACGCAGTAGTTTCCGACGACGAACTTACAGCAAGCCAGCAACGCAACCTAGCCGAACGCCTAAACGTAAAAGTCCTAGACCGCACAATGGTTATCTTGGATATTTTCGCCCAGCGCGCCCAAACTGCCGAGGGCAAGGCACAAGTAGAACTGGCGCAGCTAAAATACAGCCTATCGCATTTGACAGGCCTTGGCATATCCCTGTCGCGCCAAGCGGGCATGAGTGCCCATGGCGGCGTTGGCAACCGCGGCCCCGGCGAAAAAAAGCTGGAACTAGACCGCCGCCACATTCGCAACCGCATAGACCAGCTAAACCGCGAACTAAAAGAACTGCGAGAAAACCGCGCCCTATTGCGCAAAAAGCGCGAGAAGCAAAACATACCAGTTGCAGCAATTGTGGGCTACACCAACGCGGGCAAGTCCACCCTTTTGAACCTGCTATCCGACGCGGGCATTTTGGCAGAAGACAAATTATTTGCCACATTGGACACCACAACTCGCAAAGTAACACTGCCAAACGGCGGGGCGGAAATTCTTTTTACCGACACGGTAGGCTTCATCAACAAACTGCCCCACCACTTGATACAGGCGTTCCGCGCCACATTGGAAGAAACACGCTTCGCGGATATACTGCTTCACGTGGTAGACGCGGTAAGCCCACAGCGCACACAGCAGATGGCAACCGTATACGAAACGCTAAAAGGCCTAAACTGCTTGGACAAGCCAATTGTAACCGCGTTTAACAAAATTGACGCGTTGGAAGATACGGCCAACCTTCCGGCAGACAGCATGGCAAATTACTGTGTTTCTATTTCTGCACGGGAAGGCACAAACATAGATGAACTATTTAAATATGTAGAAACTGTTTTGGATGCCACCCGCAGCAGGATAACGGTACTTGTCCCGTACAGCCAAGGCGCATTACTTAGCCAAATTCACGAAACATGCAAAGTAATATCTCTGGAAAACCGCGAAGACGGCACGCTGGTGGAACTTTTTGCTACGGATGAGATTTTGGAGAAGACTAAGAGGATGGGTTTTGCCACCTCCGGAAGGGGCCTTGCGCCTTGAAACGGACCGCACCGCTCCCCGCTTTAATATTCCACATATACAAAACGCTACCACAGTTTTAACTGCGGTAGCGTTTTTGCATTGCATTGAAATATTTTTATTTCTTCCCAAGCTGCGCTTGAAGTTCTGCGATTAAGGCGGCTTGTTCGTCAATCACTCCTTGCAATTTTGCTCTTTCTTCACGCCTTGCGTTGTTCAAGGCCTGTGCTTCATCGTGCCGTGCTTTAGACCGTAAACGTGCTATTTCACGAAACTCTGATGAAGTGGCTACATGGCGGTATGCTTGTACTGCTGCACTCATAATCGGCACCTCCAATGCTTCTATATTTGCTAGTTCTTCCTCTGTTTCTGCCTTGAATAATTTTAGCCATAACTCTTTGTTATTGCTTGCGTTTATTGAATCGGGTAACTTGGGCAGTTCGTAATAGTGTAGGCTCATCTTGTCGGTTAGTTGTGTATGGCGTGTAACTTCGAGGGCTTGAAATTCTGAATGAAACTCTTTGCAGTCAAACAATTCAAAGGCAATTATATTTATGATTATTGTTCTGGGCAGTTCGGAATAACCTTTGCCTTCACTTAGACCTGTCGAAAATTCTCTTGCCCAATAATATAGACTGCGTTCGGGGTAATCGCCTTCGTCATTTACTTGAATTTCCAAGTCAACCCTTTGCCCATCTACAACCATGTTTATATCAAGTCTGCAAAACTTATCGCCTAAACTTTCGGGCGGCATTTCGGGGTTTGTTATTATAAACTGCTCGATACTATCATATTTTATACCAAGCAATACTGCGACAAGTTGTTTCAATAAGTCGGGGTACTTTACAAACAACATTTTGAAAAGGGTGTCTGTCTTAAAGGTATATTCTAATCTTGTCATGGTATAACGCCTCCATGCAGTTAGTATAGCATATTTTTTCGCTGTTGTATAATTATGCCGATACCAAGTCATTTGCGATATGCATAAAAAAATCAAATTCAGTCGGTCGGTTTTCCCGACCAACTCCGAATCTTCCAAAATTCCCACAAAAAGTACATTGACAAAACATTTCAAGCATTATACAAATATACACAAAAGCTTATGTTCCATCATGGTAAGCGTAGGCGAAGGAAGTAGTCTGACAAATGCAAGATGTTTAAACTTTTTAGATTGTGAGGTGTGTGTTTTTGAAACTACTCTCCAAATCTTCTGGCGGTATAGAAGTCCGCGCACGTGATTTGCCGATTAATGTGATTGTTGCCATTGTATCGGCTTTTTTTGGTGCGGTCAGTATAGTTGCTTTTTCTATGGCACCTTGGCTCGATTCACCGATTGTCGGGAGGGTAAGCCTGTTTGGCTTATTGGGCAGGCTTGGTACAGGGGAATACCGTATGGAGAATTACAGCGAGTTCCTTGGTTTTATGCGCAGTGTTATGGACGTATATTCGATGATTCGAGTCTTTTTCTTTATTCTCGCTGCTTGTTTGATTCTTTCCCTTGTGCTTCTGGTTCTTTCCTTAATTTTTCATCGCTCCAAAAAGAGTGCGCCTCTTGCCTATTGGGGGTTCGGATTAACAGCTGTTGCCTCGGCCTTTTTCATTATGGAAATCGCCGGCATCGCCTCCGGCGTTGATGACTTGGTACTAACTAGGTTTCCTTCTATATTGTTGCTTATTTCTGTTACGCTTTTAGTCATCAGCATTACCGCCAAAAAAGTTGCTTTGTCGGCAACGATGCATCGCAATGAAAGATTGACATTTAGAAAACTGCGTCAATTTAGGCATTATTATCTTTTGCTACTTCCGGCTATTATTCACGTTTCTATTTTTAGTTACGCGCCCATGTACGGTGTGCAAATTGCCTTTAGAAACTTTATGAGCGTTCTTGGCTTTCTGGACAGCCCTTGGGTTGGTTTTCTGCACTTTTGGAGTTTTTTCTCCGGTGCGCATTTTACAATGGTTGTCGGCAATACTCTCATTTTGTCACTTTATACCCTAGCCGTCACCTTTCCGCTTCCAATAATACTGGCTCTTATGATAAACGAACTAAAAGACACCAAAATGCGCAGGGGCATTCAAACTGCACTGTACGCGCCGCACTTTATCTCCACTGTGGTACTCGTCGGTATGATTAATGTCATGTTCTCGCCCTCCATGGGGATTGTGAATACTTGGCTTGAATTGCTGGGCTTTGAGCGTGTAAATATAGTTTTGATTCCAAGAGCGTTCCGGCATCTTTTTGTCTGGTCGGAAGTCTGGCAGCGGATAGGCTGGTCTTCGATTATTTATGTCGCGGCACTTGCGGGCGTTGATATGCAGCTCCACGAGTCCGCCGCCATTGACGGCGCAAGCCGTCTCCAGCGCATTTGGTATATCAACCTCCCAACCATTAAACCCACCATCGTCATTCTATTCATTTTGGCCATGGGCGGGCTTATGACTGTAGGATTTGATAAAGTCTTTTTGATGCAAAACCCATTAAATCTTCCGTATTCCCAAGTTATTGCTACATTTGTGTATGAACGAGGTCTCTTAAATAGGCAATTCAGTTTTGCATCGGCAGTCGGTCTTTTTAATAATTCGATAAACATTTTCATGGTGTTCATTGCAAATTATCTGTCACGCAAATTCACCAACAGTTCGCTGTTCTAAAGGGGCATTGTATGTTTACCATTAAGGAAACTAAGAGAGACCGGATGTTTATCGCGGTTGTATGGACATTTATTATTTTGCTTTTGATGATTATTCTATACCCGCTAATCATCATCCTTTCCAGCTCATTCAGTGACCCGGAATTGGTGGCAACGGGGCGTGTGATCTTTTTACCGCGCGGCCTTAATGTACTTGGATACCAACGTGTATTTCAAGATCCACTTATGATGTCCGGTTATTTGAATACGATTCTTTACGCGACTGTTGGTACGTTAATAAACATGATAGTCACTATCCCGGCCGGGTACGCACTCTCTAAAAATAATCTTCCATGCCGCAAATTGATTACGTTTTTCTTTATGTTTACGATGTACTTTAGCGGCGGGTTAATTCCTACTTTCTTGCTCGTAAACAATCTAGGTCTATTCGATACACGGCTTGTAATGGTTGTAATGGGCGCGTTCAACGTATGGAACTGTATCATATGTATTGCATTTTTTCGCTCAATCCCGGCGGAACTGGAGGAAGCGGCTCTAATTGACGGTTGCACCCCCATCCGTTCCTTTTTTAGAATAGTGTTACCTGTATCGCAAGCCTTGCTAGGTGTTATGACATTATTCTTTGTGGTGGGGCACTGGAACTCATTTTTCACGGCCCTAATTTATACCCTTGATGACCGAATTATTCCTTTGCAGCTGGTTCTGCGACGAATCTTGATTCAAGAGCAAACCGTAGCCGCAATGATGATGGACGGTGTAGAGGAAGCGGCTATTGAAGGAATTGCTTCCCGGATTTATCTGGTGGAACTCATAAAGTATGCCGTCATTGTTGTTTCGGCGTTCCCGCTTCTCATTCTGTTCCCCTTCTTGCAAAAGTATTTTGTAAAGGGAGTTATGATTGGCTCTGTAAAGGGTTGATTGATCATCACAGTTGTTTGCAATATAGTGTTTCCCACAAGCGGAAATGCTGTATCAATATAAAAGGAGGTTTCATATGAAACGCAAATTGATTTTAATGGTTCTTATGCTTGTTGTCGGTGCGCTTATTCTGGCAGCATGTAACAGAGGAGAGCCGGCAACACCCGCACCCCCGCCGCAAGATACTACAACTCCTAGCACGCAGGCTACTACGCCACAACAGGGAGCGGGAACAGAAACAGTAACAGAAACGGTAACGGATCCGCAAGAAGATGCCCCGTTCTTCCCGCTTGCAGAACCCATTACAATTCGTAAGCTCATAACCCACAACCCACATGAAGATCTTGGTTATCAGCGTATCGCGTGGCAGGTTCTTGAAGCGCACACCAATATTACCGTGGACTATTCATGGCTTGTGGACTATGAACAACAACTTCCGCTCATTCTTGCGGCTGGCGATTGGCCGGACGTCTTCTGGAACGAGTTGGCACCGGATGTTATTAATGAGTTCGGCGTTGTTGGCGGGCGTTTTGTCAATTATATAGACTGGCTTGATGACATGCCCCATCTGTCGAACATGTTTGACATGCTTCCGGATGCACGCCGGGGCAGAACCTCGCCCAACGGTGCTGTATATCAGCTTATGAGCTTCTCTCCAGCCGCCACAAGCTATCAATACCGTATGCACATTCGTACAGACCTTATTGAGCAGACCGGCCTTGGCCGCCCCAACACGACAGAAGAATTTTATGAACTGGGTATTGCTCTTCGTGACATGCTTGATCATCCCCCACTTCCGGGCCGCCAAGCTTGGGGTTGGTTCTTTTCTGCCTTTGGGCCGGGTGTTGAGCAGGATTGGGATGTTCCTTTCAACGACGGAGTCGTCCACTTTATGCGCACTTCCGATCAAGGCAGAGACTATCTGCGTTTTATGAACCGTCTGTTTGAGTCTGGTATCCTGCATCCCGAATATTTGACAATGGACGCAGCTACAACACAAGCCCTAACCAATGAAGGCCGCTTCGCCTTCGCACAGTCTGAACTACAAATAATTCCTATTGAGAGTTTCCCAAGCGGTAATTGGGATGTTTGCGTATTGGCACCTCTCATCTCTCCGCAATATGCAGGCCGCACTATTCGCAGTGGTCAAGCCCCATGGGGCGCAACCGCGCTCCGTGGCGGTGCTATCAATGCGGACTCGCCTCACGTCGAAGCCATTGTCCGTATGCATGATATTTTCTTCGCGATTGAGCCATATCAAGTTGATGTAGGCGGCGGGCAGATTGTCCCGCTGCAGGGTTCCAACTTTGTTTGGGGTCCGCAAGGCATTACTTGGGATTATACGGCTTG
>Ga0123355_10008773_pt1 | contig 15295 bp, 14 predicted proteins | sample TergutEmb28metaG_3_FD_89872 | JGI IMG/M metagenome (GOLD analysis project Ga0123355, IMG submission 89872) | Embiratermes neotenicus P1 segment gut microbial communities from Petit-Saut dam, French Guiana - Emb289 P1 | ecosystem: Host-associated > Arthropoda: Insects > Digestive system > Gut ... | reverse complement strand
TATCGCATACGAATTTCAGCTCGTACTGCATCATTAATTTCTAAAATCTGTTCTAAAGTTGCACCCTTAATCCCAACATGGGTAGCAAGTGCTTCTCTTATAATATCCTCAATTTCTAAAAAAGAAATCTTATCTGCTAAAAACAAAGCAACAGCTTCCTCATTAGCAGCGTTTAAAACCATTGGATAAGTATCTCCCTTACATCCCGCTTCATAAGCCATCGCCAAACATGGATAACGATCAAAATCCATTTTCTTAAAATCAAGACTTCCAAGCTTTCCAAAATCAAGCTGTGACGTATTCTCAATTGGTGCCCGATCAGGATAGTTCATCGCATACGCAATCGGAATCTTCATATCAGCCGTTCCAAGATGAGCAATAATACTCGTATCCACAAACTCAACCATGGAATGGACAATACTTTGTGCGTGCAAAATCGTTTCGATATTATCATACGACAAATCAAATAAATAATGCGCTTCAATGACCTCAAGTCCCTTATTCATCATCGTCGCTGAATCAATGGTAATCTTCGCCCCCATTGACCAGTTCGGGTGATTCAAAGCCTCCTCTTTGGTCACATGTAAGAGCTCCCGTCTCGACTTATCGCGGAAAGATCCACCGCTAGCGGTAATAATCATCCGCCGTACTTTACGCGCATCCTCTCCATTTAAGCACTGCCATAAAGCGGAATGTTCACTATCGACAGGCATTAACTTAATTCCATGTTCTTTTGCTTTAGCTGTGACAATATTTCCAGCCATCACAAGGGTCTCCTTATTCGCAAGCGCTACATCACGTTTTGCCTCTATCGCAGCCAATGTCGGGCGCAATCCTACACCGCCCATCAAAGCGTTGATAACAAGGGGCTTCCCGATCTCATTCGACTCATAGGTTGCCACTTGAATTAACCCTTCATCTCCAGAGGCAAACTCAATATCTGGATAGTCAATCTGTAATTGATCGGCATCTTTTTCGCAGCCGGTTGATACAAAAGCAGGTCTGAATTCTTCAATAATTTTAGTAGCAAGCTCAATATTTTTACCGAATGAAAATGCGACTAACTTGAATTTATCAGCGTGATTTCTGATAATATCAAGGGTTTGCGTGCCAATTGACCCAGTGGCACCGAGCAAAATAATTTGTTTCACATGACATCACCGCTTTCCCATTTATCAACAAAACGCCTTTGAAATTCAGCATTTCCAAATATTAAACATTGTTTATAATAAATCCCTTCATATTTTTTGAAATTAAATTTTTTAGGAATTCCAATAGCATGGGACTTTCTTTCATACTTTCTTCGATCTTTTGCACTACTATAGACTAGAATGAAACTAGTAGCTTTTCGAGTTTCTGAAATACCCATTTGACTTATATCAGTCAAAATCAGCAAACTTCCTAGAATTTTCTCTTTAATTTCAGTATGATCGATATTAGATGTTGACAAAGGGCTATTTTTGAATTCAATTAAATATCCCGTATTGTTTTGTTGATCAGCATAAAATGCATCACAAGAGTTCACCTCTTCTTCCACAGGTCGAAGTTGATGAGCATCATAATAGACATCTCTAACAGCATCAAAGTTATAAACTTCTAGCATTGAGTTTGAGATATAATCACTGTTTTTAGGATCTTTTGATGTTACTTTTAATGTTGCTTTACAACAGTCATATAATTCAGGCAGCATGTTATTGGTCATCATCATACCTCAAATTATCTAAGTCATCATAAAAATTTGCAAAATGTTGATATATCTTGTTTAGATGATCTGTACAATCCTCACAGGTTGAATGATGCCCATTGCGTTTGATCAAATAATAATTGCAGCTTTTGTCAACTTTATGTAGTTTCGAATATTCCTCAAGTGCCATCAAAAAATCTCCACTATGGGTATTAATTAAAACCCTAAGATTAAACTGCTTTTGAAGCAACACCAAAATTTCTGCAAATATCGTTGACCAATCAGGGTGCAAATGAATCTCAGGTTCATCAAGAATAAGCATCCCATTGCGCTTTAATTTGGCATTAACGAGTAGCTTTTTCAGAATAGCAAACGTTTTAACACCATTAGATACATTGATCAAATCAAACCTTTGACCTTCTTCTTCATATACCAACTTATTAGAAAAAGAATCTTGCTTAACCAAATTTCCAGGTGCACATGATGAAATTTTATCTAGAATAGTCTTGAGTTCAAGCTTCATTTCTTTTGTTTCCCAATAGTCTATATCACTTTCTTCCGTTAACATTTGTAAAACTCGCTGACGAGGATCAAAAACAGGATCAAGTGATTTTTTCTCACTATCTTGCGCAACTCGTGGACTTTCAATATAAATTGTTTCTTGGAAGATAACATTCTCGAAATTTTCAACAATCGCTTCATCCTCAGTAATTGTAATTTCAACATTCTGCTCCATTTTTTCTGAACTAATTTCAATCACTGTTTTTTTATTATCAGTATAAGTATTATGCGTAATACCTGAAAAATTCGTGCCGACTGCCATGCTAATCAATCCAGCAAAGATCTCAGCAACTGTCATAGAAAGAACATCTTGAATTTTTTTAACGAGGTCTTCCAACTTGTGATCATCAAGATTTACTGCAGATAAAGTAGGAGATATATCAATAATTTCTGTTAAAAATTCTCTTAGAGTGCTTATACCAAGTGAAAAAACACTAGCCTCACGTACTATCTTTTTCACAACAGCCTCTCCACGAATAAGGATGATCACACCTTGTATTAGCACAGGTGGAAATGAAATACCTTCGTAATGATTAATTATTACCCGCTCTATTCGTCGGATTTTAACCTCATCAATTCGATCACGCAAAAAAACATTATTCACACAATATAGCATTTTGCCAATGGTACTTTTCCCAACATTGTTTTCTCCAGTAATAATCGTAATACCATCTAACTTAATCTCAGCCTCGTCAATTAATCCTAAATTTTTAACTTTAAATAGCATATGTCAAGCCTCCTTACCCCAAACCATTCAATTGAATCATCACATAAATCAAAAATGCAGCTAGTAATTGTGAATCCACACGATCCATGACACCACCATGACCAGGGAAAATTTTACCATAATCTTTGATGTTATAGTGGCGTTTAAATGCTGAGGCAACTAAGTCACCGATTTGCGATAGGATTGGTACTCCAATTGCTAACACTGCCAATATCCATGTGTGGGCAAATAAATCTTGAACGAATCCAAATATAAAAGCAAATCCACCACCAATTAACCAACCGCCAATAGCACCTTCAATGGTTTTCTTTGGGCTGATCTTTGGCGCTAATTTATGTTTACCGAAAAATCTTCCGGCAAAGTAAGCAGCACTATCTGTTAAGATAACCGTAACAATTAAGAACAGAAACAGTTCCAAGCTATGACTTCTTATTTCTAATAATGCTCTAAATGAAAATCCAATATAAAAAATAATGAGCGGATAAAGCCGAATATCCCCTTGACCTTTTTTTATCCTAATCCAATTTATTACTAATAAAATAGTTGCAAAGACCATACTCCCAAATTGTGCATTATAAAAATCTGGTGTTCGAAATCCTGGTATGAATACCACAAAAAGCGTACCAATGAAGACGATGACTTTAATCCAAAACGGTACTCTGTTATCTTGATCATGCATCGCAACCATTTCCCATATCGCAATACTCGTCGCAATTAGCCCAAGCCCCATAAACCAGTAGCCACCAAAATAGATAAGTGGTAATACGACAGCGAGCAAACAAATAGCTGTTATTATTCTTTCTTTCACTTAAGACACCTCAGCGATTAGACATCAATAATACCAGTTTTCATGATTTACTGGTATCCCTAATGGAAAAGCTAAAAAGGCTGTAAGAAACAACCTCAAAGCTACTAAGTAAATTATAGCACAAGTGAGGCAATTAAAACAGCCTTTAAATACTTTTTTATCTTCTTCCTTTGGTGTTGCTAGTTTGGTAATATATTTTCTTTTTCGCGATCCCCTATTACTTCTTTACACCACCGAATCGTCGATCTCTACGCTGAAATTCCGCTACTGCTTCATATAGTGCATCTTCTTTAAAGTCAGGCCAGGCAATATTGGTAAAGTATAATTCAGCATAAGCAATTTGCCACAATAAGAAGTTGCTTATTCGATGTTCCCCACTCGTCCTAATTAACAGATCAACTGGTGGCAATCCATCTGTTAGTAAATTTTTATCTACTATTTCGGAATTAATATCATCAACTAATAATTCTCCTGCTTTAACTTTTTTCGCAACTTTCTTAACCATACCAACGATTTCATCTTGCGAACCATAATTTAAGGCAATCATCAACTTCATACCCGTGTTTTCATTTGTCATTGCTTCAATGCGCCTGATCGCATCTTGTAATGATTCAGGAAGTTCTGATTTGTTTCCGATTACTTCTGTTTTAATATTGAGCTCCATTAAGGTTGGCGCAAAACGATCAAAAAACGTAACTGGCAGTTTCATCAAGAAAGCCACTTCATCAGCCGCCCTTTTCCAGTTCTCAGTTGAAAAAGCATACAAAGTCATCGCTTCAATTCCCATTTTTGATGCGACACTTGCAATATGCTCGACATTAAACATTCCTTCTTGATGACCAAATACGCGTGGTTTCCCCCGTTGCTGTGCCCAACGTCCATTACCATCTAAAATGATAGCAATATGACGTGGGATTGGGTTTTCCAGCACTGATTCTTTGTTAAGAACGGTTGACAAAGAATCATTTACAATTTCTGATTTTGATTTCTTTTTAAATAGCATAATGAGCCCTTCCTTTTTGAAAATAGACGCATCTGTAGATTATACCACAAACCAAGCATGAGTACACTAGTTGAGGCAATTTTTTCAATAAAAAAAGGAGAGCCTCAGTGGTAAAGCGCTAAAGCTCTTTTGTAAGTATGTATACGCCATCTCCAATATGTGGTGAGATACCACTTAGTTGATCATTATCTTCATACTTGTAAACAATCTGATTTCCGTCTAAATCTTGATATTTTTCCATTCCATAATACTTTTCCGCCACCCGAATTGATTTGAAATTTGTCGCTTCTACCATAACTAACTTTAATCCTTGTGAGGTTGCTTTTTTTATTAACAAATTTCCTAATTGCTTAATAATCTCATGACGATCGCTTTCTGCTATGATACCTACCCAAACTAAATGTAATAACTCCCCATTCTTGAGTTCTTGGTTATTCCGATTTTTATAATCAGCCACAAAACGATCATCGATAACTTTGAAAACATCCATCACAACATTTACACCTTCTAAAGAGCCTTCAAATAAATGCTCTCCACTAATCTCTGGTACATTTGTATTCCCGATAAGAGTGCCTACAACTTCACCATCTATATCTTGAGCGACTGCACAGTATCCCTGCTCAACAACAGCATCTAAATAGTCTTTAACAAATAAACAAAAGTCTTCATAACCTATCTTTAATTGACCTACCAGTGGTTCTTGAATCCATACGCCCGAAACATTCGTTCCCACAAACGCCTTTGCTAGACAACTAGCAGCTTTGTGAATTAAATCAGTTTTGTCAAGAGTCAATATTTCATAATGATATAATGCTTGCATTTCTTTCATTTTCATCCAACCTTTCAACATTTCTAAACTTAAATTCGAGTTTCAACTGATGTTTGAATTATACCACAACCATGTTGTCGCTTTTTGTCGTAAATTGACAGCAAAAGAGAGAATTTAAGATATTTAATAGAAAATGATAAGGAGAATGGAGATTTTTCAAAGGTGTTGATTTAAGTAAAAGGTCATAAGACGAGTTTAGCATATTCTTTTTTAATTTCAAGAGAAGTCCGAATGATAAATTTCTTAGGTGTAAGATCTAGCCCTAATCTTCTTATTGCCATTTCTATGCTATAAGGTTCAATTCTAAATACTTGATGAGCTCTATCGTAAAGTTCTTTTATCAAGTTTTTTTCTGGTGGGTTTGTTACATATTCTTGAATTAGGAATACGAGATATTCGAAACCTTGTGAATTTTCTTCTATATTATAATTTTTCAACTTATTTCGGATTCCCTCATCAAAAGATTTAATTAAAATATTTTCTTTTTCATAAGGTGAAGTAGAAATGTCAAAATAAGCATTTGAATTGCTACTGAAGTAATCGTCCACTTTCAATAGATTTTTCGAAAGGTGATCTCGCAATGAAGGCGAAGTTTTATCAAAATAAAGAACGAAAATCCCGGCATCAAGTAATCGCCCGATTATAGCGTTTTTGTTGTCATTGCTAGCATCTTCTGAAATGACAGCAATAACAGGTAGTGTTTTCAATTTCTGTATATTAGAAACAATATAATCTATAATAAGCAATCCAATACCATCTTTTAATGTTAAGTCCAAAGTAATGAGATCAAAGTTATAATATGAAATCAACTTAACTGCTTCATGGATACTTCCAGTAATAGCAATAACATCATAACCTTCTGAGATTAAATGCTCACGAAGTGGCTCAGCAAAAAGTAGTGATTCTTCAATAATTAAGCTTCTACGTTTTATTTTCAAATTTCTCAACTCCCCGATGCTTTTCTTGTTCTTGGAAAACACTTAAGGTAGATTATATCATTTTTCAGTTAATCAGTCTACTTTTGTAAGATAATTTTTCGCCCTTTTATGGTTTTTTTGTCACACGATACGAGTTTTTAAAGCAATTCTTTGAAATTACATTTGGAAAATATAGCAAAAGGGTACAAAATTTATTTAATCTTGTACTTTTTTGTACCTTTCATATAAAAATGAGATATGATACAATGTATGTATTGAATCGTTAAGAAGGTTTTCTTGGTCTGATCAACCACTTCTTATCAGGTTCTGGCAAACTTGTTCGCATTTATTGGATAAGTTTGAAATCGTGTATTTCGAAATGCGACGTCACAATATAGGGGTAAAAACTTATGAAGAGGAAAATGGTCAAACTTTTAATGGTATTATCTTTGATAATGGCAAGTCTAGCAATTCCAAGAATCAACGCTGAGGCTTTACCAACGGGAGTTCCAGATGGAACTATGCGTGTACATACTCAAACTTCATTATTTAGTGGGCATCAAACTGGTGCTTCTACGATCCGAACACTAGCTGTGGGACAACAAGTGACATTACGTGGTGTATCGTGTGTTTCGCAACATACTAATAATCGTCTGCCAGTCAGACATGAAGCTAGCAATAACAATGGCTGGGTTAATCGCAATCATGTGACTCTTGTTGCTTCACATTAAACTATTATTTGGCGCCTCTAGCATTTCTTAGTGGCGCTTTTGTAATTTAGTAGGAGATGTTAAAATGACTATTTCAAAACGTATAAAGCTTAGCTTACTAAGGAACAAAGGCAAAACAATACTCTTATTTTTCATTATTTTCCTTTTAGGCATTCTCCTTTCCTCTGCTTTTTCATTCAATAATGCAGTCAACATAACGCAAAACAACTTAAGAGCACAAATGCCAGCCATTACCGGACTAATGCTGAATGATGAAAATATGATAAGATATAGTCCAATACAAGCAGCCATGAATCGCGAGCAGGTAACTCATAACTTGATTTCTAAAATCGGTAATCTGCCTTATATTCAAGCATTTGATTTCAATCTACAAACGCAAATGAAGTCTGCGAGTTTATATCGCGCTATTCCAGAAATTGATATTACGCTCATTCCTGAGTGGATGGTTGATCAAATACCAGACTTTCAAAGGGGAATGCGAGATGAAGGAGGCCAGTTAGAAATATTTATAATTAACGGTATTACAAATCCAGAACTGACGGACATAGATGCTGGATTGATTTCATTGATAGAGGGGCGAGTATTTACGCAAGAAGAGATTAATAATGGACATCAAGTTGCGATTATCTCAAGTACACTAGCTACTCGAAATGATTTGACAATTGGCTCAACTCTCACCTTTGAAAATAACGTTTATGACGAGCTTGCCTTACTAGAAAGGACGGATGGGGATTTTTTCATGTATTGGCATTTGGATGAATTTGTTGTTGCAAGTCAACTTTATGAGCTAGAAGTTATCGGTATCTTTGATGTAAGACATCAATTTGATTATACAGAAGACTTTGTTGTGGAATCAGTTTGGCAAGAGTTTGATCTGCATAATCGTATTTATATTCCAACCCCCTTGGCTGAGAGTGCAATTTTGTTTGGTTTAGATATTATGCTTACAAATGAAGTTCGAATAATTGATATGAGTCAGTATGGTGCACTACCAGAAGAAGTAATGGACGTTAATGCGTTTTTCCTCCTATATGATCCACGTGATGCTAGTATCTTTATTCATACTGCAAATGAAATGTTGCCTGAAGGTTGGGAAGTGCGTGATTTCTCTGGGATTCACGCAAGTATGACAGTCTCCCTAACTAATTTAAATTCAATTGCTGAAAATATTTTGGTAGCAACAATTGTTGTTGGGATTCTCGTGCTTACATTAGTTGTTATTTTATTTCTGGGTGATAGAAAAAATGAAATTGGAATATATATGGCATTGGGTGAAAGAAAGCAAAAAATTATCACACAAATTATCCTAGAAATAACCATTATTTTTGTGGTAGCGATGATATGTTCGCTTATTTTTGGAGCAATAATCTCTAATACAATATCAAGTAGTATGGTGGAACAAGAATTGCGTAATCAAATTCAGATACGCGAAGCAGATCCACACTCTTTTATTGACATTGACGTTCCTTGGTTTCTAATGATGTTTAATCCAGGAGTCATGACTTTTGATGCAATGATAGAAACATTTGATACCTCATTAAGCGCAAGAACAGTAGTGCTATTTTTTGCAGTTGGTGGTGTTCTTGTTTCAGCAGCAACTATTGCACCAATTATTAAGATAATGAGATTAGAGCCCAGGGAAGTTCTAACAATTAGTCAAGGAAGCGGTAGCTAAATTATTTTCTGTAAATTAGGTTGAAATCTTCGCTAAAATATGTTGAAAGAAGCATGAGGAATCGATTCTTTTAAAGCCTCTATTAATTCAGACTGTGTTGCAACTCTTTCAAGAAGACAAAATGCTCCAACATACTGAAAAATAGTAGCATAGACACTGCCCATTGTCTATACTACTATTTTTCAGTATGTTCCCAATAAAAAAACGGAGTTTCCTCCGCTAATACTAATTCTCCAAATACTTATCCACACTTTGTGCTACAATGACACCAACGTTTGTCGCATTAAAAAAATCTAAAAACACCAAACTAGAAAGTGTAATCCAAGCATTTAGTAAAGAAGAAATCACAGACCGTTATTAATCATGAGCAAGCGTTGTGCAAGCATTGTGATAATAAGGTGGAGCGAACGGAAAGCTAGTAAACCAATTGAATGTAGGGCAATAAATGAGCTGAAAAAGAATTTGAATTTTTTTTATTAAACGTGAAACGATTTTGCTGCAACTAACGTATATACAAGTAGAGGGATCCAAAATCATGAGCAAAAATGAAAGCAAACTCATCAAAAAAGCTAAGAACGGCTGCAAGAAATCTGCCGACACGCTGATTGCCACTTACTACGATGAAATCTATATCTATGCTTGTCGCCAAGTTGGTGACAAACATGAGGCTATGGATATCACGCAGGAAATTTTCATCGCTATGTGGCGAGCAATCGGTGGATTCAGCGCGGGCAAAGCGGGATTTAGGACGTGGCTGTATCGGATTGCAACTAATAAAATAATCGACCATTATCGAAAGTATAAGTCTAACACAATCCCACTTGATGAAATGACTGAAACTGCGCTAGAATCTGCTTTCGATAAAACGCTGTTTGTCCACGAAATTGCAGAATACATCTCAACCCTTGACCCTGAGATAAGCAGAATACTGCGATTGCATATCTATGGCGGGTATAGTTTTCCTGAACTCGCTGCAATGTTGAAACAGCCTGAGGCAAAAATCAAATCACGGTATTACCGTATGATTAAGCACACCAGAAAGGAGTTTTCCAATAATGAAACAGCAGAAAATCGAATTGCCCACCCTTGATGAAAAACAACGTTCAATCGACATTATCATGGAATTTGCCCCTGAAAAACCACAGAGCTATTTCCGCGAAGTCGGTAAACTTCTGGAAAAAATCAGCGTTCATGGGCTATTTTTCGGAGTAATCGATGCGGTTTTTCTTGCAATAACTGCGGCAATCATCATCAGCTTGGCAATCATGGCGATTTCGATAGAACGAATGCACTCAGTAATGTTCTTCATCTCGCCGCTGACATACATCCTGTTATACTCGTTGACTATGTGGAAAGAAAGACTGTCAGGAACATTAGAACTTCACAGAACCCTGCGAATCACACCACGGCATATCACAGCAGTACGAATGTTGTTTTTCGGTGCATTCAGCTTGGCAGTGAACGGTATTATATCTGCATTTGCCATTTTTGCGAGCAGGCATAGCGAAATTACGGTATCGTTCTTTCGATTACTTGAAATCTCGTTTTGCTCTTTGCTTGTCTTTGCGGTGATACTCTTGTTTATAATGCTCAAGTTTCCTAATAACAAGTTGCAAATTGCATTTATAGCTATGTGGTGTATTGTGGGAATCGTGGCCATAATACAAGTCGAAAACTTACTGCAATCACTGCCAGCATTCACCTTAACAGGAATTGCTGTGTTATTTGCAACCATATTCATCATCGAATCCAAAATCTACTTCAAAGGAGTTAAACACTATGCTATCGGTCAATAATGTTACTAAAAAATATGGGAATTTTCTTGCATTGCAAAACATCAATCTCACTTTCGAAAATGGCGTGTATGGACTTCTTGCCCCAAATGGAGCAGGAAAAACCACGCTTATTAAGATGCTTGCAACCTTGTTGTTTCCCACGAATGGTGAAATCCTGTGGGACGGAGTTAATATCCATTCGCTTGATGAGAAATACCGCGAAATCCTCGGTTACCTTCCACAAGACTTCGGATACTATCACGGGTATTCGCCAAAGCAGTATTTACACTATCTTGCCGCATTGAAAGACGTTGACTCAAAAGCTACTGATGCTCGCATTAACGAATTGCTTGAACTTGTGGGGCTTTCCGATGTTAAGACGAAAAAAATGAAGAAATTTTCCGGCGGTATGATCCAACGTGTCGGAATTGCACAGGCAATGCTTGCGAATCCAAAACTGCTGATTTTAGACGAACCGACTGCAGGGCTTGATCCGAAAGAGCGAGTGCGGTTTCGGAATATCATCCAAGAGTTATCGCAAGAGCGAATCGTCATTCTGTCAACGCATATCGTATCAGACATTGAAAGCATTGCCGACTATGTAATCATGTTCAAAGATCGTGAATTGTTCTGCTGCTCACCTCCTACTGAATTGTACGAGAAATATGGTGATAATCTTGAAGACGTATTTATGCAAGTCTATTCAGAGGGAGAACAGTGATAGCATGAGAATATTAAGATTTGAGTTACGCAAACTTGTTCAAGCGCCTATGTTTTGGATTTTCATAGCATTATCAATTGCGTTTAATGCCTTTTACATTAATGCAAATTTGATGATGCAACACAGAAGACATTTCAACACTTTGAGCCGCGAGGTCGCTATATCAGGGGAGTATACAGACCCTGAAATTGGGAATATTTTTGAATATTACAGGGGAGAGATTTTCGCTGAAAACATTATAAATGCAATGGAATTAACTGGCATTGCGGAATGGCTTATGCGAGCAAAATATGAACGGTTGGACCTAGTTGCTGCCGAATTCGCAGAACAGAATGTAAGCTACTACATTTATGCGGGGGGCGAATGGGGGAGAGATACGGTAGATTTGCATCTATTCCTGTTTCGCGACATCATGAGGATGGTTTTTGCACAAGTCATAATTTTTGCAGCATTAGCGCTGCTTTACTTACTCGGGCATGAGCGGCAGAACAAGACAGAATCAGTAGTTTATCACACAAAAGTTGGCCGAAAAATCATGCGTCATAAATATGCAGCTGGATTACTGTTCGGAGCAGTTGGCTTTGCAATGATTACAGGAGGAACACTTGCAACATTCTTCTCACTCTGGGACTTTTCGGGATTCTGGCGAGCCAATGTGTCGAGTGGTAACCACTATATCGTGGACTTCGTGAGTGGAACTCGCCCTTTTATTACATGGCAAAGTTTCACTGTTGCAGAATTTCTCACAGCAACACTAATTCTCGGATTTTTCCTGACTATGGTTTTTACGGGAATAGCTGGAGTAATCGGATTATTATTCCGAAACACTTATTTGGCGGCAAGCATATTCGGTTTATCACTGTTTACGACATTTTTCTTATTTGTCTTATTCCAGAATATTGGGGCGTCAACACTGTTTATAATCTTTATCTTCTCACCCGTAATGTTATGGTTCGGAAGTTTCCAATGGTTCACGGATATGGGCAATATGGGAATTGTTCCCTGGCACGAAACATGGACAATTGTGTTTAATCTTGTGTTATTGGCAATTTCAACCGCTATTGCGGGAAGACGATTCAGTCGAAAGGATATGGTGTAACTTATGCGATTATTTTGGCACGAACTACGAAAAATTTGGGCGAGATGGACAGCGCTGCTCGTAATAATCGCAGTCACAGGAATGTATAGTTTTATATTTTTTAGAATAGCAATTATCTCTCCAACAAGCTTTATAAGGCTACACCACCATGCAATGATTGCGGCTGATTTGCAAAACAAATACGGGGCAACTCTCAGTCCAGAAAACCGCATTGATTCTGAGAAATTATTTGACGTATACACTTCTTGGCTAGACGAGTTTATCGAAAATGATTCTCGATTCACAGATCATGGGGTTTACACATGGGCAGCTTTGCGTGAAAACATGCCATTGTTCAATTCACTTGATGCATACGATATGTTTCAGATGATTTATGCTATGGAAACTAACCACGCACTTGATAGAATAATCACACTTGAGAATTTTTTTAGACTTTACGACTTTTATTACGATGCAGGATTTGAAGGAGGGCTTGATTTGATATGGGACGATTCCGGATTGATACCTCTGTTTGAACCTCATATTGAAACGCTCGCAACTTTTATATACAGCGACCATTATAAGTATTGTCCTATGCAAAGCGTATTCCCGAGCTGGTTTGTGGACACAACAACGTGGTTCTTTCGTGATCTGATTACGATTGTCATCATCGCAGTTGGAATTTTGATACTGCCAATTATTACCCGTGACAGACTCAGCAATATGGTTGATTTGCAATACTCAAGCAAAGCAGGTAGGCGAATCTTACGAACACAGTTTGCGGCAATGATGGTTTCTTCTTTCGCGTTATCGGCAATTATTATTGGAAGCCTTATTACAGTGTTCTTGGTTAGCAATGCAGTCTTTTACGATAGCTTTTTTAATAGTCGAATCGCATCTACTATTTGGAACTTGCATTTGCCATGGTTTGATATTACGTTTATGCAGTTCGTCGGGATTTCTTTCGTAATCAGCATGGCTGTAGCGATGGCAGCATCAATGGTATTGTTCTTTTTATCGGCACACAGTCACAACTACGTTAATCTACTTTTGAAAGCAATTCCTGTAATAGTTGTAATGTCAAGGTTAGGTAGAATGGCATTGTATATGCCACTGATGTTTCAAAACCCTCTGTATGCAATGTGGAACGTAATTGGCATTGAATTTATCGCCAGTGGCGTCTTACTTGCAATCGGAATCGGCTTATACATTTTCACTTGCAAGCAGGCGCTGAGAAAAGATTTATAGATCAGTAAAGTAAAGATAGCGAGGGAGCTGGTGAAGTCCTTCGCTTTTAAATTTCATTCAACAATTAATAATCCACTCACCATAACCAAGTCCGACAATGCCTAGCTCTATTTTTTCCATGACCTTAATCAACTCCATATGTGAATTGTGTCGTTAGTTATTATAAATCAAAAAATGAGATAAAAATGATAGCCAATCATATGGCTAAACGCCTCCCTGTAAATTTTATTAACCTCTGTAAAGTGGTCCGTATGCCGCGCATGCACGGTAATCTTGTCCAAATTCTTCCATGCCAAAGGCGTTCCATACTGCTGGTCTGAAAATATCATCTTCATCAACATTGTGCATAGAAATTGGAATCCGTAGCATGGCGCATAATGCAATCACATCTGCACCGATATGACCATAACTAATGGCTCCATGGTTAGCTCCCCATGCATTCATGACATGATAAGCTGATTTAAAATGTCCGACACCTGTTATTCTTGGCGCAAACCAAGTACATGGCCAAGTCGGATCCGTTCTATTCCATAAAACCTCTGTCACCTCGTCTGGTAAGTCAACTGTCCACCCTTCAACAATTTGCAATGTTGGCCCTTGATGCTTGACTAAATTCAAACGAATCATGGTCACAGGCATGCTGGCTTTTGTTACAAAACGAGATGAATAGCCTCCACCACGGAATGGTCCCAAATCAGCGTAAGGCCAAGTCGTATTTGCCAAAATATTTTCTTGGTCAGCAACTGTCACTTCGTACCATGGTTTCATACATTTATTACCATTCGCATCAACTGCTTGTGCATTAGCATCTAAACATGCCGCACCAGAGTTAATCAGGTGAATAATTCCATTTGAAGCAGCAGCATGTCCTTCTAATTGATAGCCGCCAGTTGCTTTAGCAACAGCATCACGACTCCAATAAGTACGAACATCAGCAAATATCGGTGATGTATGTGTCAGTAAATTTGTAAACAACATGCTTACGCCATTTAAAATGTCATTTTCAGTTGCAAAAATATGTGGCTCTCTCGCACCGTTCCAATCAAATGAAGTATTCAACATTGCTTCTGGGAAGTCACAATTTGGATAAAAATCAGTCCATTGACGTTGCCCTTGGAAACCACCTACGATCGCATTACGTCCTAGACGTTCTTCCTCACAACCGTCAGGTAAATTCGGATTTCCTACCATTAAATCTTTAATGATACACATCATCTTAACGACAAATTCCCAATCTTGATCTTTTCTTTCACGACTCACTTGTACGTGTTCTGGATTTTTATCAAAACCTTCGATACATTTTTCTTTCGTCCACTTTAATGCTTTTTGGTATTCTGCTTCATCATATACCCCTTCTGCCATACGTCGGATTATTTCAACTTCATCTATTGATTCAACACGCATTCCAAGATATTCTTCCATAAAGCCAAAATCCATCATTGAACCAGCAATTCCCATACAAGCTGATCCGATTTGAAAATAAGTTTTACCCCTCATAGTTGCTACTGCCACCGAAGCACGAGCAAAGCGAAGTAATT
>Ga0123355_10008772_pt1 | contig 15296 bp, 17 predicted proteins | sample TergutEmb28metaG_3_FD_89872 | JGI IMG/M metagenome (GOLD analysis project Ga0123355, IMG submission 89872) | Embiratermes neotenicus P1 segment gut microbial communities from Petit-Saut dam, French Guiana - Emb289 P1 | ecosystem: Host-associated > Arthropoda: Insects > Digestive system > Gut ... | reverse complement strand
TATTATTTTATTAGATGTTCGAACTATTGAAGAACACGAAACGCAGCACGTCCCAGGAAGTATTTTAATTCCATTAAATGAATTAGAAGATGTTATTACCCTAGCAATAACCGATTTGGATACTAGAATATTTGTTTATTGTCGCAGTGGTAATCGAAGTCGTACTGCAAGCCAGGTCTTGATTAATTTGGGATATACCAATGTTTATAATATTGAAGAAGGTATTATGAGCTGGCCACTTGAAGATAATTAGTCCATTCAGGACTTTTTTTATGTAAATAAAAAAGCCAAATGGCTTCTTAAGCAAAGATATAAAATAATATCATACCAACAAAACTTGCAACCATAGCAATAACCATAAACCATGCAAGAATTTTCGGACCAAGATTGTTCTTTTTTTTCTTTGACATAATATCACCTCAACATAATTAAATTATACTGTAATATACATAATTTTTAAACCCTAAAATATAATTAAATGGTGATATTATGAAATTTAAGTGGACAAGCAGTCATATCTTTATTATAAAATTCCTTTTATCACTTTTTGTGGTTGGTTTGGTTATTGGTATTTATACCTACTATAACCAGCCAGATCTAGTTAGAGATAGTATTAATAATGAATTAGAAGTTATTAGTGAAGTTATAACAGCAACTAGGCCGAACAATTTTATTCGCCATATTATTATTTTTTCAGTAATGATGCTTGCTTCTTTAACGGTTATTGGTTTACCACTTATTATCTTTTATTTTTTTTATGAAGCGGTTAGTGCTGGTTTTTTATTAGCTAGTTTCTTTAATTTAAATGGAATGCAGGGGCTTTTCTTTGGCTTAATTTTTAATGTTATTAATAAAATATTTATTTATCTTGCTTTAATGTATCTTATTTTATTTAGTATTAATTATGTTAAAAGAGTAATTGTTAGTATTAAAAACAAAGATTCTAAAATATATGAATATATTACTCACCAAATTATTAAAAACATTTTTATTATCTTCAGTATTTTAGTTTCAGATTTAATAATCTTTTTTTTAGCTAATATTATTATTGGATATTTCTTATTTCTCCTATAATTAAAGCTTTTTTGATATAATAATATTTAAGAAAGCTGGAATGAGGATGAATAAAAGAATCACTTGTATTGCATTATTTGAATCCAATGATTTAATTGCGTTAGAGAAGTTTATTTCAGTTGTTGGACCAACAAATAAGGTACCATTTAGCATCGAAAATCGATCAGAAGTTGATCGTTTACCAAGACACTCAACTTTAATTGTTTGGCAAAATCAAAATAAAGAAAAGATTATTAAATTAATGAAGTCTTTAAGTGTGAAGCCAATGGAATTAGAAGTCACAGCAATTTCTTTGAAAAAATCACTAGATAAAAGCTATAATCTTTTTTTCGAAGTCAAATGGGATGATAATCTAAAAAAGTTAAAGCAAGAAATTTATCACCAATTACCAAGCGAAAAATATCATCCAGACCAATATCAAACTCATATTACTATTCATACTGATGATGACTATGTAAAAATAATGACAATGAAAAAAAGGCTTGAAATAAATTTCCGACCTTTTAAATTAAAAGTCTCAGAAATAGGCATTTTTGATATTTATCCAACTAATGAGTTATATAGGATTATAATATAAGTAGATACTTTCTTTTTTGAGACTAAAATGCTATAATTAGTGCGTGATTTATATGGAAAAAGTTGTCATTGGTATGAGTGGAGGAGTAGACTCCTCAGTTGCGGCTTATTTACTTCAAAAAGAGGGTTATGAAGTAATAGGTCTTTTTATGCGTAATTGGGACTCGTTAGTAAATAATGACACAGAGGGGAACCCAAACCTTACTGATGCCATATGCCCTCAAGAACAAGACTATAACGATGCTTTAGCAGTTTGTGATAAATTAGGTATTCCCTTACAGCGAGTTGATTTTGTTAAAGAATATTGGGAATATGTTTTCAAATATTTTTTAGATGAATTAGAGAAGGGGAGAACTCCTAACCCAGACTTAATGTGTAATAAATATATAAAATTTGATTTATTTGTTAAAGAAGCCAAAAAACTAGGAGCACACTATATAGCAACTGGTCATTATGCTCAAATTATTGGTAATAGACTATGCCGTGGAGCTGATTTAAATAAAGATCAGACATATTTTTTAGCTCAACTAACACCAAATCAATTAAAAGACGTCAAATTTCCAATTGGCCATTTATCAAAACTCGAGGTTCGTAAAATAGCTGAAGAACTAGGATTAGATACTGCGAACAAAAAGGATTCAACTGGAATCTGCTTTATTGGCGAGCGTAATTATCAAAAATTTATTTCTAATTATTTAAAACCAAATCCCGGACCAATTATTGATATTAAAACTCAGGAAATCGTTGGTGAACACAATGGTTTAATGAATTATACGATTGGACAAAGAAGAAATATTGGTATCAGTGGTAATCCAGAAAAACACTTTGTTGTTGGTAAAAATGTTAAAGAAAATATTTTATATATTGCTTTTGGTGAAGATAACGAATATCTTTATTCAGATGCTTGTTTAATTGACAATGTTAATTATATTGGAGCAGCGAGACCAAGTTTTTGTACGGCTAAATTTCGTTACCGTGGAGTCGATACTGAGGTTATGCTTGAATACTTAGATAATAACGAAATCATGGTTAAATATCCTTCAATGGTTAAAGCTGTTACTCCTGGTCAAGCATGTGTTCTTTATTTAGGCGCTCAGTGCCTTGGCTCAGGAATTATCAAAGAAATCTATAAAAACAATCAAAAAATAGAATATATATAAGGAGAAAGCATCATGATAAAAAATTACAGACGAGTTGCCATATAACAGGACAATCCAGATGGCAACTATTTTTGACGACGAAAAGTTGTATTCTTTTAATCTGAAGAAAAATCTAGGTAAAACAGAAGTTATAAATCAGTATCATATTAATGTTAACTGTACATTTCAAGGTAAACAAGAAAAAGTAGGTTACATTTATTTTTACATGGATGAAATCCTCAAAGAAAGTCACTTTATCGGCATGTATGTTAGTGATAATCATCGTGGTCATGGGCTTGGAACTAAATTAATATCAGCATGGTTAAAACTATGTTGGGATAATGATTTTTTTAATTTAGCAACAAATCAAAAACAAAGAAAACCATTTTTATTGCACATCTTAAAAAAATTCGGTTTTGAAATTCGTGATACAAGAAGATATGATCTTTCAAGTTCGACTATTTGTATCTGCCGTGGTTTAGATCCAAATAAAAAATATCTTTTATTTAAAAGTTCAATTCAAGGAGCTGATTTTCAAAAGCAAGCAATCTTTGAACGAGATAATTATGAGATATTACCTTTTAAAAGTGAAGAATATCAAATTATTGATCGGGTTCTACCACTTAATATTTATCATTTAATAAATCATGAAGAAGCATATAATAAAGCGAAATTACAAGAATTTAAGTCCTTAAAATAAGGACTTTTTTTAATAAACAACAAAAATATCTTGACAATAAAATGTTAAGTAGGTAAAATTAAGATGTAAATAACAGTAGAGGAGTGAATACTAAATGGACAAATTAAATAATCTGTTACAAGAATTAGGAATATCAAAGGTGAGACTTGCTAAATACCTAGGTGTTTCAAGACAAATGGTTTATAACTATCTTGAATTACCAAATTTAAGCAAATGGCCTAAAGAAAAAAAGATTTCATTATTTAAATTATTAGATATTGAAGATGGTGATGAAGACACTTTAGAGAATGTTAAAGTCAATACAGAATATTTATTAGCTGTTGAAGAAAGGCTTAATAAAGGTTTAAAAGATAATGTTCAAGGCGAATTTTTAGATTTAAAAGGATTAAAAAAAGAAGAGCAACAATTAGTTGGTGATATCACATACTTAATTAAAGATAAACTAGTTGATAATCCTAATCATGAAGAAAACTATTATGCCTTATTGTATACTTATCATTTATTACAATCAGTAAGTAATGTTTCTGAACTAAAATATCTATTAGGATATATTTCAAAAGCAACCGGTTTCACTAAACCAAATGAATTTAAATTTAATGAAGAAAAACAATTTATCTTTGAGGGAATTATCCATTCAGCATTCTCGTTATATAATAATGGTGGCGCAAGCAAAAGTAAGGTTATTGAATGCCGTAACCGCTTTGTTCAAGAAATGGAAGCGCGTAACGAGGAAAAACTATCAAGAACACAACAATTAAATACTGTTAAAATTCAAGCTTTAAGAGAACTTGGTTTTAACGAAATAAATGCGACTAATGCAACAGAAGTCTTTGAAAAGATCGCAGAAATTGAATCTAGAGGGGTCTAAAAACAACATCTAAAATGTTGTTTTCTACTGGCTCAACCTAAAGTTGAGAAAAATCAACGTCAAATCTATTGAATATAGCTTGTACATATATGTATAATAAACGAAGAAGGAAGTGTTTTAAATGAATAAATCAGCATTAAGTTTTATTGCTTTGATTTCATTAATTGGTGCAATTGTTGTTATTGCATTATTACAACGAGATAATACAGAATATAGAGAGGATGCTATTAGATTTAAAGAAAAATATGAAGCTTTAAATGGTTCAGAAGTAGCTCCAGGAATGGTAAGACAAACTATTACAATTCCAAGAGATAACCCATTTGTTTTTGCTAATATGGATCAAATTGTTGAGTTAGTTGAAAACGGATCAGGAATCATCTATTTCGGCTTTCCGGAATGTCCGTGGTGTAGAACCGCTGTCCCAGCAATGATTGAAGCTGCTGCTGAACTAGGTATTGAAGAAATATTTTATATGAATATGACGCCAGAGCGTAATATCAAAATTATTAATGATGAAGGTGAAATCGAAGAAACTAGAGCTGGAACTCCTGGTTATATGAGATTACTAGAGCTTCTTGAACCATATCTAATGGATTATACAATTACTGGTCCAAACGGTGAAACAGTTGATTTAAATCAAAAAAGAATCTTTGTTCCTTTTGTCCTAATTGTTAGAGAAGGTAATGTAATTGCTCATAAATTTTATACTTTACCAATTCAAGATGAAACCCCTTTTATGGTTTTCACTCCTGAGCAACATCAAGAATTAGTCGATTTATATATCGCACTATTTAATCAATATTTAAATTTAACTGATACTTGTCAAGGTATTGAACTATGTTAATAATAAAATCCCAACATTATGTTTGGGATTTTATTTTAGGCTCTCTAATGCTATAATATTAGTAGATTATTTGGTGGTGCCAATGGATAGTAATAAAACCGGACAACTTATTTTAAAACTACGTAAAGATAATAATTTGACTCAAGCTGCTTTCGCTAAAATGTTTGGTGTTACTTATCAAGCAGTTTCCAAATGGGAAAATGGAAAAAATATCCCTGATATTCTTATTTTACAAGAAATATGCAAGAAATTTAATGTTGATATTAATGAGTTATTAGATGGTGAAAAACAAGAGAAAAGGGGAGTAAGGCCCCTCTATATCAAATTTGTTCAAATTATATCTTTAATTGTGATTATAGGAGTCGGATGGCTGATTTACCAAGCAAGACAACCAGAAGAGTTTCACTTCAAAACTATCTCAAGTGGTTGCGATCAATTTACCATTTCGGGAAGCATTGCTTATAATAGTCATCAATCTCATATTTATATATCAAGAATCGAATATTGCAGTGGTAATGAGCCAACAAAATTTAATAGAGTAGAGTGCAGATTATATAAAGGTAATGGTTCAACTAATACAAGATTAGATTCAAGAGAAGTTGAAAGAGAAGAGGGAATAACTCTAGAAGAATTTCTAAGAGATGTTAGGTTCCATATTAATGATTTTTCTGCAACCTGTCCAAATTTTATTAATACACCTCTTTTTCTACAAATCTTTGCAACAGACTTCGAAGGTAGAACTATATCACATACAGTATATTTAAATTCTAATGAAAGCTGTCCAGCGCTTATTGAAATCACTTAAAATAAAATTCAAGTCCCCTATCTTATTCTAAGAAAGCGAGAAGGGGCTTACACTTTGCTAGAACAAAAAAATACTCACATAGAGTATTTTTTATTATTTATTAATAGACGGATAATAATCAAACTTAAATTACACACAGAGCATTAAATCTAATTTAAAATGAAAATTAGATAATCCAAAAATAAAATGAAGACTTTCGTTAGAAAAGCGATATAAATATCTTATGTATTTATATATGCATGAAAGCCTTTAATTAAAGGGATTATCCATCTAATTATCATTTGTGTATAACTTCCTATAATATATATTATGTTAACTAAGTAGTTAAGTTATCAAAATGGGTTTCTTTAGTACTATCTTGTTTTAATTCTTTAATTATTCTTTTTAGAACGTAATCTTTCTCGTTTGGATAATTGCTATAGAACTTCATTAATTTTACATCTATTTCATTACATATTCTTTGAACTTTTAAATCCCGATCTTTACGCTTATATTGATTATGAGTTTTATCATTTAATTCAGTTTTATCATTTAATTCAATTAATAACAGTAGGTTATAATCTTTATCAAAAACACCAAAATCAATGTTTCTGAATAGTTCATTTCTATATTTATGGTTTCCCTGCTTTTCTACTACACTAGCGAGGTTTATTTGGGGGAGTACTATATAGTCGTCTAAATTTAGCAATATTTTATAAAATCTTTGCTCATAAGCACTCATGATTGCTTTTTTCGAATATATTATATTACTATTATTCCTTCTTTTTGGTTTTTCATCTGTAAATATCCATACAAAAAAATTTATAATTGAATTAAGTATTTTTATCATAATCTCACCACAGACATTATATCACAGTAACTCTATTTTTATAATCATCATAATTGCCCATGTAGTTGATTAATTCAAAGTTTTCTATCGCTACTACTCTACTCGCTATCTTATTGATGAAATATCGATCATGAGAAATGAATAGAATGGTTCCTTTAAATGATAATAAAGCATTTTCTAGAATTTCTTTTGTATCAATGTCTATATGGTTAGTAGGTTCATCTAGAATTAGTAAGTTACATTTATCTTGAATTAAGCAAAAAAGTTTCAACCTAACTTTTTCCCCTCCAGAGAGGTATTTAATCTTTTTGAAGACATTATCTTCGTAGAACAAGAATTTAGCTAGAGCAGCTCTTAAATGGTGTTCTTGGGCATGATAATGTTTCTTAGCCTCATCCATGACAGTTAGATTATCATTATCAAATTCTAATTCTTGAGAGATATAACCAATGGAGATAGCAGAACCAAGTTTAATCGATTGATGATTATTTTTTAATATTTCTTTGATTAGGGTGGTTTTACCACTTCCATTTGGTCCAACAATTGCTATTTTATCGTTATAATAGACATTTAAGCTGGCATTATTAAAGATTTGTTTTTCTCCTAAGCTAATATTTAAATCTTTAATTTTTAAAACTTCTTTTCCTGATCTTTGATTAATATTAAATTCTAATGGTAATTCTTTTTTTGTTATTGGTTTATCTAATTCTTCAATTCTTTCTAATCTTTTTTCAATTGCATTAGCTCTTTTAAATAGTGATTCATTATCACCTTGTTTGCCCCACTCTCTTAATCTTTTAATAGCTGCTTTCATGGCTTCAATTTGTTTTTGTTGATTATTATAATTTTTGAATTCAAGCATAACTCTTGTTTCATTTTCTTTTAAATAGTAACTATAGTTACCATGGAAGACTTGAGTATTCTCTCTTTCGATAAGAATTGTTTTAGTCGCTATTTTATCTAAAAAATATCGATCATGGGAGACAACCATTAATGTTCCTTGATAATCGCTTAAATAGGCTTCTAACCACTCAATACGATTAATATCTAAATGATTGGTTGGTTCATCTAATAAGAGGATATCCGGGTTACTAAGCATAACACTAGCAAAGTAGATGAGACTTCTCTCCCCTCCTGATAAATCATTCATTTTTTGATTTAATATTTCTTGATTAATTTTAAAACCAGCAACGAGTTTACTAACTCTGGTTTCGATTTCATAACCACCGGCTTTGATAAAACGCTCTTGCAGCTTAGTATATGAGTTAATTAATCTGTTTAGTGATTTAGCTTCAGCAGCAGCTAATTTTTGCTCACATTCATCTAATTTATCTTTTAATTCTAGTTCTTTTTTTAATCCACTATATAGAACATCTTTGGCTATTTCTTCATTATATTCTGGTATTTGTGAAAGAAAGCCAATTGTGGCACCATTTTTAATTGAAACTGAGCCATCATCAATTCCTTCAATACCCGAAATAATCTTTAAAATAGTGGTCTTACCACTTCCATTAGCACCAATTAGTGCAATCTTTTCTTTAGTTTTAACTTCTAAGCTTAAATTATTTAAAATATTTTTAAAACCATAGTTCTTTTTTATTTTTCCTAAACTTATTTCCATCATTTTCTTCTTTTCTCCTAACTAATCATGAAAAAACCATACAATCTGCATGGTTTTTTGCAGATGTAGGCATGTCAAAAAATTCACACCTACACCAGTTAATTATTGTTTTTCTGGTTAAGGCGTGATTACTAATGTAAAAGTTATTGCATGATATATATACATTATAATCCCTCCGATTAATCTTCATTATAAAGGATATTTTATTTTTGTGCAACTAATGATGATACCAATCATTAATAATTGTCTCATCAATCTTTAATGTCCCATGGTTACCGAAGCCTAAAATTTGATTTTCATGATGAAAATCACTACCACCACATTTTTTTAATCCATGTTTGTTACAAAAATCAATTAGATATTCTGTGTTTTCTTTAGTGTGTCTTTTGTGATAGACCTCAATGCCGTCAAGAACCTTTAATTGAATTATTTCTTCTAATACTTTTTCAATATCAGGGACTTGATAAGCATAAGGATGAGCTAAAAAACATATTCCACCAGCATCTTTAATCATTTTAGCAACTGAGTAAATAGTTTCTTTATTGATGGTTTGATCAATATAAAAAGGACTTTTTGGATTACGCATGTGATTCCAAGAAAATCCACCTTCAATAATGTTCATTTGCTTTAAAATTGATTCATTTTCTAGATATGTAATGATGTCATCACGAATAACGTCATTAGCCATCTGACCTTTTTTAGTGACCATTAAATTAGGTGAATAAATAATCCCTAGTTTATCGCAAACACTTTCAAAGAATTTTAAGTTTTTATTTTCTTTTTCTAAAGTAGTATGTTCTAAATTATTTAAGAGAAATGGATCTTTACTGATTTTATTAATATCAATATTATAGCCAAGCATATCCATTAAAATACCGTTATAAAGAAATTCAAGTTCAACACCAGGAATTAGTTTACCTTGATAATATTTACTGATATTATCAATTTGGCTGTAGGCTAAAACATTATTATGATCAGTTATTGAGATTACTTTTAAATGATTGGCCTCTGCCTTTTTTAGAACTGATATAGAATCTAAATGTCCATCTGAATTATTTGTATGGATATGTAAATCAATCACTACTGCACCACTCCACTTACAATAACATTATAACATTAAAAAAAGCGTTTGTACGCTCTATTTTGCTAGATGTTTTCTAATTCTACCAAATAATAAGGCACCAATTAAACCAATAAAGAATAAAATAATTCCAACATAAGTAGCTACGTTTCTTCCAACGCTTATAAAAGAACCGTCATTCATATATAAAATATTAGGAATAATTGATAAGAAAAAACCAAATAAAACTGAAAAAGTTATTGTATAATCTTTTTTAAATAAATAACTCATTAATTTTGATAGTAAGAATCCACCGACAATAATTCCTAATAAAGTTGGGATAAATAATTCTAAACTGACAATTCTTAAAGAAGTTAAATCTAACCAATGAGTATATAAACCAAAGGTGGATAAAAAAGCGGCCGCTTCTAAACCAGGAACAATAATGGTAATAATGACCATTACTCCAAAGATAAATGATTGGAAAATACCTAATTCACCCGCTGGAGTTACTGAGTTAATTAAAGTAAATAACGTAAAACATAATAAAAAAGAAATTAGAATAATTAAATAATGTCTTTTTTTGATATCATTATTTTTCTTTACTTCACCGTAAACTAGAGGAATTGCTCCAATTAACAAACCAAAAAAAGTTAATCTAGTTGGTAATTCATGAGTATTTAAAAAATAACTAATAATCCGACTAAAAATAAAGGCCCCTAATAACATTCCCATTAAGATCGGGAGTAAATATAAGATTTTTTTCTTAGAGTCGCGATAAATGGTTGCTACTGAATCAATAACATTACGATATAATCCTAGAGCTACCATTAAAATACTCCCACTTAAACCTGGAGAAACGCCACCAATACCGACAACAAATCCCTTTAGAAATAATTTGATTTTTTCCATTTTTTATTTCACCTTGGATTTATTATAACATTAAATCATCTAAAAGTTCGGTAAGTTTTATGGCAAAAGGCGTATCTTTAGCGAGTTCTAAAAACCATTCTTTAGTCTCTTTAAGATATTTAGCTCTAAATTCAGGCGCTGCTAAATGAACTTCTGAAATATTATGCAATCGATCTGCTAGTTTAATTGCTGTGGCCATTTTATTTTGACTAATTTCTTCGATATAATTACTCATTATATAATTTTCTTTTTTAGTCAGTAATTTAACGGCATTAGCTATTTCTAAATTTGATAAATTAATTAATTCTTCATAGGTTACATCAGTATCTTCTAAGAGATCATGAAAGAGAGCTGCTATTTGATAATTTTCATCAAATCCCATTTTTTCTAAAATATCTGCGACTGCAAAAGGATGTAAGTAATAGGGAGTTCCCTGCTTTCTCGTTTGGTTTTTGTGCTTTTCTTTAACGAACTCTCTAATTTCTAAAATATTCATTATTACTACTCCTATTCTTTAATAATTATATCATATTAAAAAATAATTAGATTGATAATGAATATTGAAAAGGCTAATATGATACCATAATAAAGATATTTTCTAGGTGATTTTTTAGCTTCTTCAAAAATATCATTGATTGAAATAGAAATCATTAAACCAGCAACGAATAGCATGATAATACTAATGAAAGTAGCTGTAATAAAATGACTAAGTAATAGCCAAGCTAGAATGGCTCCAATTGGTTCAGATAAGCCGCTAATTAAAGTCATTTTAAAAGCTTTTTTCTTTGATTTAGTTGCATAGTAAATTGGTATTGCTATTGCTATTCCTTCAGGAATATTATGCATCATAATAGCGATTCCTAATTTAATCCCTAATTCTAAATCTATTTGGGTAGTTAAATAGATTAGAACACCCTCGGGTAAGTTATGAATCATGAGTGCAACCATGCTTAAGACCCCTACTCGGTATAAAGAGGTATTAATTTGTTTTTTCTTATCAATTTGTTTTTTAATTCTCCTTGAAATAAAATTACCAATAAAAATCATTGAAATTAAACCTAAGAAGGCGATCCATAAATTAAAGCGATATTCTAAATTAATAAATCCGCTTGGAATTAACTCAGTGACTGATAGAAGAATCATTATCGTTGCAGAAAATGCTAAGGCAGCACCAATAAAATTAGTATTATTTTTTGGTTTAATATAAATAAAAAGGTATCCTAAAATAGTTGATAGTCCAGCCACCGTACTAATAATCAATGCTACTATATTCATTATATTTCCTCATTTCATTTTAAATAATATGAAAAATGATTCTTTAAAATGAAAAAGGTTATTTTAGTAACCAATTTTTACCACTAAATAAGTGCATTAATTAAGCAGTAGAAGCCATAATAAGAATGGGAGGTAAGTTGCAAATGAGAACTAAGAATAGTAAAAAATCAAAGAATAAAAATAATACCCGTTCAAGAAATACTGAATCTTCTGCAAGAAGTAATAGTTAATAGTTTAATCTCTCGGAGCATGATTATTATAATCCCCACGTAAGGCCTCATTACTCAAATGAGTATAGATTTGGGTTGTTGCTAGATTTTCATGACCAAGTAATTCTTGAATTATTCTTAAATCAGCCCCGTTTTTAAGTAAATGAGTGGCAAAAGAATGTCTTAAGGTATGAGGAGAAACATTTCTCTTAATACCTTTTTTCATGCATTGCTCTTTAATGGTTTTAAAGATAAATTGTCGGCTAATACTAGTCCCTCGATTATTTAAAAAAACTGATGCTGAATTTTTTTTATTTAATAACCCGCGATAGTTTTCGATGTAGTCTTTTAGAGCGTTGACTGCATAATCACCTAGAGGAATAATCCGTTCTTTACTTCCCTTCCCCATGACTCTCACCAAACAATCATCTAAATCAACGTTAGAGAGCTCTAAACTGGTTAATTCAGTAATTCGTAGTCCAGATGAGTATAAAAGTTCTAAAATAGCTTTGTTTCGTGCTTCAAAAGGGTTATTAACTTCAATATTAACTAAACTACTTACTTCTTCTAAAGTTAAGACATTAGGTAATTTTGATGCTTTTTTTCCTCTAGTTAGTCCTAAAGCTGGATTAAATTTAATTCTTTCTGTTTTTAGATAGTAATTATAAAAATTATTAAAGGAGCTTATTTTGTGATTAATTGTATTAGTACTTAAATTACCAACACTTTTAAGATATTTTTTTAAGTCCTCAGTGGTAAGTTCAAGTAACTTTTTTTTCGGATAATATTTCTCTAATTTATCAAGATCATTTTTATATGCTAAAACCGTATTATTACTATAGTTTCGTTCATAAGATAAATATAATATATAATTATTAATTGAATCTAGGTTATTCACTTTTAATCACCACTATAAATAATATAACATAAAACCTATTAAATAAAAATCGTACAATATGTACGATTTTATTCTAATCCTAGTTCAGTTTTAAGTGTTAATTCATTATCTTGAAAAGTTAGTACCGCATTAGCTCCAATACTACCATAACCATTACATGAATAAAATTCCGTTATCGTTCCTATAATTTCCATTACTGATGATTGAGTGCAAGCTCCACCAACAATCTCCCAAATTGCTTCCTTAGTCATACCTATTTCTATTTGGTTAAACTGTTCTAAAGTAATCAATTCGTTAGAGGGAATAGTTATGTTCTCTAAATCATCTGTGGTAATAGTAAATCTAAAGCGCCTAAAATTAAGAGCTGTATATCCAATATATATCTTTGACCAATCGGTTGGAAGTGAAGTAATTGTTATATAATCTCTTAGGGTAGCACCACCCATAATATTACCGCTAATACTTAATCTGGTTGCAGAAACACCATCAATATAAACATTCCAATCTCCACCATAAACCATAAAGCTTCTTCGACGATTATTTTGAATTTCAAAATGAATGCGCATACGCCCATTTGGCATCATTTCAATTTCAGAAATAGCAAATGAAATACTTCTTGATTCTACATTATCGCTTAAATCAGCCTGAAGCGTTGGTCTTACCCAAGGAAGCACAAACCAAAGGATACCGTAAATAATCCCAAACATAATGAACAAACCAATCCAAGTCTCTTTAGTCCACTTTACTTCTTCGGTTTTAGTTTCTTCTAAAGAAGGTTCACCTTCTTTTTTAAAATAAAAAGTTTTTCGGCAATAAGGACATTTATGTTTTTTATTTTTTTCTAAATCAGCTTCAACTGAAGCTTTGCATCCAGGACATTTGATTTCAATAACTTCCATTTTTTAATTCCTCTCACGTATTTAATATATCAATACTATATCATATTTTTATTCTTTAAATAAGATGTTAATGAGTGGTTTTAAAAGTAGATTAAAAGCTAAATCTATTATATAATTTAAGTTGGTGATTGAAGATGGAACTACTAGCTAATAAAATGCGACCTAAAAAACTTAATGACATCATTGGTCAAACTCACTTAGTAGGGCCAAATAAAATTATCACTAATTTAGTTAAGAATAAAAGAATCTTTTCAATGATTCTTTATGGTACACCAGGGACTGGTAAAACATCTTTTGCGGAAGCGATTACGACTGAACTAGGTAAAGATCGTCGAATGTTAAATGCCGTCATTAATAATAAAGCTGATTTTGATATTGTTATTGAAGAAGCCAAAATGCTTGGCGAAATAATTTTGGTGATTGATGAGATTCATCGAATGAATAAAGATAAGCAAGATATTTTACTGCCCTTTATCGAATCAGGGTTAATTACTATTATCGGATTGACAACTTCAAATCCTTATCATTCAATTAATCCTGCAATCCGAAGTCGATGTCAAATCTTTAAAGTTAATCCTTTAACTAATGAAGAAATAAAAAAAGGTCTTAAGCGAGCTAGTAAGTTTTTAGATAATCTTAAAGCTTCTAATGAAGTGTTAGACACAATTGTCGCTGCTGCTTCTGGTGACTTAAGAAGTGCTTTAAATTTATTAGAGATGGCTTATTATAGTACTAAGGATGGTAAAATAACTTTAGAAGTATTACAAGCAATTAACTCAAAACCAGTAATATATATCGATAAGAATGATAGTCATTATTATGATATTATTAGTGCTTTTCAAAAATCAATTAGAGGATCTGATGTAAATGCCGCTTTATATTATTTAGGACTTTTATTAGAAGCTGAGGATTTAGATATTATTTTTCGAAGAATGTGTGTTATTGCTTATGAAGATATAGGCTTAGCCAACCCAGGAATGGGACCAAAAGTTATGGCTGCGATTGAAGCTGTGAAAATGCTTGGTTTACCTGAAGGGAGAATTCCTTTAGCGGTAGTCGTTACTGAACTTGCTTTATCGCCAAAATCAAACAGTGCCTATATGGCCTTAGATAAAGCTTTAAATGTTATTCGAAGTGGAAATACAGGTATGGTTCCAAATCATATTAAAACTAGTAGTAAAGATTATAAATATCCCCATAATTATCAAAGCTATTATGTTGAGCAACAATATTTACCAGATAATATTAAAGAAATGAAATTCTATCAACCAAAAATTAATAAATATGAAAATAATTTGAATAAAATCAATCAAGAAATGAGGAATAATAAATGAATGTAACAGTCTTTGGCACCGGTGCTTTTGGTTATGCAATAGCCTATGCTTTATCAAAAAATACCAAAAATAAAATCACCATGTGGAGTGAGAATCCTGAAAAAGTAAAACTACTTAATGCGGGTCAGATGGAAATTGTCCCTGGCTTTAAAGTCATTGATGATATTAAATTTACGAACAGTTATGAAGAAGCGTTAGTAGATGCTGATGTTGTTTTTATTGTTGTACCTTCGCAGTTTATGGCTAGTGTTTG
>Ga0123355_10008771_pt1 | contig 15296 bp, 6 predicted proteins | sample TergutEmb28metaG_3_FD_89872 | JGI IMG/M metagenome (GOLD analysis project Ga0123355, IMG submission 89872) | Embiratermes neotenicus P1 segment gut microbial communities from Petit-Saut dam, French Guiana - Emb289 P1 | ecosystem: Host-associated > Arthropoda: Insects > Digestive system > Gut ... | reverse complement strand
GCCAGCCCAATCCAGTCCATATACCCACATCCCACCTCCTGGAGATCCATCCTAATATTATCCACCCATCTACACCTAGGTCTCCCCAATGGTCTCTTTCCCTCCGGTTTCCCCACCAAGACCCTATACACCCCCCTTTCCTCAACTGTAACAATTGAAATATTCTTTATTTTGTTTGTACAATTGCAAGATACTTTGGGAACATTTGTTTAATCGATTTTGTCAGTGGATTTTTTTGGACAGAATTTCCAGTCACTTTGCCTAATTGCGTCCTAAAATTATACCCTTAAAGAAATCATTGGATCTGTAGCTTTATGTCTTTGGTACCAGAAGACTATGAACAGAGAAGAATTACGGCTCTTACTTGGGTATGAAAATATCTGTATAATGCTAAGTAAAGTATCTACACACAACAGCTGGAGGATAACTGAAAATTTGAGACAATTTAGAGACCTAAACAACTTTAACTACTGCTCTTAGAGTATTTGAATAAATGAGTAAATTACCTGTGTATGTGGCTCGAACTAGAAAGACGAAAAACCCCGCAGTAGTGATTGGCTGTAACTCTTAGAGTGTACTGGTGAGATTGTTCAGATATAATACTAGATTATGGATGGCCAGAAGAGTATAAAGCGATAATCATATGAGCTAATTATGTGCTACCCGTACGGATTAGTGTTACTTATTACACTGGCTTCCCGTCTCTAACGATTCGTCTTGTGTTACGCTCCAGTAACTTGCTTCTCTTATTTCACTGCGCTATCCTGCTCAGCACTTTTATTAGCGTTTCGTACTGCACTAGGGGTCACTTATAATTGGATATGCATAACTAGGTACCTCGAGGAATCGTAAATGTGACACGAGAACATAGTTCCTTCTATGAAAATTTAATGGATCTTGCAAAATGGACCAAAATATACTGGACCAATTTAATGAAACACCATGAAAATACATAAATCCTTAAGGTCATAAATTCTCTTCAGCAATGTCTGAAGTTTTCGGTGTGAGGATTTTGGTTTTCCAGCAGATACGTTAACTATTCTAGCCATACTCGCTGTAGCGTATCTCGCTCCACCACGTTTACCGCTTCTACGATGCTTTAAAATTACCTGCTTCCACAGCTACAATATCACGCAAGGTACCTTGAATGTTCAATATGAAGGCGCACCGCCACCTTTCCATGCAGAGATCCTTGCCTATCCCGATGCGTCGTTTTTTTTAATGGATTTGAAACGTGGAACCCCTACCATGGCTCTCGCTCTCCACAGATCTGACACATTTAAATTAAATTTTCTGGGTATTACTGAAGAAGGTGGTGCAGACCTACCTTATTCTGATGCACACAGTCTTCAGTGAACTACGAGTCGCTGTACCGATTGCTTTGTCGTCGTCAAAATTAGTGACGTTTATGTGATATAATCCTTACGAATTCGCTGGAGAGAAGTAGTAAGAAGCAGGTCAGCGTAGCAGTAAATCTATAGTTTTATCTGGCAGTACGTGTCATACATTGGTCTGCTTGCCATCTCCCATGACATGAATTTCCTTCCTGTACCCGAATGTCGGGACACATATTGAAATACGGCACGATCGCCTGCCTCTCGATCTGTGTATGATCATTATTCATAGGTACGCTTTGTCATAGAGTGTAACATCATACACTTTTGAGTTCAGAAACTGTGGTTATGGGACGGGAGCCTTTTAAATCTGCTGACTATTGCGAAGTTGACGCCCAGGTGACCGTACATCTTGATAAATTCTTATAATAAAACCAACTAGATGCACTAATTTCTGAAATTTATTTTTTGAATAGAACTCTACATGTTTCGGGCAGTTCCTCTGTCCAATATCAGGAGTTTTCACTGTACACACAGCAATGGTGTGTGTCATACAGGTTTGCTGACAGCTTGCGATCACGATCAGGACGGAGTTACGTCCTGATCCTGCTCGCAAGCTGTCAGCAAACCTGTATGACACACACCATTGCTGTGTACAGTGAAAAATTCCTGACGATGGACAGAGGAACTGTCCGAAATATGTAGATTTTTATTCCAAAAATAAATTTGAGAAATTAGTGAATCTAGTTGGTTTTATTATAAGATTTTAATGCGAAGTGTTTGAAATTTTTTCCTGAAAGTTTTGGGACATTTGAAAACAAATTGTTGTTGTATATTTAATATTGGTAGGCCTGTATATCTTTCCTAGACACCGTACATATTAACTGTAGTAATAAACCTAGGGTTTTTGAGCTGGATTACCTGGGAGTAGCGATTTGATTCGTAGCAAATTAAAAAAAAAATCTCATTTTAAATCACGGTTGTGGTCCCTCTTTACCAGAGGTTAAAGCGGCCAGAGGTATAAAGCTGACTCCCTCAGCTCCATCTAATGCTGAGGTTAAGTAAGCTTGTGGGTAAACCTCCACAGCGCCATATGATATTATGCAGTGGTGCTTAGTTAAACACAGATACAAGTTTTCTTTTAAGGTTTTCATTTAACTCATCTTCAATTTTAATATCTTAATCAGGGATGCAGAAAGCCCGGGCGCCAGGTGAATGTGGTGACTCATTTTTGCACTTTGGTGTTTAATATTAGTTGGTATTAAGTGTGGAAATTGCTTCGTGGTTTTATAGGGAATGGGCATAGAAATTCACGTATTTTGAAAACCTACAGGCTGTAAGGCTGGCATGCTAAATTGTTACCTTCAGGAAAACACAAGATATTAATATCACTATGGAGCTTCACTCGCTGGGGCAGTAGTCAGATTGAAACCCTTTCTTCTTTGTATTCATTTTGAATTTAAAGTTTTTGTTATTGCTTAGGCTGTAGCTACTTGTTAGTAAACTCATCAGGCAGTACATAACTGACTTACGAGCACTGCATGCTGTAATTGCAGATATCCGGTGGCGCAGTCGGGCAAGTGGAAGCCAAGTCTCTTGTGTCCTAATTTCCTCGTCTTGTGCTTCAGACAACCAGGTGGAGATTGGGATTAATGTGTTCACACGTTACACTGAACCTCCGGATGAATGCAGGTTTGTTATATTTAGGCTTCAGGGAACGGACTAATAAAGCGCTAGATGTAATGTCACTGATCATTGCAAACTGCCAGGCTTTTCACAGGCACTACTCTAGGACTGGGATTTAAACCGCTATTTGGAATTTTTATTGCTGTTGTTCTTGGCGTTGTGTTTGCCATAGTTGAACAATAATAATCTGTTGGAACGTTCTGTCGACTCATGGAATGAGAATTGCTTGAGCATGCAAATGAGAGAAATGTTACAGTTCTTATTATTTTTTCTCTTATTCTCCTCTTTCTTCATAAACAAGTCATGGAGTAAAATAGGTGTGCCAGTTGAAAGCCGTCCAGTAAAATTCTTTCACATATTTAAACTTTATTACTGCCCGATATGTTAGAAACCAAATTTCATTCTTAAGGGCGCCTTGTTACCCTTCTATTAAGATTGATGTTTGCAAACGACCTTAAGGAGCGTCGTCCCCGTTATGTTTGTTAGAACCTAAAGTAATAATCCTATAAGGATATAGCAGTAATAACACAACTATATTTTCAGTTGATAAGTTATATACACCTGATAATGTAGTTGTGTTATGATTGCTATATCCTTATAGAATTATTACCATAGGTTTGCAACGGATTTAAAGTACTGATGTGCAGCGTTAGCGCTAATCATGTAATTATCCAAAATTGGGCCGTAATATTAAAACACATCAAGAGCCTGTATAAAGATTTTTTTTTAATACCTGGTATTTTCGTGTAATTTACAGTACCTCAGTAATTTATGCTGCCTGACTGTAATTAATTGCCTGGCAGAATATTTGTTTACTCTTTTACTGTTATATTACTGAAGGTAATAGTAATAGTAGCCAAAGGATTTGGCACGAACGAATACCGTAAACTCTCTCAGTACTGCGGCTAGATTGTGGCTGATTACTGACTTTAATATTACAGCTAGGTATTGGCATTTTGAATTAATTCTGTACGATAGTTATCGTGTGTAATACTAGGTGAACACCTCAGTGGCAGGGTTTTGATATAGTTCATATGCAACAAATAGAACGACATGCGTGTGAGAGGATATTGTCATGTAAATTTTGAAGGGTCAATATATTTTTTACGTTATTTGGGGATTTTTTCTTGAAGAACTTGTAATAATTGAATTTTATTTTTAGTGCTATGGTGCTGTTTATATTCTATCCATCGTTATTCAATATATTTAAAGCCCATGGATAAATTATTGTTACTGGAGTCAGAATTACTTTACCACAAAATATGTATTTTATTTATAAGAAGGAGAGGAATTTGGTTTATAAGACGTAACTCCTCGTCATACACTACGTGAATTAGTAGGATAAATTCCTAGAGGTTGGTGGATAACCCTATGAAGAAAGAAGTTTATACAGAACTGGCATTTATGTGATGTGCCTGTGAAGAGATGCCGCTTCGTATTCTCCTTGTGTTCGTCTCTTGATTCTGCACCTACGTGATCTGAAATAGTGTATCTGTTTTGTTTTTGGCTTCTGTATGGACCTCTCGATGTTATTAGACCCCCCGGAATGAAAACGTAAATATAGAGCTGTCACATAAAAAAACAAGAAGAAACAAAAATCTATATTTCAGGCATGTAAGGGAACGTGCTACGAATTCAACATTGCTTATCGTGACAACTCTATAAGAAAGGAAAATTTGTTTAGGTTCAAACGAAGAGAAAAAGGTATCATTGTGGTTCTAACAAAAAAAAAAGACGTGTTGAGGGCGTTCGCTGAACCATGGTTGCTGTGCAAAAGCGAGAAGTATTACATGCTATGAGCGTGTGTTTATTGCCTTAGTAACGAACCATACAAAGCGCACTTGTGTTATTATATTTTCATCTGTGGCCTATTCCGGCTTTACGGTATTTTTCCACATTATCTCATCAACACGATTTTCGGAAGAAAGTTACTGAACATAAAATGCGTGTTTTGATGTTCTGTACAATGTTTTGATGTTCTGTACAATGTTTTTCTTAAACATTTCTTATTCTAAGAAGAATCCAGCGAGATGGTATCGTGTATATACACAGGTCTATATGTACAGCACCCATTGCACCTGTCAGATTTTAATGAAACTTGAATTTTCTCGACAGATGTTCGAAAAATCCTCTAATATTAAGTTTCATGAAAATCCGTCCCGGGGAGATCCGGGTTGTTCCATGTGGACGAACAAAGAGACGGACAAACTTGACGAAGCTCACGGACGTTTTTCATAATTTTGCGAAAGCGCCTAATGATACTGCCAGGACGATACTCAGTATGTACAATTTTATATAAAATGCATTTATTATATTAAACACGCATGTAAGCAGCACCTGTTTCTTTTGATATGGTTTTTTTTTCTGACTACTAATGACATACTCGACGTTTCTAGTAACAGAACTGTAAGCTTAGATGTTGGATTCAGTTGAAGAACGTAATTGAAATTCTCTGACGAAAGACCAGATGCATCTGGATAAAAGGCCAAAACTATTTGTCACACTCATCTTTGATTTGCTTAAATACAAGGAGATCTCTACATGTGGGTGAATTTACCCCTACCTGCCTTATTACTGATATTACTTGGCTCTTTCTCCAACTTATGCCAAGTAATTCACTGTCTCTACTACTTGTTGCTGAATTGTGGTCTGTCATATTTTCGTACCATGCAAGTTTTTATGCGTACCAAACCAAGAAGAAATTAATAATGGCTGAAGAAAGGGACAATATGATTTTCGGAAAGTTTGGTGGTGCTTACCACGTATGTACCAAAAACGCGACATCTTCGTTACAGAAGGTTATCATCATCATTGAGTTTTCCCATTGTTGGTAACAGTAGTTTATTGCTTGAAAAATCGTCAAGAAATGAACAAGCTCGTGAACGTTTGTGTATGAATCAAAATATCAAATACTAAGAGTAATTTTATAATTTATAACATAAAACAAATCAATTGTGCATCTTTTGCTAATGAGTCTTTGCATGGTCTTGATTAAATGGGGAAAACATCGTTTTGGGAAGGATTTATGGCTTAGTTATGGTTAAATGTCCCCACTGACACCTCGTAAGCAAGCTAAAGTACTGTTGTAGCCTTCTTTGAACCTCGTTCGTTTAGTGTCTCATTTCATTTTCAATAGTACCACCTGTGTTCACCCCTCCCGTCCATCGGGGAATACTACACCCATTTCTTTTCTATTGTAGGTAGCTCAGTCAGTTTAGTATGTGCTGAACGACAGGGGAATTAGACTCAAATTCTCACCAAGAACAAGGATTTTTACTCTGTTGTACGGCTGTGCCAGTTTCCTACCAAATGGGCACCTGGGGATAATTGACGATAAAGTGTTGCTACCTGGGCGTGAATCCGACGCTGTTCATAATTTAGTGCTGAAGGCTAGAATGCTTAGAGTTACATCTCCACTCCACCACACGCTCTCATTTTGCGGTATTTAATTAAACACAAAGACAACATTGGTGTGCCTTGCTCTGTTTGATTTCCATCCCGTTATTATCTCTGGTGTGTCAGATATGTTACTTCAGCGCTAATCTTCGTTTATTTTTAGTTGAACTCGTCACTCAATATTAAGTTGCTCTTATGTTAACCACAACGCCATTATGGCTTTTGAGGTGTGTATAGGCACACCTAACCTGCCAAACATTTGATGTTTGTTGGACCGTGCATCATTGTGATAACTGAAGATTAAAAACCAACTAGATGCCTCTTATTATTTTATTAAACTTCCTATAGGCTCAAAATGTTTCGGGCACTACTATGCCCATCATTAGGAGCTCGTGACTATAATGTTGGTTAACACATTAGTCGTTTCGTTCTTGGTTTGCTGTAGGTTGGAGGTTAGGTGCGGTTGGGCTGCAGTAGTGTCCGGGTTGCAGGCTAAAGCACGACTGTCGTCGTGCTTTAGCCTGCAGCCCAGACATTACTCCAGCCCAACCGCACCTAACCTCCAACCTACAGCAAACCAAGAACGAAACGACCAATGTGTTAATCAACATTATAGTCACGAGCTCCTAATGATGGGCATAGTAGTGCCCGAAACATGTTGAGCCTACAAGAAGTATAATACAATAATAAGTGGCATGTAGTTGGTTTTTATTCTTCAGTGCCAGACATGTCGGGCTTCGACCTCTGGTCCGCATCACATTCTGGGCGGTTTGTTGACGGAGAAAGGGTCATGGATAATCTTTGATGTGGAGTCTGGGTGGAACTTTGAGCTCCTCCTGTGTCAGGCTCACGGCCTGTAAATTAACGACCGAGTTATATCAGCCAGAAATATAAGAAGGGGAAATCTTCATTTTTAAGCGAGAACAGAGGTAAAAGATTGATAGTGACAGTAATTTGTAAACCTGGTGTAGTCGCGTACGTTTCTGGCCGCATTAGTAATACATAAACACTAAATAAATCACAATTTAATTAGCAAGGTAACACTTCATTTACTGAAGCATGTTGAAAATTGTTGACTTGAATGTATACACAGAGTACATATAAAACGAAGATAGGTACATCGTCGTTAAATATAATGCCATCTCGACACAGGTTTTTCTTGGTTTCCCTGTGCCTAAAAGCAAATGCTGAGATGGTTCCCAAGATTCTAAGTTGCCACTACATGCTTCTCATGTAGCCCTCCCGACTTAAATTTAGTAGTAACCATTTTCATGTTTGTTTACATGTAAAATAACCACTGCCACCGGATAACAACCCAATTGCAGTACATAAATATTATTATTATATATCAGATTTTGTTGAAATTTGATGTAATTATGAAGTTCGGGATTCATAAAGGCAAACGTAATGCTCACCCGTAGCTACTGAGTCACTATTATAAACGCAGCTTTTTTAGGTTCTTGTGACCGTGCATCATGAACATAGGGTGACGAGAGAGAAACCAACAAAATGCAACTAATCTGATGTTTGTTATCAAACTTCTATCTCAATATGGACATGGACAAGGGACGGGGACTTACGAATGTAGTAATGAATCTTCATGTTCCTTGAAGTGCGGGGACCTTTTTGACTAATTGAGCGAGTATTGGCTTCTCGAGAAAGGCTGTAGTCCTTGGAATTAGGTTTATTTATCCGTTCAACTTGACACACTAATGTGTACAACAAGTGGTTCGTATTCTTGGTGGTGACTTACAACGTTATTCTCATAAGAATAGATAGCTTGTTAAAAACAATATGTTGAAAAGTGGTAGCTATAGTGAACAAATAGAAATACGGCGTATGATCGAGGGTAGGTCATTAAGTATGTTTAAATAAAAATACTTTGTGTTATATATTTCAGGTATGTTAAGTAGATTTCAGATATAATTATACTGCTATTACATTATATATCCACATAGTCCTTGCCATAGCTAAGGCATTTATAATGTCGTGGGATAAGCTTTTCTATTTCCTGTTGACAGAAGTCTGTGTCCTGTCTTAAATCAACCACTGTGTCACAAGTGTTTCTGCCTCGCGATGTTTTGTAATCTATGGTCGTCGAGATTTTGTTTCAGCGACAGATTTACCTTCTTGGCAAGATTTAAAACAAAAAGTCGGAATTGCAGTTTAACCCTTTCGCCCCGGAGCTGGACATTTACAGTTTAGCACACCGTTTATGTAAAATGAGAATATTTTATGAAGCAAGAAGGGTAACATTAGGGAATACACGAAATTTTGTGGAGGAATAAAGGAAGATGGTGAAAGTCCAAAATAATAATTAACCTTTTGGCGCCGGAATTACTTTCTTTTATTTTAGCACATCCTGTATACAAAATGTGATTAAAACAGGAACCAAATATGTTAGAATTATGAAATAAACTGCATTTTGAAGAGAAAAAAAAATGGAGAGTATATACCTTGTTTAAAATATTCAGTACCTCTATTTGTTGAATAAATATATAAAATTCAGCGTTTAGAGATTAGCGGTGCGGTACGACCACTATAGTGGTCGTTCGGCGTCAAAGGGTTAAATATATTTTTTGACTAAATATATAAAAAAGCGTACTCTGGGGAGTAGCGGCACGCCTGTCCTATATATAGGATGCATGGTGACTAAAGGTTAAGAGGAAACCTGGTTTTACACGTTTATGTAACGCAGTGTTCTTTGTGCTGTTTCAGACTTCTATATTTATGTTACGTAAAAGCGGAACAATTAAAAGTTGCGTTTGAAATAGATGAATGGCACAAAAATGTTAGTCACATTTGAAATATAAACTGTACAGTTTGGAAGTAGTGGATATTTTTGCCCTAGTTACATCACGGAATAATGTAGTACACAGTAGTATACATTCGTTTCTACATTATCTCGGTCGTGTGCAGGTCAACGTTCCTTTCCTCACAATTGCATTGTCTATATCTCTGTCGTATCTCCTCTCCATTCGAAGCATCTCTGCTGCCCCCCTTTTCTCTTCCTATGTAAGGCTCTGAAGCGGAATCAATCTGAGGGCGACAAAGATAGAGCAATCTGGAGCCTGTCTGGAAGTCAGCCGTCTGTATCTGGTACTCCCAGGGATGGTTGGGATGGGGAGGGGTTTGGGTGGGGGAATGGCGTGAGATCAGGCAATTAACAAGAAGCCCCATAAAGGATGGTTTAGCTACACTGTATGTATATATTGGCATCACATATTCGTACGTGTGTGTAGGATACAATTAGCTTAGTAAGAGGCCACTTTACATCGAGGAACATGTAATAGAAATTAATTAATGAATAAATATTATGTATGAAGTGTTGTACGATATGTTTCGTGGCTGGTAGTACTATGGGCTGTTGAATCATGCTAATGATGTTTAATTTAGGATAGGTTAAATTTAGTAGTAATTATCAAGGCCTTTATGGGGCTCATTTCTTTTTTCTAAGAATTAATAATAGTATCCTTATTTTTAGACACCTCTACTGAATTTTAGACTGAAACAAATATACGACTTACACGCACGTGTTAAAATAACTTTGTGGCGGCCTTTTATACGATGTATCTAAACCATTTTGTTTACTACGTACCCAGCCGGTCACGTCACTGCATCTCAGCAACAGATGGAACGGACGCACCAAATGAGTTACCTGGTGTTGGAATCCAAGCAACAGATGAAGCGGAAACACAGCAATTGACTTGTCAAATCATGGCAGATTAGCAACAACTGACAAACAAAACGTATCCAATCACGTACGTCTGCGTCTACAGTAACAAAATTGTGACAGACGGACTGACAGTACAGAAAATAGTAACTAACAAAATCACACGTGAGACTGTCAGAAATGTGAAAATTAGTGTACTTACTAAAAAAAAGGGAACCGTCTGGAATTATCTGCAATTAATTTAGCCAAAAATTAAACAAGGGAAGTATTTTGATGTTTTACTGACCGTGCATCTCAGTATAATCTTAGTAATTAACCAACTTAATGCACAAGATCTTGTTTTATATTAAGTATATTATACGCCTCTACATGTTTCGAGCACTGTTGTGATCATCATCGGGAAGTCAAAATTGTAGTACATAGCATCTGGTATCATCACACCTGTAGGTGGCCGTCCCGTGCACAGGTTGAGTCCTCTCTCAACCTGTGCACCGGACGGCCACCTACAGAGTGTGATGACACCAGATGCTGTATAATACAATTTTGACCTCCTGATGATGAGCACATAGTGCTCGAAACATGTAGAGGCGTATAATAAACTTATTATAAAACAAGATTTTGTGCATCAAGTTGGTTAAGTACTAAGGGAAGTATGTTAGTAGCTGTCTGCAATATTCTTAAATATTTTTTGTTCTAAAGATACGGAAGTGCATCACAGACAAATTGTTGAGAAATATACCGGAATATAATTCTGCTATTCTTCTGTGTGGTTCTGACAATTGGTCTTTCTTATTGCGGGAAGAACACAGGTTGAGGGCTTTTGTGAATTTGGTGCTGAGGAAGATATTTGGGCTGAAGGGGCACGAGGTACCCGGGGACTGTATAAAATTGCATAATTAGTTTCATGATTTGTACTCCTGACCTAATATTGTTCAGTAACAATATCAGGAAGAATGAAGTGGTCGGAGCGTGTAGAATTTATGGTGGAAAGCAGAGGTTCATGAAGGGTTTAGGTGGAAAAACCTGAGGAAAAGAGACCACTTGGAAACCATGCTCTTAGATGGGATGATAATATTAAAAAGGCTTTTGAAGAAATGGAGTATGTCTGGAAGGTATGTATTGTATAAGCAGCAAGAAAATACACTTACGCTGCTTATACAAGACGTACTCCATACAACACTACATGATATGTAAATTACTAAAAGAACAAACTACCGCTCTCAAAATATTACACATAAATTCATCAAGAGGATATATTCACAATACCAACAAGTTTCCTCACATCAGACAGCCAAAACCAAAACAGGTCCGTTTACATCGTATTTTATAAATTTCAAAGATTTTGTATGTTTATACAATCCTATGTTTTATTTTATTTCATTTTTTAACAACTTACGGATAATTTATAAATTAATGTAAACGAGCTCTCGTAAGTTCGGCCTGAAGATGGCTCTAAAAAACCGAAACATATAGCTGAAAGCTATAAATTCATAAAATATTTAATAAAGAAGTTGTGTTAGACTGTATTTTATTATATTATTTAATTAATAGAGACGCACACAACGGGGATGCCTTACCTTAAAATTGTTAGCTATTTTTGTCCTTGACCCATTCTATTTATTCTAATATTGTTGCTGTAGATAGTAGAATGTAACTATAGTTATTAGTACTACAAGCGAAGGTTTATTTACAATATAGACCTAATTATTACCTCCTGTATGCAGTATAAGCATTAGAGGCATCAGAGGCATCAGAATTACACGCATTGAATAACAGCGTCAAGAGAATGGTGTAAGATTATTCGTTGATTTGTTGATACAGCGTCTAACAGTGATTGTCAGCGGCACAGATGAAAATAATTGTACAGTCCTCAAATGACGAAAAAGAAATGGTAATTTTAGAATGATTGTTAGAAACAGAAGTATATAATTGGAGACGTTCTGCCAGATAATAACCTGAAAATGCTCAAATAGAAAAAGAAGTGGGTATAAGGAGAACTCAGGAAGATGTCATTAACGTAATGGAAGAAATGAAACTGCATGGGTGCTTATGGTCAGATAGAGTACATCCGTTGAACTTAATTAAGGGACCAGGGAGCAGAATGAAATCCACCAGATAGGAAGAGATGTAGAACGGAGGTAATATAAATCCGAGCTTGTGTAATGGAATGTAATCTGAAAGAAGACGACAAGCTGGACGGCGATATATGGAGAAGATTGTATCAAAGAAGTGCAGGCGTAATGTCGATGTAAACGCAGCGACATTGAGAAAGTACCAGTAAAACTGCAGTTGCGTAGTGAAAGCTGATTTGTGTCGTAATTTGTTCTTACTTTCAACCCCATCCCGAGCGTAATGCGGAGAACCTATCTCGATAATCAGAGATGCTGTGTCGTGTCAAAGCAGCATTTACACCTGTGCAGAGTAAAGGTCGTTTTAAGTTATTTGAATTTGTTTAACTGCAGGCTTGAATTGACATTGTAACACGGAGACATTTATCGACCTGTAAGTTGCTGCTTGCTTTATGGAGCAGAACCCCTTTTTGAAAAGCTAACTTGTTCTCAGCTAGTCAAGATGTTTTGCTTATGTATACCAGTTAAGAAACATTATGGGGGTGATAAAATCAGGTGTGCGAATTGGGTGGAATGCATAGAACGCACGGACGTTATGTGAATGCATATAGAATATCGGTTGAAGAAACTGGTCGGAAGAGTTTGTGTAGCTTAGTCAGGGGAAGAAAGGAAGGTAATAGTTGTACTGATGTATGTGGGTGTGCACTTAAGTACATGTGCTCGCTATAGGGTGGTGTTTCCCAACCATGTTTCTGCAGAACATCGTTCGGGGTTCCGCGAGAAATCGTTGAATATATACGAACACATAAAAATTTTTGGGAATTTTGAAATACCGCGAACAATTTCAAATAGCCCTCGAGAGACAAAAATGCTTCGATTTTTTTTATTACAGTACAAGCTGACTTATGTATAGCATGTATGTATGTATAAGGAAGAATGTATAGAGCAGTTTTTGTCGACAATAATTTATCGGTAAGTGAATAGCTTTCCCCCGCCATAAACCGTTTCTGCCCTGCGAACATTTCCTGACGTAGGGGTTTCTCGGGATATGAAATATTACGGGTTTCTTCGTGGAAAAAAAGTTTGGCAAACATTGCTGTAGGGTATCAGGGCACACTCATACGAACGTAATACACTTTGCGGGTTTCATAAGAAGCGGAGAATTTCATTCCAGATTCAGCTTCTCAACGAGTTGAACGTGCGGAGTTAATTATTTTTAGCCGTATAACTGACGATTCAATGGGTAAAAGGAAAGCTCAATAATACTGGTGTGCGTAACACATAGTTGCTGTTTTGTCAAGCGCTTGTTGACCGCAGTCTGTAGGCCAGCTTGTGGAATGTTACAATAGGCACTAGAATACTAAGAGGAAATTTTGTAACTGGAATGAAAATTACATCCTATAAGACAGGAATCCTCAGCTATCCCATTACGAAAACCCCAAACCGTAATGTTTATAATTTATTTAACGAAGATCTTGAGTATTTCTGTTGGACATGCATCTCTGTTCCTTATGTACTACATACAGATGAATGCGAATTACAACGTATAGATCAAAATATGAAAAAATATAATTTTGCCCGTTCTGAGCGGATGTGAATTTTGGTGTCCCTTCAAGGCAGAAAGGAAACAGTGTGTTTGGGAAGATAGCGTGGAGTACATTTGGGTCTAGGTAGAAGTAACAGGAGGCTGGAGAAAATTACATAACGAATAGCGTCCAGATTTATATGCCTAGCCGGATGTTATTAACACGATAAAATTAATGGATGAAATGTACGGAGCCTGCTACGAGATGGAAGACATGAGAAATGGCCACACAATTTTTATTGAAGAAACTGAAGGGTAGAGACGACTTGGAAGAGCTGGGCATAGATTGGAGGTTGATATTAACATGGAACCTCAAAGTGTGTATTTGGTTCAGCTGCCTCTGCATAGGAGTCAGTTGAATGTTGTTGGGAACATGGTGCTGAACTTTGGGTTGCATGGAAAAGAGGGAATTTCTTGACTAACAGAGCAAGTACTGCCTTCCCCTAGAGGGGCTTCGGTGCATGAAGTTGTTTTTAGTACATGCATTCCTATATTTTGTGTGTGTGTGTGTGTGTGTGTGTGTGTGTATGTATGTATGTATGTATGTATGTATGTATGTATGTATGTATGTATGTATGTATATATGTATGTATGTAAGTATGTATGTATGTATATAAGCGTGTAAGTATGTATGTATGTTTGTATGTGTGTGTGTTTGTATGTATGTACGCATGTTTACGTATGTATATGTACGTATGTTTATGTGTGTGTAAGTATATGTATGTATATATGCACATATAAGGGTTAAGGTGTTCTGCCGATATGGGATAGCATAAATTATTTTGACGACATTTTATTTGGAATGTGATACATTTGTTTGTTACTAATAATTCGTTATAAGCAATGACTTTGAGTGGCTTACGGAGTTTGATTCCAGAGAGGTTCGAACATTTAATGTCACTATAATTATTAATATAAAGTGCTGCTTGTTTGCAGTTGAATTTGAACGTGTACATAATCCTCGTTTCGAATGAATGCAGCGGAGAACCTTAAATATAAACTTGTTCCCCCCCCCCCCATTCTGTGATTATATTTTCGTCCGATGTTTGGCCTGCTTAAATACCCTGAATACATCTTTCTAAAGTAGCGCTCTTCTGCGGGTTGAACAGACATTGAAATATAGAACTGTAAGGCGTATCGCCAAATTCTGCAACCCTTAATCCATTCTTGTCCATCCCTGGTATATCGAACGCGGTCCTGACATCCACATTCCTTTGCGCTCAGTCAATAAATATAATTCGTTTGTAATATTGTCGTTGCTAACCATTAAATCGTTCCTCAGTGCTATTTAACGTTTACAAAACTTCGTATCAAAGTTAGAAAAAAAAATAGATTTCTTTGAATAAAGTGACAAGCGACATTTGTTACGTATGCCTAACAAGTCTCCATGCGTCATACGCAAAACTGAACAAGAATAAATTCCACAAAGCTACATAGGTGTTTCAGAAAGTAAGGTTCCCTATTTTTTTGCCACCAAAATACTTCACTTAATAAGATGCCTCTTTCTACAATTATTACTTACTTCATTCACGATTTTTTCACGTAGTCACCTT
>Ga0123355_10008770_pt1 | contig 15297 bp, 13 predicted proteins | sample TergutEmb28metaG_3_FD_89872 | JGI IMG/M metagenome (GOLD analysis project Ga0123355, IMG submission 89872) | Embiratermes neotenicus P1 segment gut microbial communities from Petit-Saut dam, French Guiana - Emb289 P1 | ecosystem: Host-associated > Arthropoda: Insects > Digestive system > Gut ... | reverse complement strand
CTTTTGATTTATGCGGAAGGGCGAGAGATGTTTTTTTTCTTTGACTTTTTGCGGATTCACTTTGTTGGTATTTTGGCGGTTGTGTTTTTTTTGCTGATTTTGTTTTTTGGGCGAGCGAAGGGTTTTACATCGCTTATCGCGCTGGGGTTTACTTGCGCTAGTATATTTTTTATGTTTATTCCTGCGATTCTTTCTGGGTGGAATATTTATTTGGCTACAGCAGTTTTGTGTGCTTATGCGGTTTTGTTTACGTTGTTGCTGGTTGTTGGGCCTAATGCTAAGGCGATTTCGGCTACGTTGGGGTGCTTTGGTGGGGTGCTGTTTGCGGCGTTGCTGATGCTTCTTACTAGCGAGGTTTTGCGAATTTCTGGGCTGGTGGATAGCACTTCACAACAATTGTTTGTTTTGCCCACGCCGCGCCCGTTGGATTTGCGGGCTATTGTTTTTGCTGGCGTGATAATTGGCGCAGTTGGGGCAATTATGGACGTGGCAATGTCAATTGCTTCCGCGCTTTGGGAAATTGGAGATTCTGGCGGGGCTAAGGATTTTGCGGGATTTTTTAAGGCGGGCATAAATATAGGCCGAGATATTATGGGTACTATGCTGAATACCCTTATCTTGGCCTATATTGGTAGCTCTATGACAATGATTTTATTGCTTACGGGAAGCACTTTGCCCATGCTGCAACTGCTTAACTCCGAACAAATTGTTGTAGAGTTAATTCGCGCTTTAGTGGGGAGCTTTGGAATGCTTTTGGCTATTCCGCTTACTGCCGCAATTTGCGCTTGGGTTTATCCGAGGTTTATGCGTGTTGCAGATACTACAGATACCCATTAGCCTTTTTTATCCTGTCGAACTTTGATTGTATTTCTTTTTTGCGCTGCTGGGTGTTTTCGTAGTCTGGTAGCCATTTGTCGTTTTCTTTGTAGATTGTTGTGCCTGGGGCTATTCCCTTTAGTTCGGCGCGTGGAATTTCTTGTACATCGTCTGGGTTTTCTATTGATTCTATTATTGCCCAGTTTTCTTCAAAACGGTCTATTACATATTTCATGGCTAATTCCTCATGCTTGAGCCGTCGGGTAGAGTTACATCTACGCCGTTGCTGGTGAAGGTTATTGTTCCCATTGTGTCTGTGCGGAAAATTGATAAATCTCTGTCGTAAAATCTATCCATAACTTCGCCGTGGGGGTGACCGTAGCTGTTGCCCGCGCCTACGCTGATTGCCACTACTGATGGCGCAACCGCATTTATAAAATCTTCGGAAGAAGACGTGCGGCTACCATGGTGGCCAGCTTGCATAATATCTGCACGGAAAGTATAAGCACTAGCAACCATGTCGCGTTCAGAACCAACTTCTGCGTCACCTGTAAATATGAAGGTATTTTCGCCATGGGCAAGATGCAACACTACAGATGCATCATTTAGCTGCGCCGTGGGGAATGGTGCTGCGCCAGGTGTGGGCGCGATAACCGTGAAATTCATATCGCCCAACGAAAACGTAAGACCGCGTTCGGCAATGGTAACAGGGGTGTCATGCGATTCGATTGTGTCCAGCAAGCGGTTGAATGCTTGCGATGTATGGGTTTGGTCGGGCATCATGACGCGTCCAACATCTACTCTTCCGCTGTTTTTGATATACACGAACGAACCTATATGGTCTAGGTGCGGGTGAGTTGCTACAATGTAATCCAAACGCGTTACGCCAACTGAATCAATGTAATCCAGAATTGCATTGCGTGTTACTACGCGATTGTCGCCGCCGTCTATTAGCATTGCGTGCGTATCGGAATGTATTAAGATTGCGTCGCCTTGTCCCACATCTATGAAATGTACATGTACTTCTCCCGACACTGCTGTTGCAGGGGGCGTTGGTACTTGCGCAGGAGGGGCGGGGTCTTCTGTACCCGTTTCTGCTTCAGGTAATTGCACATTCTCCGTAATCGCTGGAACGGTAACGTCTTCTTCGCCACCTCCCAAAAATCCTCCGAAAAATGCCGCCGCTCCACCGCCGCCAATAAGTAGCGTAATTGCGCATATTATTGCCGCTATTATTCCACCCTTGCCGCCTTTCTTTTTCTTGTTCTTGCCGCCCCCGCCAGAACCTCCCGTTACTGCATTAGTAACTTTTTTCTTCACCTTTTGCTTTGCCACTTTTTTAAGCGCACTCACTTTTATCAACCTCCTCTGGTTATGCCCACAGATTACCACATTTTTTGCTAATCTTCAATTGTATAGCGAACGACTTTCATCACGTAGATTTCCGATTGCGATTCTTACCGCGTATACGAATTGCAAACTCACGTTCTTCGGCCGTCAGTGATGTTAATGTTGATTCAAACTCATCGTCGGTCATGTCCAGATTATCTACAAGAATCAATTCGCCAGCGTCAATTGCTGATTGAAATGGGTGCACACTTCTTTTCATCTTTTTTAAGTCGTACTTATCTTCCATAATTTTCATCCTCTCGCTATCCCAAATAGCAAAAAAAACCGCACTAAATTTCTGTGCGATTTTTTTGACCTTTTCTAGAACTCTGCACCGCCGCGCCACTTTACATTGCCGAAGTATACTACTTCTACTAGCGCAGTATCAGCTTGCAATAATTGTATTGCTGGTGCTTGTTGGGGTCTGCGCATAAAACAAACTAACCTCCACTCATTTATCCACTCGACATTGTACCCCATTGCTTCACCAATAGAAGCCACTGGTCTAATCAAGATGATTCATCAGACACATAATTATCATCTGTAAGCCTGTCCATAGCAAACATATTCATTAATATAATGGCGGCTTCGGCACGTCGCAAATAGTTTAAGGGGAGAAAATAATAATTCTCGCCTCTGGGGTTGCCTCTGATTATTTGATTCTCGTTAAGCTGGAAAACAGCATTGATGTAGTTTGGGTGTATGTCACTAATATCTGCAAGCCTGTTCCAGTTTTCGCGATTATCGCATAAAATTTCTGGGGTATAAAATCTTCTGTAGCGTTCGTCCATGCCTTCAAACGCAGTCCATATAACATGGGCGGCTTGTTGCCGTCTGATAGGAGATGTAGGATAAAGGGGTTCGTGAATCCAGCCATTGCGGTAAGCGTATACCATATAGTTTGTCCAATAACCAGTCCATGCGGTATGATATTGCGTAGCGTCAAAGCCTTCCTCCTGTGCGAAGTTGGGCGCGTTGTGATACAGCGTGTTGTGTGTCATGCGTATGAACTCACCAATAGAAACATCTCCTTGGGAATTAACTTGGCGAGGTCTATTTACAGCACGACCGTCCTCGTAGACAACCAGAGTGCCTCCCCTCATAATCCCCAAATTAAGCACGCCAACCAGTGGTTCATGATACCACGTTGCCCATGTATGAACATCTCGGGTCATTCCTCTATCTTGAATATACCAATCCAAGATAATCAATGATTCATCAAAAATGTTGTGCATTCTCATAACTTCATCAAAGGGAATGCCCATGCGCATTGCGGTGTTCATAACCGCACCTCTGGCATCTAAGAAGTCAGAATCTAAAAGAAGTAACGCAATAGCATCATACCAAAGCTGTGCAGATGTGTTGACACTGCTTATTGATGGGATTCTATTGTCGGTGTGAATCCTGTAAAACACATGGCTCAAAACAGTGCTGTTGTGATGTCCATAAGCGTCAGAATGGGGACGAGGTACTCGATAAGGGTATTCACCAAATCGTATGGGATTCCCAAATCTAGCGGGATTCGATAAATCGCGTTCTTGAAGCCCTATTCTGTTTCCCATCGACCAACTTTCAACACCATCCAGCATATACATTTCAAAAAGTTTCCCAAAAATGTCGGAATAGGCTTCATGAAGTTGCGCTGTAACACCTCGACGACCAAACCCACGACGATGAGTAAAAACGCCATGTGTAAATTCGTGACCAATTACATCTAGTGCAGCAGCATAACTGATGCAGTAGCAATTGTCCTCCTCCTCATCATCATCATCATCATTTGTTGTTGTTGCAAATCCAATACTTGAAATTTGACAAACACTACATTCCACTCTTCCAAAAAGGGCAAAGCCACACATTCCACTAGCACCTGTTCCTTCGACCCAAAAAGCATTTTCTATATTCGCATCAACTGAAGAGTACATACGCATAAATCGGAGTGCTTGTGCTTCCTCGGGCCTATTAATTGCGTCACGGAAAAACTCAAAAAATTGGGATGCACTATAATGAGCATCTACAGCCGCAGGACTACTCTCCCAGTTGTCAGCATAAGGGCTTGTTGCGAGAGTTCCTAACAAGTACGGAGAGTGTTCCCAGCCCTCCTGCGTAAAGTCAATAGTCCTTACATGAGTTCGGACATTTCTATTGAAGTCATCCATTGAATATCCTGCTGGATATATACTTGCAACATCAAAATTTCTTACATCACCCATGCTACCAACTCCAGTAGCAGGGACTATTCCAAAAGGAGTAACCGTAGAACGGCTGTGTATATATTCCCCACTATGCGCATCAATATAATAAATCATACGCGCTATAGTTAATTCCCAAATCAATTGAGGCGACAATCCATCATATGCCAAGATGTTCACTGATGCGTTGATACCACCCCAAGATTCTACCCATTCAGGATTGTAGTAGAAAAGCCGATGCATCATACCTCTTGCATCTAAAGCCGCTTGGATAGCTTCATCATATGAGATTGTAGGTTCAACTGTTGTAAATGCGTATCTTATTTCTGGTCGGAATCCCGAAGCAACAGATATGATGTTACCATTGATGTCAGTAGTGACATTAAATGTGGCGAGCAATACAGGCACTCCATTATGCACTTGCTGAAAGTGATAATTGCGCCGTCCTCCACGGTCGTAAATTGGTACAAGTTCTTCAAATGCGTTGTATATGCCAAAAACATCTCGCACCGCATGTAGGGCGTGTAGTGCATCGTCAAAGGTTTGTACGTTTACGCCTGTGATAGTTCCGCCTACGAAACTTGGAGGTCTACCAACACCCCTGTCTGCTATTTGGAAATATTGCCCCGACATGGTTTCAAGGTCTTCTAGTGAGAATTGACGGGGGTGGTCTGTTCCAGCTATTAGCGTTGTGCCTTGTGTTGCTATTAGGTCGTTAAGCCTATAAACAATCAAGACTGCTTCGGCGCGTGTGATATTTCTGCGCGGAGAAAATGTGTTGTCGGGGTTGCCCATGAGAATACCCAGCGAACGCAGGGCATTAACCTGCTGATATGCCCAAGATGAAATTTCATGCCTATCCGAGAAGTACGACCCCCAAGGCTCGATTTCAATGTTAATCAAATTGAAGATTATGAAGCTTACTTCTTCCCTTGTGATAGGCGTAATTCCTTGGAAAGAGTTGTTTTCATGGGGGTTTACATAAGGTTGAAATTTTAACAATGTTCCATAAAACCAATCGTTGGCGGAAACATCGGAAAATCTTACATCTCTGTTGACGCTGGGTAGCTGAAATACATTATCCAGCAGAGTTATGAATTGTGCCCTAGTAATGTTTGCATCGGGCTGGAATGTGCCATTGGGGAAGCCTTGTACCCACCCGCGTGTTATGGCTTCGCGGAACTCTATTTCAAAAAATGTACCAGTTATGTCGTCGGCTTGTGCCTGTACTGTGAATGCGCCTATTTGCGAAACTACAATGACAACGACCATTGCAACGGCTACAAAAGAACATAACTTATTTTTCGTAATCGCCATGATTAATCCCTCCCGTATACCCATATTCTAAGCCGCCAAACGTTACCAACCCCATCGCCAATCCCTACTGTTACAGATACTCTTCTGCCACCTGTGCTTGGGGCAGCGCGGAACTCCACGGTTTGTAAATCATGGCTTGACCATAGAAGCGAGCCTTCTACTGTCCTCCAGAAAAAATATGTTGGCTGGTCGCTGAAAGTGTCAAAGTCGCTAACGGTGATTGTATATGCGCCTGGTACACCTTCGATTGCTGTAACCGTGACGCGGTTTATAATTGGGCGGGGTGTGACTGTGCAGTGCGTCAAAAACTCTGCTTCTCCCCCTGCTAAACGCAGTCCTCTTTCCGTTGCAGGAGCGTTATAGTACAGTGGGAAGTCTATTGTTTTGCCTAGCGCGTCTATGTCGAAAGAAAAATATACGGTTCTTTCGGCAAATGACCTAAATACATAAATTACAAACTCGACGCTTTCTTCCGTTTCGGGTTGAATTTCGCCTAGACTTGCAGTAAGTTCATCACTGCGCCACAGGAACACACTTTCGGGAAGTTTTAATTCAGCACTGACATAGTGGCTATTCACCAACGAAAGATTTCTTGCTGTAAGGGTAACAGTTATTATAATGCGGTCGCGCAACATCCAACCAACAAACCCTTCACGGCAAAATGTGGCTTCAAAAATCAAGTCTTCGGTTTCAAGTTGGTTTCCGTCCCCATTGGAGGGGCCACCACCATTTCCATTCCCGTTGCCGCCTCCATTACTGCCATTTCCACCATTATTACCGCCGTTGTTTCCTCCGTTATTACCGCCATTTCCATTACCGCCACCATTTGGAATCCAATCTGACCATCCACCATATGGTACGGCTACTCGTTCGTATACTACTACGTTTGTGATGGTAACGCTGGTACTTGGCGTGGTTGTCCCAGACATTCCAAGGTGAAGTTCCTGCCCATAATGCCAGCTTCTGTGTTCGCCTGAGACGAAAGTTAGAAGCGCGGCAGAAGACGTTGTTTGGAAAACATGACCTAGGTCAACGGCGGTTATATCTGCGCCGCCTATTATGTCAAATTCTACTTCCCAGCCTTGAATTACCCTGTTGGTGGTGCTTACAAGCACAATTGCATGACGGAATTGCCCAGGATTCCATTCTGAATGAACTCTTACGTCTAGGGTGTAGTCGGTGGTGGGTAATACCTTGCGCTCTGCGCGGGTTAGGCGGAAATCCGTTGGTATAGGCACAACGCCTTCATGAGTGCCGTATAGCCAAATAGACACGTAACCACCAACTGGTACAGGTGCGTTGTGGTCAAGAAATCCGATTGTTGTTTCGCTTTGCCCTTGATAAGCAACTAGCCCTCCATTTTGGAAGTTTTCGCCTAGCCCCATTGGGCGGTTCATACTTAGAACCCATTCATACAGCGGTTCTGTGTCTATGTAGATGATTCGCAACTCAGCGTTATAACCTGTTGCCCATGAACTGTTTAACCTAAACTCAATTGTTGCGCCGTCCATCACAAAGGTGTGAATACCAGTCACGGTTGCAACGGCTTGTGTTGATGATGCAGCAATTGCCGTCATTGGCAGTAGCGAAAGCACCATAGCAACAGCCATAAAAACTGCGAGATGCTTTCTTAGCGAGATAATAAAATTTCTCATTCTGTTCCTCCCATTCGTCCTTCCTTGAGAATTTGAATGCCTTCCCCTTATTTCCAAATTCTCACATTGATATTTTTTCCACGCAATTTTATAGCACTTAGCGAATAGTGTCAATCTTTTCGCGCCGAATAATAATGTTTTTTGTTGCTTAATGCAGCAACATATTGCGCAAACAAAAAAGCCAGCAGCTAAAATTATTAAGAAAATATGAAATGTCAATAGAAAGTTGTCACAAAACAGTGGAAATTATTAAAAAGCGTGTTACAATAGAGGGCGTAGTACTAAGAGGTTGTCCAGAATTTGCATAACCTCTAAGGAGGGTTTTTGTGATTTCCAATCAAATATTGCAAAGTACGGTTGATGGGTTAAAAAACATAACGCGTAAAGAGATTACAGTACTAGACCGCGAAGGTAAGTTGGTGGCAACCACCGAAACTGATATTGGGCAAGCACCAATGACGTTTGTGGATAGTGTTATTCAGTCGCCTGCGGAGAATCAGTTAATACAAGGTAGCCAGTATTTTAAGGTGCTGGACAATGGAATTGCGGAGTATATCCTCGTGGTGCGTGGGGACGACGAGGACGCATTTCGTGTGGGCAAGATAGCGGCGTTTCATATTCAAGCGTTGATGATGGCGTACAAAGAGCGTTTCGACAGGGATAATTTTATAAAGAATCTGCTGTTGGATAACTTGCTTCTGGTTGACATTTATAGTCGTGCTAAGAAACTTCGTATTGAAAATGGGGTTCGCCGCGTGGTTTATTTGGTGGAAACTACGGTTGACACGGATATGAGCGCGGTGGAAATTTTGCGCGGAATTTTCCCAGACCGTCAGAAGGATTTTGTAACGGCGGTAGACGAGACTAGCATAATCCTTGTGAAGGAATTAAACGACCGCGACGGCACAGAGGAAATAGAACAAGTTGCGCATACAATTGTAGATACTCTAAGCTCGGAAGCAATGAGCCGTGTGTATGTGGCAATTGGGGCGGTTGTTACTGACTTAAAAAATGTTTCGTCTAGTTTTAAGGAAGCGCGTCTTGCGCAGGAAGTGGGCAAGATTTTTGAGGCGGAAAAGCAAATTGTTAATTACGAGCGTTTGGGAATTGGCCGCCTTATTTACCAATTGCCGTTGCCGCTTTGCCGCATCTTTATAAAAGAAATGTTGCAAGGGTTTAGCATTGACGACATAGATGAAGAAATGTTTACCACAGTAACAAAATTCTTTGAGAACGACCTTAATGTATCAGAAACATCTCGCGAGTTGTTTATTCATCGCAACACACTTGTTTACCGCCTTGATAAATTGCAGAAAATGACACGGCTAGACCTTCGCAAATTCACAGATGCAATCACATTTAAAATCACGCTTATGGTGAATCGTTACATGCAATACCGCGAGAGACAACAGTTTTGACATGAATAACAACAGTTTTAAAGGAGTTATGCAATGATTGAATTTGCAGAAGTAAGCAAAATTTACGAAAACGGGGCGCGTGGTCTATGCGGTTTGGATTTATTTATAGACAAAGGCGAGTTCGTGTTCGTGGTGGGAACAAGTGGGTCTGGAAAGACAAGCCTAGTTAGAATGCTTTTGAAAGAGATTGACCCAACGGGCGGGCATATTATTGTGGACGGGCAGGATATTACCAGAATAAAGCGGCGGCATTTGCCGTATTATCGGCGTAAGTTGGGCGTGGTGTTTCAGGATTTCAGGCTACTGAAAAACAAAACGGTGTTTGAAAATGTTGCATACGCTATGCAAATTGTCGAAGCTCCTAATCGCGATATACGGCGGGCTGTTCCGCAAGTGCTTGCGCTGGTTGGGTTGCAGAAGAAAGCCAAGGCGTATCCGAATCAGCTTTCGGGCGGAGAGCAACAGAGAACGGCTTTGGCGCGGGCAATCGTAAATCGTCCGCCAATTCTTATTGCGGACGAGCCTACTGGAAACCTAGACCCCGACACAGCATGGGAAATCATGACTCTTCTTGAAGACATCAACGACCGCGGCACAACGGTGGTAGTGGCAACTCACGCTCACGACATAGTTGACGATATGCAAAAGCGAGTAATAGCCTTACGTAATGGCGAGCTTGTGCATGACATTGGAGTAAGCAGTTTCCCTGAGTTAGGTGGTATCATAGATGAAGCTTAGGACAATCAGATATTACATTCAAGAAGCTGTTCGTAGCATAATTTACAACCGATTTATGTCTATTGCATCCATTTTTGCGGTGTCGTCTAGTATTTTTATTGTGTCTATTTTTTATATAATTGGCGCAAATGTCGAGTACTTCATGGGGCAAATGGAAGCGCAAATGGGAATGGCTGTTCGCTTAGAGAACGATTTAAGCCAACAGGAGCAGGACTTGTTGCACTCGCGAATACTTGGGCTTCACCATGTATCCAGCGTTACATTTATCTCTCGTGATGATGCATTGCAAAGCATGGCCAATACTCTTGGGGAAGACGCAGTTGCTGGATTAGAAATCATCAACCCTCTACGCGATTCACTCCTAGTAGAACTAACAGACCTAGCCTTCCACGACGAAACAGAACGCGCCATATGGAACTTACGCGCATACGGCGTAGCAGAAATCCATAGCGAGGCCGAGTTCGCCCGAACGCTTTCCACAATATCCACCATAGTAAGCCTCATATCCCTAGTCCTAGTGCTAATTCTAGCTGGAATTTCCATGATAATAATTACAAACACAATACGAATCACAGTAAACGCACGAAAGACAGAAATAAACATCATGAAGTACGTAGGCGCGACCGACTGGTTCATACGCTGGCCATTCGTATTAGAGGGAATGATAATCGGTCTCCTCGGCGGTTTTTTCCCAGCCCTAATCTGCTGGTTCGGCTACGGCAGAATAATAGCCGCAATAAACGACATACCCCACTTATCCTTCATAGATTTCATACCCCCAGAATACGTAATGAACTACGTATTCATATTCGCGCTGGTGTTGGGAGTAGTAATCGGCTTAATAGGCTCAATAACATCTGTAAAGCGGCATTTGAAGGTTTAAGGTCAAGAGATTTTAAGGTCAAAAGATATAAGACCTTGGGGACGCTGTCCCCAATACCCCTGCAAGCCTTTAAAAAAGGCTTGACCCAAATTTTAACGAAAAGAATTTTATTTTGAGGGAATGAGGATATTTATGCGGGGATTTTATAGGAAGAAGTTTTTTGCGTTGGTTTTGGCGTTGATTTTTGTTTTGCCTGTTTTGCCTACTATTTCTGTTAGTGGGGTGTCGCCTGCTACGCGGCAGGCATATCAGGAAGCGCAACGGCGCGCTGCTCATGCAAGGCAACAGGTTGCTGACCAGCAGAATCTTTTGGCGGGTACGCAATATGAAATGTCACAGGTTATGGCGGAAATTGCTTACATGGATCAGCAAATTATGAATGTAATGGAAGCACTTGAAGACATTGAGTTTGCGTTGCTTGCCACGGAGGTTCGGATTGGGGAAGCTTCGGAGAACCTCGAAACGGCGCGCGAGGAACGCGATTTGCAAATGAAAGTTCTTCGCGAGCGTGTTCGGGTTATGTATGAGCAAGGTAGCATGGGGCTTATTGAGGTGTTGTTTCAAGCGGAGAATGTCGCGGATTTCTTTTCGCGTTGGGAATATATACGCATGGTGGCGGAGTTTGACCGCGAAATGCTGGAGCGTTTAGAAGCCGCGCAAGCAAGTTACGCCGCCAACTACGAAGACCTTAACCGCTCCCGTGTTCTAATCGTAGATTTGCAACAACAAGAAGAACTCGCAAAAATCGCCATTGAAGAACGTATCGACGAACGCCAGCAGTTTTTCTACCTACTACACGAGGACGCGGAAAGATACGCGGAATTTTTAGAGCTATTAGAAGAAGAAGCCCGCGTAATAGATTATGAGTTTGGCGTAATTAGGGCGGAAGTGCAACGGCAAGAAGCCGCTGAAGCCGCAAGAATCCGCGCGGAACAAGAGGCCGCACGTCGCGCTGCGGCCGCCGCTCGTCAAGCGGAGCAAAACGCAAGGTTGGCAAGTCTAAACAGCTTTGACAGTTTTGCATGGCCGTTGGCTGTTACAGGCACAATTACAAGCGAATTTGGTAATCGCCCAGACCCGTTCACGCGGCGTACAGTTTTTCATAGTGGCGTAGATATTGCCGCACCTGGCGGCACAAGAATCAACGCCGCCGAGGCAGGTTATGTTCGCTTCGCAGGTTGGGGCGCAGGCTGGGGCAACTACATCATCATAGACCACGCCGACGGTTACAGCACACTATACGCCCACAATTCTCGCAATCGCGTTTCCACAGGTCAGCGCGTAACCCGCGGCCAGCACATTGGTGATGTTGGCACAACAGGGCGTTCCACAGGTAATCACCTTCACTTTGAAATACGAAGAAACGGTCAGCATCTTAACCCTATGTCGTTTTTTAGGTAAGAGGGAATTTAGTTATTTATTTACAATGATACCAAGTAAGGGGTAAGTTATACGACCACAAACTTACCCCTGCGCGTTTTAGCATAATTCAATTACTACAAAATAGAACAGAGGGAGTTTTATGCTTTTCATCATTGGTAATGGATTTGATATTGCAATGGGATTAAAAACTTCATTCCGTGACTTCGTAAACTGGTATCTTTCGCAAAAAGATGAAACTGAAGATGAACGAGTGCAAAAATTTAAAAATAAAATCCAAAGTGATATTGAAACAGATGTACACTCATGGGCAGACTTAGAAATAAAGCTTGGAGAATACACCGCCGAATACAAAGCAGACGAAGCAGATGATTTTTTACATGTATATTGGAACTTAAAAGAAAAATTAAACGAATACATTAAGTATGAAGAAAATCGTCAAGAGTTATTAGATTTATTAGCACTTTTTCCAGAAGTCCCTCAACGTGAAATGTCTAAGTTTTTGCTTGGTTTTTATAAAGAGTTTCCTTTACTCATAAAACACGATTTAGATGCTGTTATGGGAAGACATTTTGGACAGCTTACTTATAATTTCATTAATTTTAATTTTACATCTACACTTAGTAAATATTTGAGTTGTTTGCCAGACCCAGTTCTAACATGTAAAATTGGACACTCGCCCGTTGAATGTGTATGTACGCTTGGAGATATATTGCACATACATGGTAAAGTTGATGATAAACTATTGACAGGCGTAGATTCAAAGGAACAAATCTGCAATGAAGCTTTTAGGCAAGATATGCGTATTTTGCGTGCGTTAGTGAAGCCTTTAATGAACGAACAGCTGCAAGAACACGCAGAATTTAGGGCACATGAATTGATTAACCGAAGCAGTGTTATTTGTGTGTTTGGCATGTCGTTAGGGGATTCTGATATTTCATGGTGGGGGAAACTTGGTGAATGGCTAATGCAAAGCAATACCAAACGATTGATTATATTTTGGTATTCTGATAAACCGATTTCTCCGTTATTCCCTGATATTAGGCTTACACGGGAGGACAGTGTAAGAAAATCTTTTGCAAAAAAAGCAGGCTTCACAGATTCAGATTTATCAAGTGTTGGAGGGAGAATTATAGTCCACATACACCACAAAATATTCGATATGGAATAGTTTTAATTAACATGCAATAGCTACAAACAAAAGCCCAATAACAACAGATACGAAAGTTTCATTGTTATTAGGCTTTTGTTTGTGGTTGTAAAGCTTAGACAAATTTCTACTTAAACAGCTCGTGTCCTTACGTCTTGGATTTGAGAGTCTGATAATTCTAGTATTCTTATCACATCTTGAAGGTTTACGCCACTTTTCAACATCTTTAATGCGGCTTTCAAATAACCTTCTTCTTCTCGTATTTCCATTTCTTCGTCAATCGTAATTCCCCAATCGAACATTCCGCAAACCTCCTGATAATTTTTCTTCAAAAAATCAGCCAATATATCTTTTTTGATACAGTGATTAACCGCTATGGATATTGCCTTATCCCGTTCTATGCCACTGTCTGTATGCTTCCTTATTTGGTACACTAGGTAGGCGTACCCGCCAAGCGAAGGACTTTTTTTCAAAATGTCACTGCCGTTTCCGTGATTTATGTCAATAACTTTGACCGTCAATTGTAGCGAAAAATTGTGGTCGCTGAATCTAAAAGCGTCAGAAAAACGAAGTATCTTATTTTCTAATTTCTCTTTACCATTGTAAAGCACATAAAACTTTGGTGTCGGGATTGTAACCAGTTTATTTTTGTACAGGTCTTTCTTGTCCTCTAGCCATGTATACAACGCCTCTGCAACATTCGGCAAAAAACGAAAGGGCATATTAGGGTTCAGTGTCCCTTGGTGGTCTTGAAACGAGAGCAACTGGTTGGCAACCACAAAAGCGAGGTCGTTGTTTCGGCGGGCAAGTGAAGTATTTCCTCGCGTGAAATATTTTATAGGTGTGCCGTTCCGAAAATTTGTACCCTCAGTAGCATTACATAGTTCCAATGCCCTTTCTTCCTCGTGAAATAAGGCGCGGAAAAATGTATCCTTAAATGCCCTGCTGCTTTTCTGTTCAACTCTAAAATCCATCAGTTTTTGCCCCTTATACTTTTTTCACTCTCAAACATCTAAATTCGCCCTACAAAATTTAACATTGAACAGATGGGCGAATTTAGATGTTTAGTGAAAAAAGTATTCTAAGCGATTATATCACGGTGGATGAAATTTCAAAAGCCTATTCAAAAATAACAAAGGTGCATTATAACACAAACATTAGCCGTTCTGGACTTCTTTCGATTGTATCAATCTTGACGCATAAATGCCTGCGTGTACATTGAACTTGATACAGCGAAATGCTATGATTTATCCTAGATGATTTATATTTTGAGGGGGATTTCGCATGAAGAGAAGAGAAAAAATAATAACGGATTATTTCACCTCATGGGTTAGAAAAGATAGTGCTGTTATAGAAAATATTTTTTCGCTTGAAGCTGTTTATATTGAATCATGGAGGCCTGCATATCGTAATTTAGCCGAGATTAAGAAATGGTTTAGTGAGTGGAATGAAAATAATACTGTGCTTCAATGGGATATAATTGGTTTTCTGCACCAAGGTGATATTTGTGTATGTGAATGGTACTTCAAATGCGAATGTGATAACAATATTAGCGGGTTTAACGGGGTTTCGATAGTTGAATTTGATATTAATGAGAAAATAATTTCGTTGAAGGAATTTCAATCGAAACATCCAAACTATTATCCTTATGAAAAATAGGGTGTGTTGTAGCCATTTTGGGAGGGTGTTATACTAGGGCGTGTTGTCACTACGCAAATGGCACGCTTTTTGGTCAATTTTCCGCCACTCTGCGTCGGGATTTCACTTGCGTCCTTCTAGGACGCGGCGTGAACCCCTCCTTGATTGGCGAAAAATTGCCACAAAAATCGTACCATTCGCGTAGTGGCAACACGCCCTATTGTTGAAAAAAATCAACATAATGAAGGAGAGTAAATTCTAATGAAACGATATAAAGCAGCAGCGATTATAATAATAATCCATGGTTTAATAGAGATTGGCGGATTTTTTTCGGTACTTCCAATATGGCTTGGCGCAGAACAAGCGGATTGGATGTCTTTCGAGCCGCCGCCGCCGATTGTAGTAATAGGCGGAGTTATATGGGGTGTGCTAAGGTTAATTGGTGGGTTTGCGTTATACAAAAACCGAATGTGGGGCTTTTGGTTTTCGGTGATACTTTGCGTTAAGGCAATATATGCAATGTTTGAGTTTTTACCCTTTGGGCTTATGGATGCAACTCTTGGAAGTGTCGCATTAATTTTAATGCTAACTCAATATTTTGGTAAAAAAGCGGGCAAAGACCGCCCGCATTGAAAAAGCAAAAGCCGATAGCTCACGTTTCGCTATCGGCTTTTTGTTAGAGATATGATAAAATACGAACCATGAAAACAGAGAGAAAATACAG
>Ga0123355_10008769_pt1 | contig 15298 bp, 12 predicted proteins | sample TergutEmb28metaG_3_FD_89872 | JGI IMG/M metagenome (GOLD analysis project Ga0123355, IMG submission 89872) | Embiratermes neotenicus P1 segment gut microbial communities from Petit-Saut dam, French Guiana - Emb289 P1 | ecosystem: Host-associated > Arthropoda: Insects > Digestive system > Gut ... | reverse complement strand
CCGTATGCTCAAGGAATGATCCGACGCCACTCTGTCCCATACCATCTATTATCCATGATAATGACGGTTGTTTCAAGGGTTATGGGTTATCCCTGAAACCTAAATACTATTATACAAGGAATGGTCATACCTATGGAATCCTATATCCGCCATGCGAGACCCGCCGATCTGGAGGAAATCCTGCGCATTACCGAGAGCGGGCGGCAATATTTGCAAGACCAAGGCCTGTCTCAGTGGCAGGACGGTTTCGGGCCCAATCGTGATAGTGTAGAGACTGCTATCCAGACGGGTCAGGGATATGTCCTACTATTCCAAGATCATCTGGCGGGCTACGGGTCTCTGATCCCCGGCCCGGACGGGTCGCCGCCCCTCACAGAGGGGCAGTGGGCGGGAGCGTATGACACCTATGCTGCCATCCACCAGGTGGCTATCTCCCCGGCCCACCGGGGCAGGGGATTGGCGGCCCGATTTATGGGAGATATGGTCACCGCCGCCAGTGCGTTGGGCTATCAGGATATCCGCATTGACACCCACCGGGGAAATCTAATTATGCAGAAAACAATCCTCCGGGCGGGATTTACCTACCGGGGCGTCATGCACCTGCCCATCCCCGACGGGGAGCGGCTGGCCTATCAGATTATTTTAGATTGACATAATATTAGACAAAATATCTTCCACCTCCGGATAGAATACCATGGCGTGGTAGATGCCCATCTTCCGGGCCAGGAAGATTTTTTTGCGGATACTCCCGGCGTCATCGTAGAGGACGAAGTGGGAGCTGACCCCGTCTTGATAGGTGAAGTAATAGGCGCAGAGGTCTTGAGAGAAGTAGGACTGGGGGTCTTTCTCCCGGATGAGGGTATGCAACGCCTGGGCGGAGAGCCGCTGCCCCGTGCCCTGTTCCGAGGGGAGACAAAAATCCATGGACACCCGTTCGATGTCGAGGCAGATCCGCTCTTTCCCGTAGTAGCCGCACACCTCTTGGAGCCGTGGGATGAGACTGCCGCCGGAGATAGCCGTGGGGATCAGTACTTTTGCCCAGTCGCTGTCGGCGGCGTAGGGCTCCGGCAGATATAACTGGCCCCCGTGGCGGCGGAGCTTCCCCGACAGGATGGCCGCTGTGGCGTGGAGGGCGGGAGAGGTGCGGCGAAAGGCCAGCACGACTCCGTCAAACCCCCGGTGGATACACTCCCGGATCACCTGGTTGGCCAAGATGTCGGGGGTGCCGTTGCCGTTTAATACCACGTCTCCGTCATCCAGCACCATGAGGCCGCCCCGGAGAGAGAGGGGGAGATTGGCCCGAAAGAGGTGAAAATCCGGGCCGATTCGATAGGCCATGTGGGCGATAGGCTGGCCCTGTCTCTGGGCGGTTTGGAGATGCTCCGGCGGGGCGGCGAGAATTAATGTGGACTCCACAGGTTGAATCTTCCTTTCCATTGTGCTTTCTGTTATACTATTATTTGTACTTCTCTCGTCTGCGGCGAGGGGAGGCACGAAGAAACAGGTTCTATTAAAACTATGAATCGAGGGAGCGCATTATGAGCTTTTCCCCAATCCCGGATATCTGTGTCCGTACGATCTTCTCCGTGACGCCGGAATTGTTGCGGCAAAAGAGGATCACCCTACTCCTGGCAGACTTGGACAACACCTTGTCGCCCTACGGGGAGGATTTGCCGCCGGAGTCTGTTCTGGCCTGGGTCGCCGGGTGCAGGGCGGCTGGGATCGAACTGTTTATGATCTCCAATACGGGCAACGAGAAACGGGCCGTGGGATATGCCAATGCCTGTGAGATGCCCTATATGATCCGGGCGAGGAAGCCCAGCCCAAAAGGGCCGCTTGCGATTATGGCCCAGTTGGGGAAACGCCCTGAAGAGACCGCCTTAATAGGCGATCAAATCTTCACCGACGGCCTTGCGGCCAACCGGGCGGGGATCCTGTCCATTGTGACCCGGCCCCTGCGGATGGGGCCGTTCCTCCGGTTCCGGTATATTGTGGAACAACCATTTCGCTATCTATGTAAGGAGAAAAAGCTATGAGCAGATTAAATCAAATCGTCAACGTTTTACGAGAGTTCGAGCTGGATGCCCTATTTCTCACGGGGCCGATTAACCGCCGGTGGGCCACGGGGTTCAAATCCTCCGCCGGGGCCTTGATAGTCACGGCGAAGGAGTGTTATTTCATCATCGACGGCCGCTACATAGAGAGCGCCCGGGCCGCAATCCAAGGCGTTGAGATGGTACAGATCAAGGCCGGGCAGAAATATCCCGACGTGGTCTGTGAGATCATGGCCCGCCACGGGGCGGGGCGGCTGGGATTTGAAGAACAGGTGATGACCCAGGGGACGTACACCGCCTATCGGGAAAAACTGGACTGGGAACTGGTTCCCGCCCAGAAGTTGATGGATACCCTCCGGGCGTCTAAGAGCGCTTCGGAACTGGAACTCATAGGCCGTGCCCAGGCGATCACAGACCAGACCTTCGCCGAAATTTTACCCGTTATCACCTCGGATATGACGGAGCGGGAGTTGGCGGCGGAGATTATCTACCGCCTGTTGAAAAACGGGGCGGATAAGCCGTCTTTTGACCCCATCGTGGTCTCCGGTCCCCGATCCAGCCTGCCCCACGGGTCGCCGGGGGATCACGCCCTGTCCGGATTTGTGACCATGGACTTCGGCGCCATGTTTGACGGATACTGCGCCGATATGACGAGAACAGTCGCCATAGGCGCCGTCACCGACGAGATGCGCAGGGTATACGACACGGTGCTGCAGGCCCAACTGGCGGGGATCGCCGCCGCCCGTGCCGGGATTCCCGGCAAAGAGATCGACGCCGCTGCCCGGCAGGTCATCACAGATGCCGGATACGGGGCGTATTTTGACCACGGATTCGGCCACGGCATCGGCTTGGAAGTCCACGAGGGGATCAACGCAGGCCCCACGGAAGACCGCACCCTCCCCGCCGGAGCCGTGATCTCCGCAGAGCCGGGGATCTATCTGCCGGGGCAGTTCGGCGTGCGGATTGAAGATATTCTGCACCTGACGGAATCCGGGTCGGAAAATCTGACGAGGAGTCCGAAGGAATTGATTGTGCTTTAAATGGCGTAGAAAGAGAGGCCGACACGGGTGTGTCGGCCTCTGGTTTTTTTGTGTAGTGTTGTTTGGGGGTTATTATCTTACAATCTTGAAAACATATCGATTGATTGTATATGCCGCATATTCTGGATTTTCTTCACGATTGCTCCAATTCACGTCAATAAATACTAGGTATATCCCCGGGTCATCCGGAAGGGAAACCAGGGTTCTTCCATCCGAAAAATAGTTGGAGTATAGCGGTATTAGACTTATTCCATCAAAAGGTTCCGGATAAGACCAATACAGACCAATTTCCCCATCGCTGCCTTCAATCAAAAGCTGCATGTCAGCGGCATATGGAATTTCTGGAAGCGTGTTTAAATTTTCCTCAAGCCACAATGAAAGCGGTATGCCTTGTGCAGAAGGAAATAGTGTTCCGTCTGGTTGAATACTCCTATCGTGCAAGAGATGTATGTGCGGTTCGTGTTCAATGTCATTCGTAATAAGTGTCACACGACCAACCTCGAATGGCCGTGGTTGCCCTGCACAGGCGGAAACGATCAATAATATACATAGTGCAATTGTGAATAAAAAAAGTCGTTTCATATCGTTCACGCTCCTTTTTATCGTCCGTATAGATGCTGGACACTTGCAATATCGAAAGTTCCTCCTTCTAATATACTTTAAAATGCTTACAAAGTAAATTACATTGCCAAAATGACGAAAACAAGCTACAAAAAGGCCAACCCATGGAAAGATTGGATTATTCTCCAAAGAGACTTGCAAAAACAGAAGAAATAGGATAAAATAGTCCGAGCGAAATTGACGCAGTGTATTTTAGGAGGAGTAATCTATGATTTCTGCCGGCGATTTTAGAAACGGCATCACATTTGAGCACGATGGAAAGGTCATGCAGATCATTGAGTTCCAGCACGTCAAACCCGGTAAGGGCGCTGCGTTTGTGCGCACGAAGATGAGAAACGTCATCACCGGTACGGTAGTGGAGACCAGCTTCAATCCCTCTGACAAATTTGAACCCGCCTATGTGGAACGCCGGGAGATGGAATTTAGCTATCAGGACGGCAACTTGTACTACTTTATGAACAACGAGACCTATGAGCTGGAACCCATTGACGGGAGCATCTTAGGCGATAACTTCCAATTCGTCATTGAGAACATGCCCTGCACTGTGTCCAGTTACAAGGGTAAAGTGTTCTCCGTAGATCCGCCCAACTTTGTGGATCTGGTAGTCACCGAGTCCGATCCCGGCGTAAAAGGGGATACGGCCACTAACGTGACAAAGCCTGCGACATTGGAATCGGGTGCGGTGGTCAAGGTGCCGCTGTTTATCAACCCCGGTGAGAAAATCCGGATCGACACCCGCACAGGGGAATATATGGAGCGGGCAAAAGGGTAAGAGAACCCCAAATTGGGATAAATATTGTAATTATGAGTGAAAAGGAAAAGAGGAGGCGCAGATATGTCTATTTCGAAACGTGTAGCGTACTTGAGAGGTCTGGCGGAGGGTCTGGGCATCGGCGAGGGTACAAAGGAAGAGCGGGTCTTAAACGTCATCATCGACATCTTGGATGACATCGCACTGGAGGTGGAAGACCTACAGGAAGATGTGCTGGCTCTGGATGAGGACATCAGTGAATTGTGCGAAGATATGGAAGACCTGGAAGACGTGGTTTTCGACGAGGACGAAGAAGATTTGGACGAAATGGGAGAGGACGATGCGCCCCTGTTTTTCGAGATCAGATGTCCCGGGTGCAAAAACGAGATTACCGTCGATGAGGATGTTCTGGGTCTAGGTGTCATCGACTGCCCCAGTTGCGGCGAGAAGCTAGAGTTCGACATGGACGACTTCGGCGGCGACGAGTAGGGGATAGCGTACGATTTGTAATAAAAAACCTGTAACCGTAGGGGTTACAGGTTTTTTTGCTGTCTCCGTCAAAAAGTCCGCCTTGTAACGTTCTATCTATTCGGCGAGGGTTTGGCGTTTTGGGGACAAAATTGTCGGAAATCGGGAACGCAAGGCCCTTAGGGGCGCAGTGGGTTGCGGGGGTGGGGCATGGGAAAAGCCGTCAAAAGGTATAGGTTTTGACGGGTCATTGTTAATAATTAATTTAGCATAAATATCTTGCAAAAACAAGCTATTTTTTCAAATTTCTAGAAAAATTGAAACTGATCTTTTGGCGGAGGGGTTATTGTCAAAACCTATACCTTTTGACGGGTGTAAGATACGAAAGGGGAATGGGTTATGTTAGGGAAGATGAGAAAAGGGCTTTGTTTGTTGTTGGTTGCAGTGATGTTGGTTACGCTGGTGCCGGATGCGGCGTTCTCTACGCAGAATGTGTCTGTGGAACCGTTGGCATTTCACACGGCACCAATGGTTGCAGCGGGCGGGGACCATATTGTAGCCCTAAGAAATGATGGTACCGTTTGGACTTGGGGGAGTAATTGGAAAGGCCAACTAGGCGACGGTACTACAACTACTCGCAACACACCTGTACAGGTGCAAAATCTTAGCAATGTGACAGCCGTTGCGGCGGGCGCAGATCATACTGTAGCTCTGAGAAACGATGGCACCGTCTGGGCCTGGGGGTGTGGCAATTACGGTCAGTTAGGAAATGGAAATTTCTGGGATAGCGGGGAGGTTCCACACTACCGCACTAGACCGGTACAAACGCAAAATCTCAACAATGTGACCGCTATTGCGGCGGGCGGAGACTATACTGTAGCCCTAAGAAACAACGGTACCGTTTGGGCGTGGGGAGGCAATTTTAGCGAGATGGGAGGGACCATTTCGGAGAGCGCTGTGCCTGTGCAAGTGCAAAATTTCAACAACGTGACCGCAATTGCAGTGGGAGGAGATTCTAATTCCGGCGCTCATGCCGTAGCCCTAAGGAGCGATGGTACCGTTTGGACTTGGGGAGCTAATTGGGCTGACCAATTGGGGAACGACCCCGGAACGGCCCATCGTGCCACTCCTGCACAGGTACCAAATCTCAACAATGTAACCGCAGTTGCAGCGGGGAACTTACATACCGCAGTATTACGAAGTGATGGTACAGTTTGGGCTTGGGGCTTTAATGATTGGGGCCAGTTGGGCGATAACACCACAACAGATCGCCACACGCCCGTACAAGTCCGAGGCCCGGGTGGTGCGGGGTTTTTGAACCTAAGCACTGGAACGCCGCCACGACCACCAGGGGGGCCATCGCATTGGGCAGAGGAAGATGTAAGCCTGTCCATTTGGAGCGGACTTGTGCCGTCGCATCTGCAATCGGATTACACACAGGCCATCACCAGGGCGGAGTTTGCGGCTCTTGCTGTGACGCTGTATGAAAGTCAGCGTGGGCAGATCAGCGGACGTATTGCATTTATAGACACCGACGATATAAGTGTCCAAAAGGCGGCATATATAGGGGTTGTCCGTGGCGTGGGCGACAATCTTTTTGCACCGGAAGTCAATCTGAGCCGCCAGGAGGGAGCGACGATGCTCTCCCGTTTGGCAGATGCGATTGAAAGACCCCTGCCGAGACAGGCGCCTGCTTTTTTGGACAACAATACAATTTCCTCTTGGGCAGTTGATGCAGTTGGGCATGTACATACCGCTGAAATTATGCGTGGCATAGGGGATGGTACGTTTAATCCTCTGGGTGAATTCACACGGCAAGAGAGCATTGTGACCATGTTGCGGATGTTTACGTTTGCGTGGGGTTCGCCTTTGGAGAACATTAACTGGATCAACGATGACGGATGGGACGAGTATGATTGGGCTAATTTTGATGGATGGGTGTTTGAAGACTGGGAGTCTGCGTTTTCAGAGCCGCTCTTAAACTCTATGCACATCGAAGTTGCATCAATAAGACCATCGAGAGGCGGTCAGACACAAGTAATTACACATCATGCTGGCTGGATATTTTTCCCTAGACCCATGCCCATCCAAACCCACGAGTTTTATTTATCGGAAGCCACCACTCGATCCATTATATCCGTATTGCGTTTCGCCAATAATGCACTAGACCGTTATTCGGATGTAAAAACGATTATTGACCCTATACCGGGTATTGGTAGCCTTGCAGTTAAGTTCGCATCTATGATGCTAAGTATGGGTGCGGATGGACTTGAGGAGGAGTTAAATCAAAGCCATGGTTTCGGCATAATACTTACTATGCGACAGGGACACCGTGTTGGTGATAATGTCCCTGTGAGATCGCAATTCCGTCCTTTCGGTGCAAGTCGAGATATGGTGATAATACATGACGAAGCACCTTTCTTCCGGTTCCCGAATGACCCGGCAGGACCGGTAAGAGGAGGACTGGATAGGGGCCAGGAGGTAAGAGTTATTGGTATAAGAAACGATGCGTTTACTCTGAATTCGCAGTGGTCTTTACTTGATACTGGCTATTGGGTGCTAAGAAGAAATTTGGCTCCGGCGCAGGTAGCCATCACTACATCGGTTTATCCACGTCAAAATGAAACTGCACCTGGTATTGTGCTCGGTGTATGTAGCTATGGAACGCTCTCTGTTCGTCACGGGGAGCGTGTGCAAATAACCGCACAACCAAACGCTGGATGGGAATTTGACGGCTGGTATGTAGGCAATCGTCTCTTATACAGTCGAAATGCAAGCTTGTCATTTGTAGCTGAGTTCAGCAGCGGTAGCAGACACCTAACCGCACGATTTAGACCATTCGTGCTTGTGGGACCACAACGACCAGTTGACATTGAACCAATAGTGAACGCAAATTTTTATGATGTCAAACACTTATTTGGAACGCTCTTGGAGTCTGAACAGCATTGGTCGTACGGATGGTCGTATGTATTCCCGGGCGCGGTGATTGAAGTTTTCCGATGGGAGGAGGGTACCTTTGTGACAGAGATCAACGTTGATTTCGGCAGTGGTGCAATCTCAAGGACGCAATATCATTTCCGTGGAATTAACGGAAACTCTACACGCACCGACGTAAGAAATACCTTAGGCACCACTGAGCATGAGGGGAATGGCTGGGACGGTGAACTGTGGTGGCATTATAGTTTTGATGATAAAGGTGGACGTGTACACCTTAGTCTTAGCTTTGGCGCAGATGGTCGAGTTGAATACATGAGGTATATGGATAGTGGGAAGCCTGGATAACACAACTTCGAGAAGGTTATCAATAGTCGCCATAGCATAAACACTTGACAACCACCCCCCACTCCGCTACAATACCAATAACAAAGGCAACGATGGAGACAGTACCCCTCCAACGAACAGGCATAGCGAACCGGGGATGGTGAGAGCCCGGTCCGAAGTAGTGTTGGGGGAACATCACTCCTGAGCCGCAGGATGAAAGGGAATAACCGAGTAGTCCGTGCCGGAATCCTCCGTTATCGGGAAGCGTACATGTACCCCGGAGGGGTATATGATCGTATACAGGTGGGTTATAAGCGAGAGCCGGGCTTTCGTCCTTGTATGGGGACGGAAGCCCGTTTTATTTTTCAGGAGGTATGATCCATGTATCAAAAAGTACCCCAGGGGATGGGGTTCCCGGAGCGGGAGGCCCAAGTGCTTCAATTCTGGAAAGACAACGACATTTTCCAAAAAAGCATAGCCGAGGGAGAGGGGGAGCGCCCCTATATCTTCTATGACGGGCCGCCCACGGCAAACGGGACGCCCCATATCGGTCACGTGTTGACAAGGGTGGTGAAAGATACCATCCCCCGGTTCCAGACTATGAAAGGCCATCAGGTGCCAAGGAAAGCCGGGTGGGATACCCACGGCCTCCCTGTGGAGCTGGAAGTGGAGCGAAAGCTGGGTCTCGACGGGAAAGAGCAGATCGAGGCGTACGGCCTGGCGCCCTTTATTGACCAGTGCAAGGAATCCGTCTGGAAATACAAGGGCATGTGGGAGGAGTTCTCCGATATCGTGGGCTTTTGGGCCGATATGGACCACCCCTATGTCACCTATGACAACGACTATATGGAATCCGTCTGGTGGTCGTTGAAGCAGATTTATGACAAGGGGTTGTTATACAAGGGATTTAAGATTGTCCCCTATTGTCCCCGGTGCGGGACGCCTCTGTCCAGCCATGAGGTGGCCCAGGGGTATAAGGACGTGAAAGAGCGCTCCGCCTATGTGAAATTCCCCGTGGCGGACGAGCCGGGGGCCTATCTCCTGGCTTGGACGACGACGCCCTGGACTCTGCCCAGCAATCTGGCCCTCTGCGTGGGGCCGGAGATCACCTATGTGAAAGTACAGGTGGGCGATGGGGTCTATTATCTGGCAAAAGATTTAATCCCCAACGTCTTCGGCGAGGACGCAGAATACACCATATTAGAAGAGATGCCGGGGGCGGCGCTGGAATATAAGAAGTATCTCCCCCTATTTGACTTTGTGCCGGAATCTGAGCGGGAGCGGGCGTTTTTTGTCACGGTGGACAACTATGTCACCACGTCTGACGGCACGGGGATCGTCCACATGGCCCCCGCCTTTGGTGAGGACGACAACCGGGTGGTGCGGCGGTATAAGATGCCTTTTGTCCAATACGTGGACACCGCCGGAAACATGACGGCGGAGACCCAGTGGCCGGGGACATTCTGTAAAGACGCCGATCCGCTGATTTTAAAGGCCCTCAAAGAGAAGGGGCTCCTCTTCTCCTCGCCCAACTACACCCACAGCTATCCCCACTGCTGGCGGTGCGATACGCCGTTGATCTACTACGCCCGTGACTCCTGGTTCATCGAGATGACAGCGGTGAAGGAGCAGTTGATCCGCAACAACAATACCATCAACTGGGTGCCGGAATCCATCGGCAAGGGCCGATTTGGGGACTGGCTGGAGAATGTACAGGACTGGGGGATCAGCCGAGATCGCTACTGGGGTACGCCCCTGAATATCTGGGTATGCGATTGCGGACATCGCCACTGTATAGGCTCTGTGCAGGAATTGAAGGAAATGAGCGGGAATTGCCCGGAAGATATCGAGTTGCACCGACCCTATATCGACGCCGTAACCATAAAATGCCCTCAGTGCAGCGGGGAGATGGAGCGGACGCCGGAGGTCATCGACTGTTGGTACGACTCCGGGGCCATGCCCTTTGCTCAGCACCACTATCCGTTTGAAAATAAAGAACTGTTTGAGCGTGAGTTCCCCGCAGACTTCATCTCAGAGGCGGTGGATCAGACCCGGGGTTGGTTCTACAGCCTATTGGCCATCTCGACTTTGGTTTTTGACAAGTCCTGCTATAAGAACGTCATCGTCTTAGGCCATGTGCAAGACGAGCACGGCCAGAAGATGAGTAAATCCAAGGGCAACGCCATTGAGCCCATGGCGGCGTTGCGTGAATACGGGGCGGACGCCATCCGATGGTATTTCCTGGCCAATTCTGCGCCCTGGCTGCCCAATAAATTCCACGGCAAAGCCGTGGTGGAGGCCCAGCGGAAGCTGTTATCCACCCTGTGGAACACCTATGCATTCTTTGTCCTCTATGCGGAGATTCACCAGTTTAACCCCATGGCGTATACCCTGGAGCCGGATAAATTATCGGTCATGGATCGGTGGATTTTATCCCGTCTCAACCACACAATACAGGCCGTGGATGAGAACTTGTCCGCCTATCGCCTGCCGGAGAGCTGCCGGCCCATCCAAGACTTTGTGGATGACCTCTCCAACTGGTATGTCCGCCGGGGCCGGGAGCGGTTTTGGGCCTCCGGGGCGGAGCAGGACACGGTCAACGCCTATATGACCCTCTACACCTGTCTGGTGACCATAGCCAAAGTAGCGGCCCCCATGATCCCCTTTATGACGGAGGCCATCTATCAAAATCTGGTGCGGTCTGTAGATCAAGGCGCACCGGAGAGCGTGCATCTCTGCCGATTCCCCACAGTGCAGGAGGCATTTTTGGATGCGGATCTGGAGCGCAGCATGGGCGCTGTGCTGCAAATCGTCACCCTGGGGAGAGCGGCCCGCAACGGATCCAATCTGAAGATCCGCCAGCCCTTAGGGCAGATGTTTGTAAAAGCGGATGTCCAGTTGGGCGAGGCATTCATCTCCATCATCGCCGACGAGCTCAATATGAAGCAAGTGATTCTAACAGAGGACGCATCGGGATTCCTGTCTTACAGCTTTAAGCCCCAACTTAAGACCGTAGGGCCGAAATACGGCCAACAGGTGGGCGAAATCCGAGGGGCTTTGGCCGCATTGGACGGTCTCGCCGCCAAGGCCCAGTTGGATGAGACGGGCGTCCTCGAATTAAATCTCCCCAGCGGGCCAGTGACCCTGGCAGAAGAGGATTTACTCATCGAGACGGCCCAGCGAGACGGGTTCTTCACCGTATCGGACTACGGCGTCACCGTGGCCATCGACACGGCCCTGGATGACGCACTCATCGAAGAGGGCTTTGTCCGGGAGGTCATCAGCAAAATCCAGACCATGCGGAAAGAGGCGGATTTTCAGGTCACAGACCGGGTTCGAGTGACCATGTCCGGCAGTGACCGGGTGGCGGAGGTCGTAGCCGGGAATCTGGCGGAGATATCCGGAGAGGTGCTGGCGGTAGAGATGGTACCCGGCACACCGGACGGATTTGTAAAAGAGTGGGACGTGAACGGGGAGACCGTCACGTTTGGCGTGAAAGTTGTGTAGGTAGAAAAAGCAAAAGAACCCCAAAACGTTAGAGTTTTACTAACGTTTTGGGGTTTTTCTATTCTATAGTGAACAAATCATTTGGGGTACAGTCAAAAAGCTTGCAAAGTTTTTCCATTGTATCAAACCGAATTGCAGTTGTGTCACTTGCAATCATTTTATTTATGACAGTATAGTTAGTCCCTAACTCTTGGACTAACCAATATTTACTTTTCCCTTTTTCTTTCAATAGCTTTTCTATGTTCAAATATACCATGCTCTCACCCATGGTAAGTGTACAGGAATCTCAAGTGGATTATAAGTATAATGAACTTGACAGTATAGTGCATTTGAGGTAATATGGAATAGATGTTCGACCAAAGCATTAAGACAAAGGACTATAAATTTAGGGAGGATATTTTTATGTTCATAAGACTATTTGGCGAAACAAATGAGGAGCAATTTGAATTTCTGAAAAGACAGTTGATTATCACAGCCATATGTATTGTAGTTGGTGGCATTATTGCACTAATTGGTTTTCCGCAAGCTCTCGCCGTTGCCTTTGCAATCCCTTGCTACTTTATGTGGGGTAAACGAGCTATGATTTCACTCTTTGGGGTAGCTACTTTTGGAGCAATTTTTGCAGGGGGTCGGAATATTATTTGGGTTGTATTCATTCTTGTTGCATATCTAATGATTGGATACATTGCTGCTTTAATATGTTTTGCTTTAGGTCTCGGTCGTTTTGTTTATCTTCTAACAGATAGAATTAAACAAAAACAAGTGGAAGCACAGGCAGAAGAAGCTGAAAGATAAAAAGCCATGAGCAATGACAATGATAGAGGAAGTGGACTATTCTTTTTCGTTGGAATCTATACAGATATTCCATTATTTCCAATACTATTTATTGCTTTACTTCCTTTAGGGGTTCTATTTTCGAGCTTTTTGTTGCTTGCAGAACTTTTTACAGACCATTTTATTTTGTCAAGTATTGTCTATCATGTAATCGCTCTCGGTGTGAGCATATGGGTAACTAGATTGAAGAATATATCAAGATTTTGCTTTATGGATTATATAAGTAACTTTTTGATGTTTCTAGCCTTTTATCTGTTTACATATTTTTACTTCGTTCCTCTATTTATTATACGGGGTGCTATTCTGTCATGGATAATCGGCTCTGCCTTTATCGTTTTTATAGTTTTTTTACAGCAATGTTTCAGTCGAATTATCCATCCTGTTATAAACTTTCTTATATGCTCTGTGATGTTTGTTATTTCCGTTTTCCTTCTTCGAGTATCAATTAGTGACAGCAATATTTCATCGGATTTTCTCCTTAGTGTATACCGAATCAATGAGAATAGATTTTTGAGAAGTTTTATAGAAATATTACTTTACTGAATGTTGGGAATAGGGGCATAATATCAATAAGTAGAAGAATGCGTAGCAATCAGCTTCATGTCCGATTACGACGCATTCTTTTATAGGAATTTGGGCTTGGATCAGCTCTGTGTTTTTTGTGTGTTATGCGGGGACCGCTTATCCCCGCAATCCTTTTTTGGCAAAGACGATGGCAAACAAAATACTCAAAACGGCGACATTTCCCCACATGATGGCGAAGGCGTGCCAAAGGGGCGTTTCGATGCTGCCTGTGGTGAGATAGTTTGCGACCACGTTGAGTTGTTGCGTGTAGAAGGGATGGAGTACCCGTGCGACGGTGTCGTTAAACTGAGCCATCATGGGGCCGAATCCGAGAACGATTGCCGCAGGCAAGGCCAGCGCCGAAGCGGATTGATGGCTCCCTGCGAAAATACCGATGGTTGCGCCCAGCACGATTGACGCCGCCACGCCGGACATCATGGCCCCTGTGAAAATCCAAAAATCCAGCCCGTTGAATTCAGCGATCAAGCTAAACGCCGCAGATGTGAAAAAGCTGACAAAGAATATTACGCCGCTGACGCCTATTAAGTATGAGACGGGCTTTACGCCGGCCATCATCAAAAAACGCAGGCTTTTCTTTTCGATATCTTCGGCGACAATGCCGGCCATAACCGTAATTAACCCCATGCCCGCAAAAATAGCCGCCTGCATGGTCACCATATTGGGCATATTGGCCGATAACATGGCCGCTATGTCCTCGGGTATTCCTTCAAAATCTGTGACCACCATCAGGTTCATCACAAATGCTAAAAGGGGAAATATAATAAATTGAAGTAATGTTTCCGGGCTTTTTACAGTGCTTTTGAACTGTTTTTTGAAAATGGCTTTTAAGCTTCTCATTCCAATCCTCCTCCTGTCAGTTGAACGAATACGGATTCTAAATCCAGTACGGTTTTTGTCGCATTGTAGCGTTGGCAAATGTCCTCTGGTGTACCCTGTTCGATAATCGTCCCATTGTGCAGCATTACGACACGGTCACAGAGGTGTGTCGCCTCCTCCATGTTATGGGTGGTCAGAAAAACCGTAGAGCCGCTATCCCGCAACTCCCGGATCAGCGTGTGGATGCCCCGTGCCGTCATGGGGTCCAGTGCGCTGGTGGGTTCGTCGAGAAAGAGTATCTTGGGTTTATGCAAAACTGCCCGGGCCAAGACCAATCGCTGCCGCATCCCCTTGGAGAGCTGTTCTGCCGCAGTCTTTTTTGCATCGCTGAGACCGACTCGCTCCAGAGCTTCTAATATCCGCTCATGGGGGATGCCATAGATATCTTCAAACACGACTAAGTTATCCAGACAAGACAGCTTCGTAAACAGTCCGTCGTGCTCCAGCATGAGCCCAATTTCATGGCTGTTAACGCTGATATAGCACGTGCCGCTGTCTGCGGTCAACTGCTTGGTCAGGATGTTAATAATCGTGGTCTTACCTGCGCCGGAAGGCCCCAGCATCCCGAAAATCTCCCCTGCGTGGGTCTCAAAGGTGACGTCTTTTAGCACCTTATTTTTCCCGAAGGACTTGCTTACGTTTTTCATACTTACACTGATCATATTTTTCTCTCCTCCTCAAATGGGTTATGGCCGAGCTCTGCAAAATAGAGTTCCAGAGCCGGGTGGATAAAACTGTGGAAGCGCATGAGACGTTCTTTTGAGGCGCTGTCTTCTGTGGATTCGTAAAGGGCATCCAGTGTCGCTATCATATTCAGGTCACCATCTGTAAACTCCAGCATGATATCCCAAAACGCCTTTGCCAGGATCAGGCCTTGCGCATCCTCCGGCGGCACACCGGCGTCTTGCAGACTGGATGCCTCATCTATGATATGGGTGAGCCGTTCCATAAACGACTTAGCGCTCTTCTTGTCAAACCGGCTGCGCAGATGCTCTAACAGATCGTCGTCGATATGTTTGACCATTTGATAGAAGTCGTTTTTCATCTGCAAGTTGACAATGATGGACGCATACTTTTTGAAGTCCACCGTCTGCATTTGCAGCACTTCCTCTTTGAGGGCCTCAATGGCATTTAGGGAGTCGATGAGGGCTTCCATCTTTTTCCGGATCGCCGCCGCATGTTCTGACAGGGCGTTTGCCACATCGGCGGGGGTGTCCAGAACGACGAGCCGGTTTTTAATGTCGTCCAAGGAGAAGCCCAGAAATTTCAGGGACAAAATCTGATGGAGCTTAATCACATCT
>Ga0123355_10008768_pt1 | contig 15299 bp, 5 predicted proteins | sample TergutEmb28metaG_3_FD_89872 | JGI IMG/M metagenome (GOLD analysis project Ga0123355, IMG submission 89872) | Embiratermes neotenicus P1 segment gut microbial communities from Petit-Saut dam, French Guiana - Emb289 P1 | ecosystem: Host-associated > Arthropoda: Insects > Digestive system > Gut ... | reverse complement strand
TTTTGTTCTATTTTTTGTTGGGTTTTGTTGTGTTGGTGGTGGGGGATTATGGGGAGGGGGGGGGGTGGGGGGGGGGGGGTGGGGCATACTATACTATGCAGTATAAAATTCTTGTTTTGTTTCCATGTACTGCTTACAATTCGTCTTTCACTAATATTGCCAAATAAGGATTTTTTCAGGCATAAAGATAGTATTTAAAATTAAAGTTTGTAACAGAAGTACGGTAGGCACAGTAAGTGTATGCTTTTACGTCACATTATGTACCGGCTCCTCCGATCTGCGGTTTACTGTGATCCGAACCGGTCTCGTCAGTGAGTTACATTGTCTTCGTTTACTAATCCATATCCAGTTCATCCGTCAATCACCAGTCTGCGAACCCTTTCATTCGCGGATACACGAAACTGCCCCATGGAGAGTGAGAGAATGTTTCGGACATTTAGCTGATCAACCAGATCTTCAGACTTTTAGGACGGTGTTCTATTATTGTTTTATCATAACTGTGGTACCAGTGGCATAATTTTTTGGAGGGAAGAGTATAGTCTTTGATGGTGTACTACAACTTACTTGTCTACAAAGCAACATGTACTCAGCTACAATAACTGTTGTTGTTCTGCACATTATTTTGGGAGTCTACATTAACCGAGCTTTTTTTTATCTGACACATTGCAGAAACCAACCAAAGAAGAATAAATTGTGTTGCCTTTAGAAGAAAGATGGATGCAGAATACAGCAAGGGTCAGAGGTTGTTTGTAGTGACAAACGTTGGAACTTTGGAAGGCGTTTTCTATTCTATGGATCCACGTCACAACAGACTGACCCTGACAGAAGTTGTTCTTCACCCATCAGGCAAAAAAATGGACGGCTTTAGTCATTATTATAAGAGTGAAGTCATCAGTGTTTGTATATTGGATCCAGGTTCATATGCAGAAGGTAGCACAAAAAGTGAGGCTGCTAGGAACTGGAACTTGATGCGGAAGGATGAGCAAGCAGTTCAGCCAGGAAAAGTAAAGGAGTCAGATGTTGTGAACACTATGTCAAGAGACACTGCTACAAACCGCAGTAACCTGAGTAGAGAAGAGTATGATGCACTAAACAAATTTGTTGACAATTATGTGCTGATTGACCGTGTGGGAGATGTATTCAGAAGAGCTGTGGAAGACATTAAGGCAGAGCCAGCTGTTGGTTTGAGCATGGAGGGAGCCATGTTTGGGCGGTACAGTAAAGCGAGCCTTGTGAGCTTTGCCACTCCCAGTTGTGCTTTTCTGTTTGATATATACACTCTTGGTGATGCAGCATTTGATAACGGACTGCGTGACATACTGGAATCAAAAAAAATTGAGAAAGTTATTCACAACTGTCGTCTTGTTTCTGATTGCTTACACCACACACATCAAGTTACAATATGTGGTGTCTTTGATACACAAGTAGCGGACCTGAGGGTGATACAGCAGCAGTGTGGACAGTTCCCTCGCTGTGTGCGCAGTTTGCCACAGTGTCTGGGCATATACCTGAATCTTCCTGCAAAACTCATCTATCAACCACAAATCCATGACGGATATATTGTGTCGGAGTCACAGCAATGGAACAAACGACCTTTGCCTATTAAACTGGAGATAGGTGCTGTGAAAAATTCAGTTTTTCTGCTTCAGCTCCAGGAAAAAATCTGTGAGGAACTATTGCGTCCATTCTATCAGTGTGTTGATGTATTCCTGGGTGTCGTGAAGAACTCAGACCAACCAGAGGATAGGGAGTGCCAGGCCAATGATGCAAAGGTACCTTTGGAGTTATTGCTATATGACCAACCACAGATGGCAGTTGATAATCAAGACACTTCAAAGCTCTGTACCTAATCTGTCTGCAAGCTGATCAAAAGGAGGAGTGCTTCATATTGTGAGATGTTATTTGCTTTCTTCTTACTCTGAAGAACAAACTGAGGGTTGGTGGCAGATAATCTGTAAAACAGAGGAAATTAATAAACCATGTCTTTGGTTTTGTGTAATAACTAGAGAAAATGTGGATTGATTGAGAGAGTTCTGAGTTGACTTTATGATTTTTCTAACAGAAAGCATTTTCTTATGCAAAATATTCCTAACTGGATCTATTTTGACAGTTACATGCAATGGGACCAAGAATTCCTAGCACTGCAGTTATACAGAATTTGACTTCCAAGAACTTACTTTGAGCAATAATTACAGTAAGGGCCTTGTTATACCACATTTGATTTTTTAATGGTTGAATTTTATGAAACTAATTTAATAAAACAATGTGACTTTGTGGTATACTTATGACAGCCACCAATTCGTAGTTAACTTACCAACAGAACTGTTACTAAGAAAAACAATCTGTGCCATGTGGCAAAAAATTTTTCAAGTGTTGTGTTTATATGTTTTAGTAGTTTTCAAAATGTTTCCCTGTAGAACTACGTGACATTGGGTGTTTATGAGGCAAGTGACTTATTCACCTGATTGAGAAAGTTCCCTGCTGTTATGGAACTTGAGGATTTGTCACTATGATGAAAATCTATACAGATGTACAACATACTTGGTCAGTTTTCATTCATTCTGATGATTGTTGCCTTTACAAAATGGATTATTAATCTGCCAAATGATACAGTGACCCTCTATGGACAAACTTTTATGATACTACGTACTATATTTTCTGTCATTTCTCATACTGCAGATGAGTAGAAATGTGGTCACTGCCTCTGTCTGATATAATTTTGTATTATTTCTTTGAAGTTACACAGTTCAACAATTCTCACAGTTAATGTGACTTTATCATGAGGTACAGAGCTATATACATATAGTGAAGTTTTTCCAAGGTTCAATGTGCCCGTGTGTTCCATTTCCTTTGTTCTACAGGTTTTTAGTGTATAATGTTCACTTGACATCATTTCTGTGTTTGTGGTACTTTAAAATTGACACTGTAGACTATGTATCTATGTAGTTATGTTGTATTTTTTAATTGGATGTTCCTTCATGATAAGTTGCATGGGAGGATCTGCTGGCAACCTTGCAAGGCACTTTAAGAATAAACATCCAAATAAATCTCTACATTGGACTCTTAAGACTGGCAGAATTGAGTGATTCAACATCCTCCCACAGTGGGGGGGTGGGGGGTTGTTCCAACAGTATCCTGCAGTAAATGAAATTGCTGCTGAAGTTATGCATGAGGCTACCACAACTACTTGCACTTCAAGATCCATATAGGTAAGTACATTTTTTTATATCCTCATACATCAACATAATTAAGCCAGTTCCTATTTAAAAAATAAGGGACTGGATAATGATTTGGTCAGGATGATTGTAAAAGGATATCACCCACTCAGGTTGGTGGAGGATGCAGAATTTGGAAGATATGTTCAGATACTGTGCCCTGGATATCACAACATACCTAGCAGGAAGACATCGAGTGATAGTTTAATGCCCATTTTTGACCAGACAACTGTAAGGAAAGTGAAGACTAAATTAGATGTTGATGCTGGAGTCTGTTTAATAGCAGTTGGATGGACATCTGTATATGATAATAGCTTTTTAGCATTAACTGCTGACTGCCTTAGTGAAGAAATGTTTTCCGACTACCATACACACACACATTCTGTGGAGTTAAAAGTTTGGCAGAAGGACAACAGGATGTGGAATAAGTCATAAATATACTAAACATGTAACAATTACTACAGTGCAGGCACTTGCATATAGCGAGTGATTACAAATACAGCTTACAGGTGATTAATGAGGCAAGTGCAGGATTTCAAGATTTTACTTTTTAATTTCATCATAAGTCCATGAGGTTTTTTTGTAAGGGAATGTATTATAATACTTGTTTCAGCTTCAGTGATTGGGATTATTTTTATGTTGGGGAAGTTTCTAGAAAACAAATCTTTTGAAAATGAGATAGCTTACTTTTACTGTACACTATGTATATTTAATTTTTCAGTAATAGTTAGAGATTAATGAAGGCATTAGTTCTGTTATTTGGAAACATTACTTTTTCAAATTTTATAAGTATAGAGGAATGGGTACCGACCGTCTTTTATGGGACTTAGCGTTATCCACTCACCCCCATCTAGTGCTGAAGTTAAGGAAAGACTAAAGCCTTTACTCCCTTTCTGGGACTTCATGGCCTGCTACAGGGGGAATCTGTTCTAAGGATGCACTTTTCCTGTCCCTTTCTTTATAACATTCCATGTTTTTATTTAATTATCACATTGTTTATAATCTACTATAATGTTGCTATTTAGCTTCCTTTACAACTATTTTTTTTTTACAATATTTAATGCAACATGTTTGCTGTTCATTCAAAGCTTGTAATCTGCTACTGAATTTCTGCTATTAACAAAGAATTATCAAAATGCAATCATGTGACAAAATATCAATTTTATATGCAAGTATACTACAATATGTAGTGCTTATGCTGATGGACATGGTAGGACAGAATGCCACTCTCAGTAAGCAAAACTAAAACCATCCTGAATATACTGAAATACTGCCACCTAAAAAACAAATTCAGATTTTGCTGTTCGTTGCTATGTTCTTTTCCAGCACTACACACTAACTGGCAATATATCGATTATTATGATTATTATTATTATTTCAAATGACATCTTTGCCTAGCTTGTCAATACAACCCGGTTTTATACAGTGAACGAAGTGAACGGGAAAAATGAATCAATCACCATCGGAACCCGTAATGAAGGAACCGTATCTCACTAAAGATCCAATATGCCCACCTCTAGATGGCACACATTTTGTTCGCCAAGTAGTTACGTGAGTTGCTTGTCAATTATGAACTGTGACCATACCGGTTAGTGTTTTGTTATGGGTCTAGATTACGGCCGTCATCCACAATAAGAAAAATTTTAGCGTTAGAAAGAGTGCGATTTGTAGTTAACATGTTTTGTTCGTACAAAATCAGCCATGCATAATAGACGAACATACCTACACTTCGGCGTTGGGAAGGTTTTCACCCTTACTAGGTCTTTTGTTGGAAGTTGGATTGGTTACCCTGTAAATCGATATGCATTTGTCTGTAGCATGGATCAAAGAAATCTCGAATATGGGAAGATCGATCTAATGAGAAGCTAATGGGTGATGCGAGTTGATGGGCATGGAAACGGTTTATTAGGATGTGTATATGTCACTAAATATTCTAAATTATGGCTCATCATTACGTTGTCACGGCGCACAAGCCCACCGCGGTTACCGCGTGTGTTACCGGTAAGAACTCAGATTGTAGGAAAAATAGTAAAAGCATGTACTTGTACTCTCCATTGTACCTCTTGTGATCAAATGATTTTATTGGCTAGATGCTTGACTGTTAAATACCAGTAAAGCTAGATTTAAGGAATTATGATCAAGTGTTTAACAACAAAAACGTGCCCTAAAGCTCCTTCTTATGAAATCATTGCATTGGACATGCACGTGAAATAGTTGGCTCCTTTTATCCTTGTGCATTTGTTTCACTCGAATGTTAACGTGCATTTGATGTTTTGAAAAAAATTAGAGTTTGTGGTAGCCGGTATTGTCATCTTTCACCGTAGAACGTATTATAGTACAAATATCAAATGCATGGACTATGCGATTGTTAGTCATCCTGTAAGAAAACCATATTGTAAGGAACAGAAAATATGTGAACCGAAAATTACTCACGAGTTTTTAGCTGGGATAAAAAAAAATTAGTATGAAATTTAGACATTCTTGACACTAATTTCTCCCTCAATTCAAATGAAGGATTGTGAGTGCGGCAGAGGTTGTGGCATGTGTGGGGGAGAAGAAATATGCATGCGGGTTCTGATGGCAAAAGACCACTTGGACTACCTAGGCCTAGGTGGAAAGATAATATTAAAGTGGATCTGAAATAAATAGGATTGGAAGGCATGGACTGGATTAATTTGGTTCAGGACAGGGAGATGTGCTGGACTGTTGTGAACACAGCACCAAATACTTAAGATTCTGTGAAATATGAGAGTTTCTAGACTGGCTGGGAACTTGTAACTTCCCAAGGAAGACTGTACTCCACAGTAATTTTCACCAAGGTAGTCAGTAGTTGTGTCACCATAGATGACAAGTTCTGCTTAGGATTTATTTATTTCAAAACATTCCATAGATCCTTATCGAACAATACCTTAACGTATAGATACTTTCAGCATGTCATGAGTGTAAAAGTGTTGCATAACACAAATATCAAATTAAAATGTAATAAAATTGATAACTTAATATTAATAAATGAGGTCATAAGCATTGTCATAATAAGGCCTGTAATAATTGTAACAACATGGAATGCAAATATGTATATATATATATATATATACATACACACACACACACACGTGTGACAGTCTGATTAAGTGTAAAATATGCATAATAATCATAATAATTACTGTAATGTATGAAATTATACATTGTTAATTAAATTTATAATAGCACAATAAAATTATAGAATCACGTTGTATTGACACTTTTAATAAGTACCCAGATCTTTCCTTAAATTCCATTCAAAGTATTCATTACAGGAGTAAAAAGATCCTACTAGAAGAAACTTTTTCAAGGCCAATTTATATTTATTTGCATCATGAGATAAGTGCTTAATGTTTAGTGGTAAATTATTGAAAATTTTAATTCCAGAATAATATACTCGTTTTTGTACTTTTGTCAGATTTGTAGATGTAAGTGAGAGCATGTCTAGTTTTAATACTTTGTATTGCAGAATTCAATTTGAAAGTATGTGTTGTTAACTATAAATGTTGATAATGAAAATATGTATTGGGAGTAAAGTGGAAGAATATTTAACTTTTTTGGACAGTGGATGGCAAGAGTCTGTATATCCAGCATTCATTATAATTAATGATTAATATTGGTTAATGTGTTGATATCCTCTCTCATAGATGGCGTCAAAGTGGTTAGATCAGAGCTTGGCTTCACTACACTGTAGATATCAAACTTTTCACTCAAAGTTTTTCACATTTTCAGCTGATCCTCTAAAAAAACACCTATCATAACTATTTTATGTGCCTTTTTTTAATTGTTTATGTTCAATTTGTAGGAGGTTTTTGATACTGAATCACAAGGCATGTTGTTTGAGTTGTTGGGATCACAAAACACTCTTTCTTTATGCACACTGGATGTAACTCTGCCACTGTTCACTATGGTTGGAATATGATATGTTTATTTCAGATTTTTGAGGATATTCTTCACTCGTTGCAGCCCGTCTTGTTGTTGGTTGAATGATGTCACATTTAGATCAGTGCCTGGAGCTCTTTGTACACCTTTGAAACACAAGGATTCATGCATTTAATCTTCATTTGGTATAGATTGCTACCTAAAAGTAGTTACAGTATCATAGGTTTTTGGTGCGTCTTGTAGTTTAGTAGATCATATTGATTACCTGTTGATATTGGTTGCACTGATTGAAAGTTATCATTGTTCTTGAATTTACTTGATGTTCTATGATGTTTATAAGAGATTGTTGACCACTCTTTATAACAGTTTTCGTTTTTGTTACCTTGAAGTAGGTCGTTGAGATAATAGACCCACATGTATTATCAGTAGTATCTTTTGAAATCATTTCTTGATGTGATTCTTTTTGCTAGGAGCTTTATTATTAGTTGAGCAGAACTTAATTCAGGTAATGCACTTTTAAGATTTCTCTCGAGTTCATTGCAATTTGTACATCTTTGCTCCTTGTTAGTATATTTATCTTGATCTGAATGAAAATCACTTGTGTATGTACCTGTACCAAGACTAGCATCCGCCATGATGCTCTCATTGTTTACATGGTCGGTTTATAACTTTACTTGTGTCATATAAGAAATATGTGAAAATATCATCGAAGTAATTTTCAGAAGCTTATGTGGGAACTGTTACATACAGCTGTAGATTTACATTCTACACATTGCTCTTAAAACAGCACTTTGCTTTAACTCAATTTGTCAAGCTGAGATTCCTGCGTTACTAGGTAGTTGTGTTACGAACACACCTTCTGTTAAAATGTTGTGTCCAAAACAAAATTGCTTCTCCTTGAATTTTTGTAAAAGCATAAAATGCTTATGTGTTTGTCTATTAAGGATCTGTCAAGTTTTTTCCATCTGTAAAAACTGTGTATCAGCAGGTTATAACAGATTGTTGTTTCATGAGTGCTGTACAGCAGAGGATTCACTGTCATGTTCCATACATTGATTGTTTGCATCTGTCTGATTAAGTTTTAGGCAGTTTTTAGCAAAAATAGTCATTTCTCCTCTTGCTGCAAAGGTGTTAGAGCTCAAGAATGCAACAAATTAAAATTCACAGCCACATGTGACAGTACAAGGATGTAGACGTCAAAATTTCCGTTTCAGGCATTTCTTTATTTTTTAATGCTGATCTTATTGACTTAACTTTTGAATGTATATTTTCATATTTCCAGGAAATTTCACGTCTCCCAGTGATCTGAATCTTATTCTAGCCAAGAATACTCGGATGGAAATTTACCTTGTCACTCCAGAGGGCCTTCGCCCTATCAAAGAAGTTGGCCTGTATGGGAAAGTGCATGTGATGAAGTTCTTCAGACCACCAGTAGGTTCCATACAGCATATCAGTTTTTGACTCCTCAATTTGGCATTGTAGAATAGTCATGTAATAGCTGAATTCTTCCATGCATTGGAACAGTGCATCAAAACCTGCAATATTGGTATCTATGTGAATGTGGTACTTGTTGTTTTAATTGACCAATGTTCATTAAAGCAACAATTTATGTTGGAAATGTTATTGTTTGTTTCTGTCTTGGATGTGTGACATTCAGAAGGCAGTGAATATGTCTGTTGCATGGTGAGTTGGGAGAGAACAAGTAACAAGCATTCAGCTTGCAATGTGTGGTTCATTTCCCTTTGCAATTTCTGTTTGAAGCATTTTGTACTCTGATAAATCCAGAGAGAGATGGTTAAGATGCATGCTGAAATGTAAGTATGTTATTATGTGGAGTGGCTTTTAGTTTTTCCAGTTTATCTGTATTCATATGTGTCAGGAACTTTATTTTACTCTTTTAGTATACAGATTCTTTCTTTACGTTCTTCATGTTTTCACGTTTACCTGTGTGTGTCTTCACATTTGCAGAAGTGACAATTTTCAGTGGCACATTTTACCTTTTAAATTACATCCCTCCCATTTGCTTAACCCATCATTTTACATTTAAGTTTAACCCATTTCAGGGCCACAGAACCACATTCATGTTACACTGCCCACATTTATGCTGTCTGAACTAAAGTTTGTCCTATAGCACTGCTGTTCTTTGCCCATTTAGCATATTTTTCCACCCTAAAACTGGTGGCAGTAGGAATTCTAACACATCAGTACTTATATGCCAAGACTGTATGACATGACATCCAAATGACACTATTTGTTTTAGTAGTTTTGCAATATACATCATTTTGAAAATCCATTTGGAAGTTGGACAGACATGAAGACTCGGTTTGTTTTTCTGCATTTGTTTAGAACTTGTTAAAGTGGAATTTATCATACAGTCATTGGCAGAATACAACAACTTATGTGCCAGTAATCCCTATGAGCCATACCTTCTGTATCCATTAAAAAGTACTGTGGGGAAAATGACAAACACAAAAGTTTGGTTTTGGTTGGTTTGTTGGCGCAGCACGAGAAGAAGGACCTGCTCTTCATTGTGACAGCTCGCTATAATGCAATGATTCTTGAGTGTGTGGGAGAAGGTGACAACCTGGAGATCATCACAAAGGCACACGGGAATGTTGCTGATCGTATAGGGAAGCCGTCAGAAACCGGAATCATAGCAGTGATTGATCCTGAAGCGAGAGTGATTGGCCTGCGATTGTATGATGGACTCTTCAAGATTATCCCACTGGAGAAGGACAACAGCGAACTCAAAGCCTCCAGCATACGGTATGCAAGTGTTCATTTGAATACATGTTGTCCCCGGTGTTGCTGGAGAGTGTCACAAAAAGTGTATTCTTTCATTTGAAATGTTACAGGTAGACAGGATGCATATACTATGCACGTCCCTGTCAGGATGAGACACTAAATGGCAAATTTTTTCAGAATGGCATTTGAGCAGCACATTACACACGTATTATATATATTTTAATGTATGGTAGGGTTCTGAAGGATTAGACCACATGGGTTTTGAAATAACTTGGGCAAGGTGTTATTTACCACTACACATTCATTTGTCAGTCAGCATTATCACACATCATATTTGCCTAATCACCATATTGTTATTTTTAATTTTTATAGTAAAATACTTTAAGAATCGTTATACAACCGACAATGAACAGAAAATCTAATGCAGAAACATAAAGCAAGGACAAGTGTTTAACAGAAAATATTTTTCGTGTGTTTAATCAATTTTGTTGCATACTCTACTTCAGCATGGCTGTATCACTTCATTGCCTATTGTTTACCAGTAGTGATAGATGTTGTTAGGATGTGTGGCTATGCCAGGGGAAGAGTTGGGAAAGGGTTAGGACTGAAGACTGTCAATGTTTTGGGGGTTGAATTGGTCAGGAAAAAGAACTAGCACCAGTCCAGAGTACATGGGTTTACTGACAAATAACATAAATGCCACTTGAGAGTAGGTAGTTTTTACTGGCATAAACACGCTGGGGGAGTACAAACCTCGCTCTCACTCCTTTGCACCTCAAACAACAATATTCTTCAAAAGTTACCATGTTCCATCCCAAACAGCATAATTAGACTTGCTGGTGGAAGGATTACTGCCTGTAGGAAAGGACAGCCATGCCATTTATGGTAAAAGATCCAAAGGTCTGTACTTTGTCATGTGGTTGTAGCCTTAGCCACCCAGGAACGAGTAGCACTTGATCTCAACCAAAAGTGAAAGTGACAACAGCACATGAAGAAAGACAGGTTGACAGTAAAAAAAATAATGGAAATGTTTAGCACTGGGAAAACTAACATATCAATACCCAAGTCAGAAATAAGAAACCATTGGCAAAATTGTAGTAATGCTTAATTGAAAATAGAAACTAAGGAAACCTGGCAATGAAGACTATCGGTGAGGTTTGTGGTAGTGGTTTGTAAGTGTAAAAACCAGAAGTCTTTTGATATCTTGAACAGTGGAACAAGAATGTGCAAAAGAAGTCACAAAAAACTGAGGAAGATTGAATTTAGGTTATTTAGTGGATGTTGAGGAAGTTTCAGAGAGAGAGAGAGACATCAAATTTTGTATAAGCATTGAACATGGAGGCTTTAACACCCCAGTCCATGGCACAGTGTGGGAGCAGTATTTAAGGGCCTTAAAACACATTGCAAATAGCATTTTGATCTGAAATAATTTCCATATTTTTTGTCCATTTTGGATGAAGCTTGGAACTGTAGTTTCCTGCAGACTGTAGATAGTATATATGCATGTTACATTACCTCAGTATTGTTTTCAAGGTAAACCTTGAAACACAGCTGTACACAGCAACATCACAGACCTATCAACAATATTTGGTCTCTTCTGCTGGAGACCTCAGACTGTCATCTTGTTTTACTCATCTTCTCTGTGAGAGGTATTCCTCTCGGAAAATGGCATTCTGTCAGTCTGTATGGTGGTGTCACTACCATGGTGACCTGATGTATGTTGGACTGAATAGTTTAGTAATAAACTCTCAACCAAATGTATCCTAAGTTTTGGATGGTCATGTTTTCATCCTGTGTTTTTCCTGTATATGACTAGAGAAATCAGAACCGTGGCACTGATTAGGCTTATGAAGAATTTTGTATACCTCTTATTTGTTATTTTCCTCTCCATTAAGTACATTTGGAGCATCTGGTTATGCTTATCAACTCCACTGCCATGTTCATTGTAATGAAAAACACACACGCACGTGCGCATGTACGCATGCACAGGCTTCTGTTTCCCTGTTCCCCTCTTTATTGCTATGGGACTCCATCTGTATTGTAAGTAGAGATTACTGTCACATGCTTCTTGTCTCACTCACTCAAGATGCAAACAGGTCCACTGTGCTGTGCTGCTGCCTTGCACTTCTGTTGCTTGCTTCCTTGCAGTTTCTTCATAATTCTATTTTGATGGTCCCCACATTGTGTCTTGTGTGATTTCAGAAACTTGGCCAAAGTTGGACAATTATTCGTCTGCAAGGTATACCCTTCGTGGAATAGGGGTTCAGAGAATTGCAGAACCATTGCCATTGTTTTTGGTGTGTTTTATGAAACAAAAGGTGTCTTCTTTCCAGTACAAACTACAAATGACTCCAATTAGCAAGACTTTGATTCATGCAATTCAAATTACTTCATTCCAAATGTGACAATTTCAGTGGAAGTTATTGTTTGAAGGATAGGCAACCCTACCACATAATGAGTGATTCATCAATTGAAATGTCTTGGGGTACATACAAGTTCTGAAATACTGAATTTAGGTGTCTAGTGATAGGATAGGGCCTCCTTGGAGGTGTTGTTGATTAACTACAGGAATCTACAGATGACTTCAAACCTGTCCAAGGAAGTAACAGAATCAGAAGTGGGTGTGGCTACTGGCTGGTGAGAAAAGCTGTCTCAGACTGGGCTTCTGTAGAATACCCATTAGTATGGAAAGTCCTGAGTGTATTATGTGCAAGCGGACATCTGAATGTCCTCACATGTCCTTTGTGACTGTGAGGTGTTGGCCACAATAAGATACATGCACTTGGTGACTTTGAAGACACCTGTGTCAGCATGATACTGCACATTTCTCAAGGTACAGCTGGAGGGCTGCACAATAGATCAATAATGAAGTGCATAGGCCAATCATTGTCCTCCCTTCTGTGTTCTCTTGTATTCTAAGGAAAAGAGAGATGATGAAAAGGAGCAAGACTAGGAAGCAAGTACTTCCTATAAACTATTTGTGGGATGCAAACTGCATTCATACACATGATGCTCTACAAACAACAGAGATATTCAGAATTTTTCACTGATTGAAAATAATTCTGAACTGATTGATGCTGTTTGCAGAGTGAGAATATTAATTGAAAGTCCAGCTTCTCAGTCAACAGCTTAAATGCAGAAAACTTTATTGCACTATGTGGAATAACAAACAATCTACGTAATGTGGTTAAAACAATATCAGAAATACAGGGTATGTGTAGCTGTAAAACATCGCCAATTTACATTTAAGTACCTGAATGAAACAGGTCCTGTGCACAACTGAAAAGTAATTTCAGTTCCTTGCAGTGACATTGTATGGAGTCAAAGTTGTTGCCAAAAGGGAAGACCCTACAATGAAGACCAGTTACAGTGTGCAGTGTCACCATGTTGCTGTTTCTTATGATAGAATCAGTAAATGAGCAGTACCAAAATTGGGAATTCTTCATTTGCAAGTTGTCTTTGTACAAATTTGTTGGTACATGTTGCTGTGAAACCGGCAATGCAGCATTCCATTCCTGTCTGTAGGTTTGAAGGTGGCAGTGCAGCTTAACAGATTCCATTTTGCAATGTGAAAGTGGCAGGAGAGCCAGTTGGATGCTGTCCCTCAATGTAAAGTGGCAGTAGAGCCAATCAGATGCTGTCTCTCAATGTAAAGTGACAGTAGGGTCAGTCGGATGCTGTCTGTCAACTTAAAGTGGCGGTAGAGCATCAGCTGCCGTCTCCCAACGTAAAGTGACATTAGAGCCAATCAAATGTCTCTCAATGTAAAGTGGCAGTAGAGCCTGTCGGATGCTGTCTCTCAACATAATGTGATGGTAGACCCAATTGGATGCTGTCACTCAACATAAAGTGACGGTGGAGCCAATTGGATGCTGTCCCTTAACACAAAGTGATGGTAGAGCCTATTGGATGCTGTGTGTCAACATAAATTGGCAATAGAGCCAGTTGGATGCTCTCTCTCAAAGTAAAGTGGCAGTTCATGTTATCAGATGCTGTGAAAGAAACACGTGCAGCTTTTCAGGTTCTCACTATAAGGGTGTAATTTGCATATGCAGCTGATCATTTCTCATGTATAAATGTGGAAGTAGGAATTAGGGATATGGAACCCTGTCTGTAAGTGTGACAGTTGGAGTGACACCCAATTTTATGTAATTTTTGCAGGATGGAAGAGTTACAAGTTCAGGACTTGGACTTTCTTCATGGCTGTCCAAACCCAACCATCATCTTAATTCACCAGGATTTGAATGGCCGTCATGTTAAAACCCATGAAATTTCTCTAAGGGAGAAGGAGTTTGTGAAGGTGGTGCATTGCATTTGTTCTTCATAGTATTACCAAGATGTGTGGTAGCTGACACTAGTCTGTTAAATGAATGCTTATAACATTTATTCTGGCTATATCTGAAGTGCTATGACAAACTTTAAAACTGAGTTCTTCACATAAAAACAAAGGAGGAAGGTCATGTCAATGTATGTCTGGAAATGTGTGGTTTTTAAGTTTGATTGAAAGATTACATTCAACAATAAACACCTTAACTGTGTAATGTCTTACTTACAACTGACACAGCACGTTTGCAATATGCGTTCCCAATTTCATAACTGTTGAGTTCTTACTGGTTATTAAGTCACAGTATACAGCAAATGCTCAAAATGTCCTCTACATGAATCATTGTGCTGATGAGCATGTCTGATCTTGGACCCCTTGCACACTTTCAGAGGTCCTGGGGTAGTGGTGAATAGTTTGAATACATCTGTAATACATTGGTGAATGTCTCTTCATTTTCAATTGGAGCTGAATACACAAGGGTTTTTAAGTGTCCCCACAGATAAAAATCCAAAGGATTGAGGTCAACACATTGCAGGTCTGTACTTCGAAAACTGTTTGTGGACATACACTGATATGAACTCTTTTCCTTGTGTTGGTATAGCAAACTCCTGAAGTTTGTCCAAGCATTGTAGATGTTGCAGTTACATGCCAGTATATTGCACTGGTTGCATATATTAAAACAGAGACATTGTTGTCTTGTCACCAGAACCAGAACAGTGTAAAGATGCTTTGTCAAAATTTGATGTCACATTGGACCCATCTCATAAATTTGCTGTGGTTACATGTTAGTGGGTGACCTGCAGTGCATTAGTGAAACTTGTATATTCAAGATGTGTGCTCGTTGAGGTTGCAGAAAATTGGTGTGTATCAGTTTCAGTCATTGAATGAATACATACTCATTCACATGACCACATTTCATGATATCTTTGAGGATAGTGTAATTTACAGCTATAACCATAAAGGCAGACATTCGTAAAGTACTGTAAAATGTTGAGTAAAGAGAAAACCAACTTGATGCCACTTATTTTATTATTTTATTCAATGCTCAACATGTTTCGGCCGTTAATACGACCATCTTCAGGAGCCTGCGACTAATTGGTAGTTATTTCATG
>Ga0123355_10008767_pt1 | contig 15299 bp, 6 predicted proteins | sample TergutEmb28metaG_3_FD_89872 | JGI IMG/M metagenome (GOLD analysis project Ga0123355, IMG submission 89872) | Embiratermes neotenicus P1 segment gut microbial communities from Petit-Saut dam, French Guiana - Emb289 P1 | ecosystem: Host-associated > Arthropoda: Insects > Digestive system > Gut ... | reverse complement strand
TCGTATTAACGGCCGAAACATGTTGAGTAATGAATGAATATTAAATAATAAAATAAGTGGCATCAAGTTGGTTTTTTCTCTTTACGTAACTATAAAGATGATGCACGGTCCAATAAACATAAGCCTCCTTTCTTTTTATATGCGATCCATTTGTACTAATTAATGGCAGTGTTTACATGTACAGTCTGATACGTACAGTCTACCACAACAAGTTTTGTCGTACTGAACATTTTATTAAGCCTCCTTTTACATCCTTTTAATTCCCAGTTACGCACTGTGTTGGAAAAATCAGCTTTTCAATTTAGTGTACAGTGTAACGTAAAAGTATATTGATAATGTATAAAATTATGTACGTTGTTACGGCCCATGACTACGTTTATGGAATTTTCCTTGACAATGGTAAAAAGCCAAAACCTGCCACAGAACATTAAAATATATCCGAAGTATCCTGTTGCGTTTGCAGCATTTGTGTACTGAGTCAATCTATACGGAACTAAACTGCAACATATTACAGGACACAAACGTGCCATATTTAAGAAAGTTCAACTTGCAACATATAAGTGAAAGTTCACAATACACATAGTCGATACTGCTGCTTCTGAAATTTGTGTTGCCTAGTACAGTTTGCGACAAAGGTCAAAATAACACACTGGAATATTTAGCTTCTTACTGCTTATCTGTAGGTAAAACCTTATGTATGATCAAATGTGGTGATCGAGGCGTTTGCACTGCTGCTTATTCGTAGGTCAAGACTAGTGTATAAACAAATGTGAAGCTTCGAGCGGTTGGCACTCCTGTTTATCTGTAGTTCAAGCTTTAGATATCACCAAATGTGTTGAACTTGTGGTTGGCACTCCTGCTTTCACTTCTTATTTGGCGGATCCATGTTGAAATCTCAGCCTGGCGAAAGAATAACCTGAGATTTTCGCGGGTTCTTTCAGTTCCTTGTGGCAAAGAGTGGTATAGTCTTTCAAACTAAGCTAAGACGGCTTCCACCCACATCTATCCCAATCATTCTGACACCAGACGCTGTATAGTCTGGTACACTAACAGCGCAGTAAAATAGACCATAAACATGCGAAGAGAGCAACTGAGGATTCAGATATTCTGGGATGTAGTGTTGTGTCTATGCGTTAGTGTTCCAGAGTTAGGAGAGAACGTAGTGTTTTCGTTTTCAGGTGTAAAAGGGGACCATAAGAAAGCCACGCCTGTCTACCTTCTTACGTTTCTATTACCCCATTACTTGTCATTCTTTTTGTGACGCTGCGGCCCAACGCGGGCTATGGCCTTCTCAGTCTTGAGGTTTCTAGATCACACACAACGACGCGTCACAGTCGATAGGGCTCCTCTGGACAAGTGATCAGATGGTCGCAGAGACTTCTACCTGACAACACACAACACCCATAACAAACTAACATCCATGCTATCGGCGAGATTCGAACCCACACTCTCAGCAGGCAAACGGCCGCATACCTACACCTTGGACGGCGCGGCTACTGGGACCGGCAACTTGCTATATTAGTAAAATAATATTACAACACATAACACTTTACTCGATATTTTTAGGAACTATAGAGGTCCCTAAGAAGAAAAGTCATTTGGTGGCTTCTTAGGTTGCATAAATTTCTGAATATTCCCCAAAACATTCTGGTTTCAACAGATATAGCCTAATAGGAAAGCCGAAGGTAAGGTTATCGCTGTGCACGCTAAGAAGGTACGTGTGGGAGTGGAGGTATAGGGCTATTGATTCTTAAACTTGACACCAGATGGAGATTAATGGTCAGTGTCATGGCCCGGCTGCTTCGCCCCCCCGGGGAAAGAACCCAAGGTACCCCTTGAATATGAGGCTAGACGGGCTCTAGAATCGTTCTGAACAAATCTCTTGCCTCTGCCGAGAGAGGAAGTACAATTCTTCGGTCGTCCATTTCAGAGCCCATAATGCGGCATTAATTATGCGGCATAAAATAAAGCAAATGGCTATTTCACATGTACCGAGGGCTTTGTTGGATTAACCAATTTTCATGCATGCTTCTAAAATAATTTCGTTGATGAGAGAATATTATTTCGGTATAAAATCCAATAAAATTCTCAATAATTCTCAACATGTACTTTAGTTGTACATGCATATTTTAAATTCAATAGAAGAAGCACGTTGAATAAAGGAAGAAGAAAGAACATGAAATAAAGGAAATGCGAACAATGCTTCGCTTATCGTCATCACCGTTACCATCATCAGTGTCTCCCTTATCTCTCTTTTTTCCCTCTATTTCTTCTTCGTCTCAAAAGAATGTTCTCACCTAATGCAATGAAGTGCCCCGAGTCTGCACTAACGTATTTTAATAAACTTCCATGAGAACGAATACAACTACTTGAAGGTGTGTTCTGTCTCAAAATAGGGAAAAAAAACGTTATTATCTGATTGCATATGGAGAGTGAAAACCTTCAGAAAAACCCAAAGACCAGTGAACCAAAGAGCCAACATGATTATCATTATGGTTCTGCACAGTACTGATGAAATTCTTGAAGTAATGTGCACAACTACCAATTTTTTTGTAACCAAGTTTTTCACTCCTGCAAAACCCGCAGTGTGATGATAAAACCTGAACGAAACGGAAATCGATAGCCCTTCCAGCTGACACTAGAAAAGAGTAAGGGGAATCTCAATTTGATTTAACATACTGAAAACGACAAGAATCAGGTAGAGGTCTCTGCGACGAGTTGATTACTCGTCCAGATGAGTCCTACCGACTGTAGTGCGTCGTTTTTTGTGATCTAGAAACCTCGATAATGAGGAAGCCCTGGTCCACTGGGTGGCTGTTGCGCCAGAAACAAACAAATAAAAACAAGAATAGTTATTTAAAATGCACATCGTCATGTGTGGTAGATGTACACCGTGTCGATTACACATATTATTAATTAGGTTATGTCACTCCACACAAAGAGTGTTTTTCGTTGTGCTAAATTAAATTATTGCACGTGACTCGGATAGGTGATTAAATGGCTGATTAGTGACTTCGTAATGTCATCTTATCGGATGAAATTTTAGCGTTTTATACTCGACGTGTCTTTGTAACATTTCACCCTAATATATGTTTCCCCTTAAATACTTACAAATGTTCTGGAATATTAGGATGCTTAAAAACTCTTCAACAATAAATTTGCCTCTCCTGCGAAAGACATCTAGACCTAAGCAGGATGAAGTAACAGGAGACTGAATAATATCGCATAATGAGTAGCTGCATGATTTGAACCTCTTAGCATATAATATTAGAGTGATAAATTGCAGAATAACGAGAAGCGACAATCACGCATGTATTTGGTGGAGAATCCTGAAGGGAAGAGACCACTTGGAAGATCTATGAACAGATGGGAGGATTATATTAAAAGGTATTTTAAAGAGTCAGAATAAGAGGAATGGACTGAATTTATGTGGCTCAGGATAGGAACAAGTGGTAGGCTCCTTTGAAGACATTAATGCACTTTCAAATTCCATATATGGTGGAGAATTTATTGCTTAGTTGAGAAGCTATTATCTTTCGTAGACTGAACATACTCTATTAGCTACGTACGTATATGTTAGCTGATAGATTACGAATAAAACCGCGCACTCACCACATAATACACAATAAATAATAACGAGGCACTTCTGAAGTACGTAAATAAACCCTTTAAAGACGAAATGTGTCTGTTTCATATAAGGACTTAGCGTGTACCGCGCAGAAACACCCTCCACCTTGGTTACAAACATCAAATCCGTTAATGTTGTACAAGGTGAAGGTCCATACAAGGCACTCAAAGCAATGCGAATACCATGTAGAATTTTTGAATATCAAAGTTAGTAAAACGTGAAATAACGGCTAGGCTGTAAAAGGTTAATGCGAAGAATAATATATTTTCTGTTCTGTAATTTAGCGACAAGGTCAATCCTTCAGCCTGCGTAGGACCTTGATATTAAACATTCCACCATGTCCACGAAACACAACAAGATTTGTGTGTGACCGTTTTTAAATTTTTCATAAAATACACAGTGGAATAAATGTAAACAGCAAACTGCTTTCTATGCGATTCTAGGAAAACATGGCTGCAGGACTTCGTCCGATACATTCACATCGTACAACGATCAGTTACAAGGCTCATACATTCCTCGTTGACACGTGTGTATCTCCGTTTTCACATCCAGACGATTACAGGCTTGCACACTCCACCTAGTGTTTTCAACAATTTCTGGTTCATGTTTTTTTGAGGTTCAGAGGCTTCAGCCATGATATCTTTCTCGTAACTGGTCACGTGAGATGAGCTGCCTGTGGGTACCTTACCTCCGTCTCTTGTGTGGCAGATTAACAGCAAGTACAAGTATCTCATTCCCTGGCTCCATCGGTACAGTCTTCTGCACGGCCTTCGACGGGTTACCCCATCTCGTCGATCCATCCAAGTCCTCACATGCCTCAGTAGCAAAGAGGATCGGCTCGTCCTTACGGGCTGTAGCCCACCCAGAAATTTTGAGAAAAATTAAACTAAGTATTTTAGTAATATATTTTGTTAGGAGATATGTACATTCTTTAAAAGCATATGAATTAAATAATTTTTGATTCAAATAATCGCAACGGACTCTAAGCGCTGCCGAAAGCGAGCGGGCTATGCCCTGCCCAGACGTTGTGTTGGGTCAGCGAATGTAGGTTGGCTGCAGAGAAGACATAGGCAGGAAAGTCGAGGGTCGGGCTGTAAGCACTGCAGCACAGGGAGGGTTTTAAAGAAGAAATTCTTGTATCTGTTTACCTTCTCTAACATTTCAAACATTGGCAATTTGATAACCAGTTTTAATTGGCTGTCCTTAAAGCCATGTTTGTGAATGTTTTAATATTAATACGAGGGAAAGTAATTAAATAACAGGAATTTTATTCTAAAGTGCATGGAAAAGTATGCAAAAAGAAAAATCTTATTTCGGGACACAAAATGGTTCCTTAGCAATATGTCACATAGGGGTCGTGACGATCAAGCAGTTTGAGCCTGCGCAGTAGGACGTACAACATGGCCGCTCCACTGTCAACTTGCACCGCGGAAGAGCGACGAAGCGTTATCCGTTTTTTGTGGTCAGAGGGTGTGAAACCTTCTGAAATCTATAGAAGAATGAAGGTTCAGTATGGCGCCATCGGACTTTCACTTGTTTGGACCTATGAAAGAACATTTGCGGGGCCATAAGTTTGGAGATGACGACGAGGTAATGGAGGCGGTGCAAAGTTGGTTAAAGGCCACGCCAAAAAGCTTTTTCTAGAGGACATCCGCAAGATTGTGGACAGGTGGACCTAGTGTGTTGCGAAGCAGGGGGACTATGTCGAAAAATAAGACACAAACAATTTCTGTAAGTACTCTTGTACAAACGTTATTACGAGTATAAAATTTCCTGTTATTTAATGACTTACCCTCGTAGTTGCTGTTCTGAGAAATTGTGTACAATAATCAGTGCGAATTATTCACAGGGCACCAATTTTTCCCAATTAACACTCGCCGAGAGGCCGAAATTACGGACTGAATTCGTACAACACATGATTTTGTTATTTATTTGTCGTCATCGAGCAGAATACAGATTTATGTGAAAAATTTAGTTGTTGTTTATACTCCGTGCATTTTGATTGAATTACACTGTTTAGACATCTCAAAGCACATTTGATATATACAAATACAGTCAAAAGACTCCTAATGTTTCGGTGTCATTTATGCCATCCTCAGGGAATCTACACGAAGATTTAAGTGTTACTAAAATATAATAGATCGAAAAAGCAATTCATTTTGTATTACACTATTCTGTCGGCTAATATCCTTTATTGTTATATTATACGTTTAGTGTACTATTTTACTCTCAGTTCGTGAAACCCACAATTGTACATTAGCTAAGAGAATACTGCAATATAATATGAATTAATTTTGTAACCTGTTATATATTAGTTAATTTTAAAGCCTGGTGTAGAGCTGGCTGAGGATCGCGTAAGTGAAGCCGAAAAATGTAGGAGCGATATTCGTCTACGATTTAATTTACACATAAAATGTGCACTTTTTGGTGTCATGAATGAAAAATTTAAGTGAGGAAATTGAATCCTGTTATACTAGTTCAAAATAAACAGACTGTCTGTGTTGAAAGAAACTTTCTAAGAGGTCTCAATAATCACATAGTAATCCTATCACAAGTCTTGCCATGAAAAAGTCGCACGAGCCGCCGCTGGTAGCAAATCTTTTAACCATGACCACACGCTCATTCGTGAATATTACGTTGATCAAACCACTGTGCTCAGCTTGTCTGTTCGGCATCTTCAAAATACCGAATTTATTCCATTTTTTTCCAAAACAGTTTTTTGTATTCTCGTCGTTGAATGAGGATACGTCTTTGTGGAACTGTTGCCTCTAACAGAAATATTATCCATGCCCACGACGAATTTGTATGAAACACTGGCAATTTGATAACTGGCAGGCATGGAAAAAAACATGTTCTCGGAGAAAACCTGTCTCGTGACAATATTTCTGTAACAAAAACCACATGCAAAGCTCTGTGACTGCATCCGGACCTCCGTGGTGAGAAGCCGACAAACAGCCACCTGAGCTACGCTGTGGCCTGTTTTGTACCTACAAAACACGCAAAGGACACAACTTCATACGTGACACGTGATGTGGTACGTGTGTACACAGGAAGTAGCCTGGGTAGGTGCAACCAGGCACGGCCTCCCCTTGACGGATTGTCCTATGAAGCCAAATTGACTGATCACCTCCTCCGTGAATGATTCTATTTTGACCCACCGTAAGCCTATATAGTACCAAGTTCTTGAAACTATGCAAGGCGTGTGTCAAGAGGGAAAGAGGAAGCTCAGCCACGCCAGGTAATGAAAATTCAAATCGCTGTTTTAAAATTATCGTAATTTGGACCTCTAATAACTGCATGATTCTAACGCAGTTTGTGGGATAGGCGTACTATTAAACTACTACTTATTAAGTACTACGTGTTACTGTAGTATGATTTTTAATCATTAGGTATCATTGGGTTAATTCACTCCTATATGTTTGTTAACTGAAGGGTTCAATTGCGCTGTTATATATAATAAGGAAGGAAAGCAAATTTCTGGTTACGTGTTTGTATTTGCATGGTAGAAAATACTCAGCGCGCCCAATGCAGAATGTGGAAATGTTACATCGGTACTGCCTCTCAAAATTCGTAAATTGAAATTCTGTAACAATTTACTGTTAGTAAGATGCAAAGAATTTTTGGGTTATAGAAACGCAGGTAAACGATAGAGGAAGCAGGGCCGCAAGAATCATCGAAAGCTTCTTCGGACACTGCTTCAGCTTAAATGTTATGTTTACAGCGTAAATTGGCGAGTTACGATAGGAAAATTACATTTTATTAATATTGTAACACAACATATAAAACTAATAATGCAATGCATCAGATGCACGCGGCATTTTAGAGCATGGGAGAACAGGAATACTCAAGTATTACTTACAGACACTTCTTAAGAAAAGGCTAGTGAATAACAAACGGCTAACTCCAATTTCTTGGGATGGTAACACAAAACAATAAAAACACCTCTTGCAACTTCCTTGATTTTTACGGAGAAACTATGAACTTTGGGAGACGAAACCACCACCGCCTACAGCTTCAATACTACCACTACCACTACCACTACCATTACTAATGCTCCCATCACAAAAATACTAAGAGTGGTGATGATAATAAAAATGTTATGGAATAAATCTTCGTGTTTGCACCGTGCATCAATGATAATCAAACAATTTATTATCCAACTAATGCACAATATATAATATGTAGATACAATTAAAATTATGAAACATTTAAAATATCTCCAACATGTTTCGTATCACAGAGGATTCATCATCAGGGAGACTTATACAGTGCTTGGCTAAAAATTACGAGAATGATTCTATCATGACCGTTGACATGGACAATGGTCCATGTCAACGGACATGATACGTATTATATATTGTGCATTAGTTGGACAATAAAGTGTTTGGTTATGGAATAAATTTTATACCTCATCATCGTCATCACCATCATCCGTCACGAATTAGACCTTGATGGACCTGTTTTGATCTCCTCAAATAGTTTTCTCAAATTTCTTCTAACCCGTCTTCGTCCATTTAGTCTATAATCCAGCATTATTCTTGGAATCCTGTTGTTGTTCATTCTTGTTAGATGTCGTAGCCAATTTGATTTGTATCTTCTTAGATTCTCGTCAGCTGTTTCTACTTTCAGTTCTTCTAAAATTAATCATTTATTTTGTGGTCAAAAGGGACATAGCCGACTGTTCTTTTGAAAATTAATTTCAAATCATATCAACTTCTTTACCATTTTTCGTTTCCACATAAAAGAATGGGGAGAGCCTGTCCAGAAGCTAAAAGGTGGCATCCCCACTAACGGAATAACTGGCGGTAGGTTAATAACCAGACATAGGGAGTTAACTGAAGAATAAAAAGCAACTATATGCCACTTGTTACTTTATTGTACTTTTTATAAGCTCAACATGTTTCGGGCATTACTATGTCCATCATCAGGAGCTCGCGACTATGATGTTGATTACCACATTGGTCGTTTCGTTCTTGGTTTGCTGTATGTTGGAGGTTATGTGCTGTTAGTCTGAAGTAGTGTCCGGTCTGCAGGCTAAAGCACAACTTGTGCTTAAGCGGACACTACTCCAGCATAACCGCACCTAATCTTCATCATACAACAAACCAAGAACGAAACGACCAATGTGGTAATCAACATCATAGTCGCGAGCTCCTGATAATGGGCATAGTAATGCCCGAAACATGTTGAGCCTATAAGAAGTACAATAAAATAAAAAGTGGCGTATATTTGGTTTTTTATTTTTCAGTTATCACAAAGATGCACGGTCCAGTAAACATCAGATAGAGAGTTAAGTATTACTTTCAAGCCTCAATGTAAAGAAAACAGACCCGCCAACTTGAAGATGAAATATGGCAAGTAAACATTTAAATTTTATACCTAAGAATTACAGTTACAGATGACTTCACTCGAAAAGTAAATTCCCCAAAGAATCCAAAAAGACGCTGCCAGACTACGTTCCTCTGTCTGGAAAACTCATGCATATAGTCGCACTTGTAAATCGTAAGCAACACCATCAGAACCTCCTTCTGCGCACGAGGGAGAAAAATGATGACCCCGGGTTACTCTAACAAGAAATGCAAGAAGACAGGTTTTTCTTCACAATACGCAACTCCGACGCTGTAGAAATTCCACACAAAATTTCATTTAGAAACATGAGAAATTGCTAGAGTTGGGACGGTCTCGATAACACCCGGCCAGCCCACAACACATGACTGTATCAAGTCGAAATAAATGCTTCAGCCGTAGCGGTGTAGCGGAACTTTGAGAGGGAAGGGGCGTAAAAACTCCCTGGAGACGAATATATCTACAGCAAAGACGGATGTAGCTCCAGTTGTGGCTACTAGCTTCTCCTTACTGGACCCACAGGGACACCACAAAATAAAAGCCGCACACTGCACACGATTCACAGACTTTTAGAGGTGTAAAGATTCCTTTATGCGAGATTAAAGTTCTTGCAGTGTTGCTGATGAAGACTCGTTTTGTATGCCGTGTCGACAGGTAGCCATTTACTGACAATACGAAGAATCGTTCTGCTTTCCTTTACAGTGCCAAGCATTGGTATGCTTGACAATGAAGATGAAGACATTAGATCGTTTGACTTATTTACTTACTCCATGGAGCAGAATCCTTCTTGAGATGCTAACCGGTTTTCAGCTAGCCAAGAAATTCCCCGCATTTGATGACACACAAAGGTTCGTTACCGCAGTCACAAGTGCCCCCCACCAGCCCCTCTCCTGAGCCACCTCGATCCAGTCAATACCCCCACATCCCACTTCCTGAAGATGCATCTTAATATTATCCACCCATCTAAGCCTGGGTCTCCCAAATGGTCTCTTTCCTTCAGGTTTCCCCTCCAAAACCCTGTATACTCCTCTCCTCTCTCCCATGCGCTCTACATTCCCCGCCCATACCATTCTTCTCGATTTTGTCACCCGAAAGATATTGGGTGAGGAGTACAGATCATTAAGCTTCTAATTATGTTGTTTTCTCCACTCCCCTTTCACTTCGTCCCTCTTAGGCCCAAATATTTACGATCGTTTGAAAACGACAAGAAATTCTATCCTGGCAGACACGGCGTAACATGCCGGGAGACGTGATTCTTCAACTTCTTTTGACCTTCTATTTCCTGCAAGTGCAGTTCCGGGCCCAGAAATAGACGACAAATAAATAGAGAGCAGCTACTTACGGAAAATGGAATAATTTCGTGTCGTAGATCTTTTGTGCCTTGTGTAGAGAATTGAGTGACGCGGTGATGAGCCCTTGCGAAAACACAATGGCGGCACTTTAGACCGCGTTCACACCAGAGGACTTTAAGGAACACACAATTGTGTTGTTCTTTTCTTCACTTTAATGTACTTGTTAACTGCACTTGTGGAGACAAAATGTTCAGTGCGTGCGTCATGGTTGTGCTGAATGTGTGATGAAGGCGACAATTTTTTCACTTATTTCGAAATGGTGCTTCTTTAAGATACGCTATAAAGATATGGTAAGATCACAGAACACCTAAGAACAAAAATTATTATAAATGATAGAACACTAGAACAAGCTAGCCAATTTACTTATTTAGGTTGCAGTATATCTTACCAATTTTCTAATGATGTAGAATTTAAATTGGCAAAATTTTTACAATTAATAGGTACTATAAAGAGAGCTATTTTTAAGAAAGTGAGAACGGAAACTATTTTGAAAATATACAACACACTAGTTTTACCTATATTTTTATATGGGTCACAAAATTGGACTCTAACAGCCTTACAAAGAAGAAGAATTGAAGCAGCAGGAATGAAGTTACTGAGACATCTGACAGCCTACACCCTTTATGACCACAAAACTAATGACTACATACGCCGCGAACTACGAATTACAGGCATACTAGACAAGATAGATGAATACAGACGGAACTGGCTTTTACACTTGCAAAGAATGCCACAAAACCGAATGCCTTTGAAATCATACCACTACAGACCACAAGGAAGGAAAACAATTGGAAGACCGAAGAAGCTTTGGCGTGAGCAGCTGTAACTCTGGAGACGGAACGGGTCAAAGGGTCCAATCCTTGATGTTTATGATGATGATGATGATGATGATGATAACAGAACAATAACAAACTAATAACTTAAAAATATTTCTGCTCCATTCGCGTTACAATTAATAACGCAACACATGAGTAAAACCGTGCAATAAATTCACAAGTATTTAATTACAGGTTTTATTATGCTTGGTGGTTCATTCGTACATTAAACACAGTTTTTTTTATGAACGTTACCAGAGGACAAGGACGGGGTGTGGCAACCCAATCCCGTTGCCACCAAGGTCACTTGGATTCAATCCTTAGACTTTCATTTTATGGGGCTTCGTGAAAGATGCCATATATGTGCTCGGTGTGCCAGGAAGATTTACGTCCTTAAAATTCGCACTAAGTAAGTCATGCACCATTCGGACGTGTATTTTGTGAGTAGTACTGGCGCAGACTGCACACAAGTTCGAGCATCTGCCACATTACGTAACACAAACGAAACTGTTGTAAAGAAGTTGCCGATCTGTTTTGCCCTTTGGAACGCGCCTAGAACCCCTATCTTTGACAGTATCAGAATTACACGTATTTAAATTTCTGGGCATGGTAATCCTAACTACGCTGGTCATACGTCAGCAGGTAACACGCAAGAGACGAGACGCATTTCTTATTTGGTCATATACTTCAAGCCCATATTAATCCCTATATAGCAAATGTTGTCTAGATGCAGAATCGCCTAGACATAATCAGATCTAGTCTATAATTTGTTACCGTGTCCTTAATGACTATCAACACTTTCTGCTGAATTGATTCCAGACAGAGTATCCTTGCAACCAAACAATCCGTAATCGAACAGCTTTGAACTGCTTTCAAGGAAGAACTTTTCCAATCCTAAGACGATTCATTCCCGTTGTGTTCACGATATCACTATAATAACGTAACTGTATACCGTCTGAATATAACTTTAATCTTGCAGGTAAAAAAGAGTAACATTTTTCGACTAGTTCAAGTAGCCAATATGAGGCTGGTGGCTACTGTAACTTGTCGAAAGTGGTAGCTCTTGTTGGCCTTTAAGAAAGCAGTTGTATCTAGACGTAATAATCTTATTTTATTATTGCAAAAAAACCTTCCGCTTCTCTGTAGTCAAATTTCAGAAACTTGAGGTCTATGTTCGTTACGTATATGGGCTAACAAAACAAAATGACAGCAACTTAACTGCATGCTTTTCGACATATGCAGATGTCAGGAACACGTTTGGACTCCTTGGTATTAGGTTTAAGTGATTTGTTTTTATTTTAGCTTTATGTATAGAAAAGGTAAAGCTAGCCCTAAACAGGCATGGACACGCCCTTACGATACAACAGGTTGAGGCTTCTAGACAATCGGCACAAGAAGGTGGCAAGGTTGTCCGTCATACGCACCGGCCACCTTTACCCTGGTACTCATTTCTGTTCGAGCCTGAGACCAACCCTGGGTCGTAGTGCGGTCGGAAGGATTATGTCAATGAATAATCAAAATTATCCCGTCAGAAATCGAACTCGCGACATTTCGGCTTGTAGCCCAGTGCCTCAACCAACTGCTCGACCGAACCCCCCTTATTTATATGGAACATCGGAATTGTTATTTCAGGACGCTGGGAATGAGACAGAAAAATGTTCACAAATGATAGGTAGGTTGAGATACGAGATATGGAGAAAAGGAGATATGGAGAGAAGGAGATATGACACACTTGAAGCTGCACCGCTTGGAGTTAGCTTTAACAGCCGGAGGGTTATCACTAAATCAAAACCAGAATATTCGACATCATTATTGGGATTCGAACCAATTCTGTTCAAGATAAATACTGAACATCGTTACTTTCCCAACCTCTTCATTTCAATTGAATTAACTTAATGAATATCCACTCACATAGAGTAGGCCTAACCTAATTACTTCCATAGTATGTCCCGAAATTCTCTATCCCTTTTGTATGCATAAGTGGACATACATTTCTTTGAGTTTAACGGGGATACTTAGAAGCAAATATGGAGAAATTAATACGGTTCTTTACATTCGTGGACTTCAATAAAAAAAGAACATAAAGTGTACGGTAGCTGACAACATGAGGCATGATTCAGAGGTTTACGACTACTTAAGTTCATTTTTGCAGGACTTCTAGCCTCGATTATATTCAAGTAAAAATTACGAAATGTCAGAAAGTTGGGACATGGCACACCGTACGCATGAACCAAAGGTTGGACGGGGAAGGGGAAACAAAGTTTTCTGTTTAATTTTTAACACTTCCGGCACATAAAATGTCAAGGTAGATAAATGGGTAACACTAGGTGTAACAAAATTAGGCCGAATTTGAAGACAAGACACAATTGCCAAGCAAATGCACACATACACATGATTATGTCCCGCCTGAGTTCGTTAAGGTCGGCATAAGGCATTAACGTAAATGCTATTCTCCCGCAGCTGTGGTAGCATAATCAGTAAAGTGATTCGCTACCGGCTGGAACGTTCGGGGATCGAATCCCGGTGGAGACGAGGTTTTCCGTGCCCATCCGGATCCGACTCGATGCTCACCGAGCCTCCTGTACAATGGGTACCGGTTCTATCCAGAAGTAAAGCGGCCGGGGTGTGGTGATGACCACCCACCCCCTTCTACTGCCGAGATTACGTATGGGTAGGAGCTACACTTTCGCCTCCTCTCTGTGCCTGCATGGGCATGTCATGGGGTGACATTAAATCCTCGTATCAAAGACGGGTTAAAGTGATCACTGGCACAGCTGGATTAAAGTTGGTACATATGTGAAGCTGTAAACAGCAAAGTATGTCGTATTCACAACGAATGATTACATGCATAGCTAAAAAAATATGATTTTGTGTAAGTCAAAATTTAATTAGCTGTTATATCTTAAGACATTCAATAAACATTTTAAACCCAAATCAACACAATGTTTTGTGGAAACTCTGTATGTAAAAAAAAGTAAAAAAATTCCTTGAGTAATGACTAAATGAAAAAAGATCGCAAAAGACAAAGTTTAATAGACATATACATGAAAAAAGGACGCAATTTGAAATGAACACTATATAATTTTAGGTATGAAGTAAAGTTAACACAAACAAGGAAGAGAAAAGGGAATATTATTACGTATGATATATATGGCATATTTGTTTGTTGTAATTACAGACTAATAAAAATTCATTGCACGCTCACATTAGCCGGTAAATTCTACTTCAGAAGACTCCATTCGCTTAGTGAGTTTCCCCAAAACTCTCGGGGCCAATATGAGAATAAATCATCATAGCGTCTGTTTCGTAATTTTAGTAATTCACTAACAGTGGCCATCCGAACAATTCAGCACAGTATTTATGGGCCTGTAAGGAAAATATACGATACTTTAAATACACGAAACACATCATTAAAATTAGTCCCATAATTAATGTCTTGACAACAAATTTACTGCAGTATATCCCTGAGAACGATCGGTCCAGTAAGGTTTATAGTCATGGAATGAACTACGACGACCTCTACCAAACACGTCACAAAGCAGAATACTGTGTTGCCAATATACTTATAAGAACGCAATTGAAGCAGTTAGTGCTATAGTGGACTATATGTGCCTGTAAATGAAAGCTCATTTGTTACTCACTAAAACTAATTTACAATACAGAAACTTCCACATACTCAAAATTTTGCTTGACGGTATCACGACAGACACGCTTCCAGCGTTGGCAGAGCCGTTGGTCTTAAATCCCGAGAGGACAATCTACCCAGTCCTGACTTAAGTTTTATTAATGAATTCAGAATACATTCACATACGTTTTACATTCCAGATTGGAGTGTATGTACTTGTCTAACACATCTTTATTTGATGGTAAAGATATGTATAGAATTTACTGCATAGAGAACAACTACATGTTTCGGCACTTGACAATGACCATCTTCAGGTTGAGAAATGAAAAAAAATTAGTAAGCAGTTATACTCGACTTATGTGGGCTGTATACAGTGGGGAGGTAAGAGGTGAGGTGGGTACTCGTGTCCACCTCACCTCTTACCTCCCCACTGCATACAGCCCACATAAGTCGAGTATAGCTGCTTACTAATTATTTTTCATTTCTCAACCTGAAGATGGTCATTGTCAAGTGCCGAAACATGTAGTTGTAGT
>Ga0123355_10008765_pt1 | contig 15300 bp, 7 predicted proteins | sample TergutEmb28metaG_3_FD_89872 | JGI IMG/M metagenome (GOLD analysis project Ga0123355, IMG submission 89872) | Embiratermes neotenicus P1 segment gut microbial communities from Petit-Saut dam, French Guiana - Emb289 P1 | ecosystem: Host-associated > Arthropoda: Insects > Digestive system > Gut ... | reverse complement strand
GGTGGTGGTGGTGGTGGTGGTGGTGGTGGTGGTGGTGGTGGTGGTGGTGGTGGTGGTGGTGACTGTATTTACAGATCACATCCAGGAGCACACGCTTGTCCACTTCGAAGCACAGCTTTATCTGGCGCAAAAACACTTCGCGTGAAATTATGTGTGTGAATTACACATCAGAAAATGTACTGCCCCCAAAACGCAGTTCTTTGCTCCACAAACACGCAAACCATGGCTGCCATCCGGATGTTTTGCGAATGATTTCGATGTGCTCTCAGTAGCTTCAGTGGCTGGTAAGTGTGACTTTTGACCGCATTGCACGTGTTCGTCTTACAAGAACTATTCGCCATCCTTCGCCACCTTTCGGTCTGGCGTCTGTGAAGACCTATCAACACCACCACCACTACTCGACTTACTCCATGGTGCAGAGTCATTCTTGAGAGGCTAACTGGTTTGCAGCTAGTCAAGAAATTCCCCGCATTTCACGGAACCCGAAGGCTCATTACCGCACTCACAAGCGTCCGCCAACTGTCTCTATCCTGGGCCTGCCCATATACCCACCTCCTGAAGATCCATCCTAATATTATCCACCCATCTACGCCTAGGTCTCCCCATTGGTCTCCTTCCCTCCGGTTTCCCCAGCAAAAGCCTATACACCCCCCTCTCCTCAAATATACGCACCGTTATTCGACACCACTACTAATAAATGTGGGAAACAAGAAACGCATGAACACTTTTGTGAGGAAATATCATGGTGGTCTAGTAAGTACAGAGAAAGAGGAAACTCAACAGCTGTGGACATCACCTATGAAGACAGAACACATAAGCAAGTCAATTAACTGTTCAGGCAGCTACTGTTACTTTGTACGGACAGTCATCCTAACATTACATAGTATCCAACATGGAAAAAAACACCGACAGTTCTAGACCGTCGTTCTGCACCCATTTCTACGTTGCATTCCGTCACCAGCTCACATCCAGGCAACCTCGCAAACAAAAGACTATCTATTGATTCAAAAACGCAGCACCAGCAGGAGAGTCTAGCAGACCACGGATCAAACAAAAGCACATCGATCTAAACTCCAGCACGTTAATTACAAGACGAATCCATACAACGCACAAGCAGGCAGGTAATACCTTGTCGTCTCCCCTACCATTGCGCCGCATAGCGGATGGATACTACTGTGCTCATACCTACCAATTAATAAGTCATTCTTCTTGTCACAGCACCGTAAGGTTCATAACCGTTATCACAAATGTTTTATTATCTACGCTGTCTTTACACAACTTACAGTAACAGATGCAAACTGCTGCAACTAGTTGCAGCAGTTTGCATCTGTTACTGTAAGTTGTGTAAAGACGGCTTAGATAATAAAATATTTGATAAGTGTACACAATGGGATGGAAACCACACAATTTAAAGTTACCACAAAACGCAAAGACAACCACAATGCGAATAATTACATTTATTTTACGTCGCCATAGCCTGTAGAACCTAAATATCGATATAAAACTCTACAGACAACTCATGTACATTATATTAAAGGATTCAGTATGAGGTATGAACCTCACAAAGAAAACACGTGTGTCTGCATTAGAAAGACCAATCGGTGAATGTTGTACATGAGAAACCGAAGCTTACTGTGAGAATCTCACGGAACACAAGAATACATTACATTGATATTATACTGACCAGGCTAAAGGCTTCACAAACCGGGGCTCGAAACCAGTTAGGGAAAGGGGTTTATCTCTTCTACAAGACGTCCAGAACGGCTTTGGAATCCACCCAGTCTCCTATTCAAATGGTACGAGGGACACTTTCGCTGACGGTAGAGGGACCGAGGTGTGGTGTTAACCACTCGCCTCCATCTCATGCTGAGGTTAAGATTATGTACTTTCATTACCTATATTGTGGCATCTTTACATTTATCTGGACAAAATTTAAAGCCTGTAGTCGAAAACATGGCAGTGGATACAGTAACATCTACATCCTCAAGGGGGATACGTGTATAACGCCCTCCAACACAGGAACAGATTTCCAAGCTATCTAATTATCTGGGTAGTAAGAAGTATTGTTTATACCCTCAATGCGTGTCAGTGGGAAGGTAAGTGCGGTGGCAGCGCTCTTAATTCAAGGGGTACGAAGTTCATATTCCGGCCGCACCGTCGGGGCGATTGTCTCTCCAGGCGAAATGCCAGTACACTACCGGCGAACAGCGCACTGCCCTCCTCTCCCAAATTATTACTTTTTCAACATCCCCGATCATCATGATTCATCACACGCTACATAAGCTTTGAAGTCAACGAGGCGTCATTAAATGACATAAGCAGATTCCTGCCGTAAGTCCGTGTTGCCCAACTACCTTAACAAATTGCATACATTATTTAATAAATATAAACAAAGCACTCTTCAGCTACGTAATTTTCTTGACTCTCCGCTTACATCGTACCTCGAAGTCTGAAATACTACGGCAGGTATTTTGTTCTCAAATGCTTTCTCTTCTCAGCGTAAGTTTCAAGGCCACATAATACAAATATGCTGCAGTTCTATTATAAGTGGTCCCAAAAATAAACGAGAACATTAAAGATTCAGGACCGACCTGTAATAAGATACATCCAGATTCCAAATCTGTCGTTCCTACAACTTCAATGTGTTTATCTTGTTCTAAATACACGAAACGCACCACAAATTCTTACGAAAAATGAATTAATTCCTACATCGCGCCTTCATGGTTTTATCCCACAATCTGCCCATTACATGACCCAAGACAGTTCTGTGACTAAGGCGAGAACGATAGCTGTAATCCCCTGCACGCAGTTCGTCAGCGGGTTCAAACTGGCTCTAATGCTCGCCTAACCTACTACTTATAGCATGTTCTCCTTCCCAGCAGAGGATAAAACGGCCGAAGCGTTAAGTTAAAGTTCAACTCCCCACAAGTGTACAGATTACTAATTCAGAAAAATGTCTCTGCCGCAAAGCAATCCGCACACCGTAACAACTATTTCAGAGCGTAACAGAATTCATGACGCACAGAAGTAACCATTTGTGGAAGTACTATTCTATCCTACGCTCGCCGATTACCGAAGCACGATTTTTATTACGTTTCCCAGGCTTCGCCCGCTTGTCGCTGTGGCAAGGGTAGCACGTTAATGAAGATGAGCATGCAGCACTGGCGGAATGATACTGACCGGGAAAAAACCTAAGTAAAAACCCTATCCCAGTTCCACTGTGTTCACCACAAATCTCACATGTACTGACTCGGGATCGAACCTGGGGCTCCGAAATGAGGGGCCGGCGGACAACTGCCCAAGACATGGCATCGACCAGAGTGTCTGGAAAGAAATATATGTACTTTTAATTAGACTTCCGAAAGAGCAATATTTGTGGAACGTTCCCAGCCTTCGTACCTTTCTGTTTTGATAAGAGCAGCGTGCAGACGAAGATGAGTATGGAACGATGGTGGAACGATACAGACGAGGGAAAAGCTTAAGTGCCTGGAGATATACCTGTCTCAATATCCACCACAAACCTCACGTGGCTGACCTGGGATCAAACGAGGACTCCGCGGTGAGAGGCTGGCGACTAACCGCATGAGCCAAGGTACGGCCCTACATCCTCTGTGTGAGTAATCTTCCATCGACTGCTTCCCATTTTTTGAAAGAGCACTGCTTTTGGGACGGTTCCCAGGCCGCGCCCGTTTGTCCTTCCTGTAGAACAGAATGCGTGGGGGGGGGGGGCACTGCAGCGTCCAGTGCACTTCGACCACAATTGCTCTTGTGTGCGGCCCTTTCGTTCATGCATTTTGTCCTTCCAGCATGAACAACAAGCAGATGAAGACGAGTATGGGCAGGGGAGAAACCTCTACGTGTAGAAAAACCTGTCCAAGTGCCAATCTCTACACCGTAAATCTCATACACTCTTGTCTGGGATCGCACCCGGACCTCAGGCGTGAGAGGCCGGCAGCTAACTGCGTAGCATTGTCACGGCATTCAAAGGCCAAGACTAAACAGAAAGAAAGAAGTGATAACAAAAGGTGGAGGGGAAGAAAAGCATCACTTTTTGGAGGTTTCCTAGGCTTCGTCCGCTCGTCCTTCTGGTAGTAGCAGTATGATAAAGGAAATGCATATGGGGACTTTAGAATGGTGAAAGCAGCAGCTTAAAATAAGGCCAATTATTGCTTGCCGACATGAACTTACAACGGTTCAGCTCGTACCTTACAGTAACCAGGGTCAGTAAACACCAACGACGGACTGTGTGAAATAAGGTTTAAGCGACACCATGGAACTTAGCCCATCTAGAGAACAGCAATAGTCGTGTTTTATGCATTTCGAAAGCTGATAATGATCATAACAGTCCGCATTGGTCCCATCCATAGGCAGAATAACTCAGTTCATATCCTTCATTCACACATCCATCGGATCTAGATCGTTATCATCCTCTCATAACAGAAGGCATGTTCAATAAGTAAGGTTTGCTAACCTGCAACTTTTGGGCTAGTCAGGCATGTTATCTGTCGGTAGGAGATACCATTTTAATACAGGTTAGACGCAACAGATGGCGCAAGAGTCGGTCATTACGTCGCTATTCAGCGGCCAAATTTGACTAGTAATGTAGACAAGTAACGTAAACGATACCGCATAATACATCCGAAATTCACTGCGTCATTCGGTTTCTATTGGCAAGAAATTGTTCCCCAATCAAAATTCACCGTTAATTGATAGCTGTGTACGATGGCGACATAACGTGAGTTCAGAATGTTAGAGCACGGCGCAGAGTTGGGAAATGTGGAACGGGCACCTACGTTGACGAAGGCACCGGTTTACCCAGCATATCAGGACGGATGCGATTTCAGTACGGGTGGAGGCACTGATTTCTGTACACTGCAGGTCACCGATTCTGTAATAATTAGCATATGGGCATGGCTGCTGCCGAATATATGCGAAAGAAAGAAAGAAAGAATGAATGAAAGTAAGTCCTATTTATACCGACAGGCAATTTGTAAACTCGTGCCAAGATGGGGTACATGCATCCATGTGCTCGGAGTTTACGTTACAAAATGACATTCCGTGAACATAGCTATAAGGACTTCTTTAATTTTTATGACGTTGGGAACCTTACTGAATGGACAGAGCAAGTAGCACACATTAGACGACACAAGAATCCAATACAAATTTTTGTTTGGAAAACCCACTGCAACCGACATGAGATAATCGTGATATTTACTTCACATCAAAATGCAGTATGGGCGTGACGTAAATAAAACTGCCTAGGATAAATTCTTCCAACTGCGGGAGGGATTTTTCGCTAATGGCTGGATTCCACGTTGTCAACAGCACGGATCATGGAGTTTCCAATTTACGAGATCGAAACAAAATTGTTCCGCCACACGCCCTCTGCCTTCATGATTACACACGCTCATAGACTGATGCGGTATTACCTTGACTGCTTACTGCATTACGACCTACTGCACTCACCAGGCGAAGAAATTGATGTCATCGCTTGCTTTATGGGCAAGAACACTTACCTGAAAGAGAAAGAAATTTTACAGTTTAAACATTATATCACAGATTACGTTTAATTTCTAGGTATAATAAACTACTGGACAGCATAGCGACTCACTACGGGCTGGACGGTCCTGGTTCGAAAGCCGGTGGGAACAAGATTTTCCTGACACACCCAAACCGGTCCCGAGGCCCACCCAGCATCCTGTACAATAGGTACCGGGTCTGTCCCTTGGGTAAAGAGGGTGAGGCGTTAAGTAACCACCCACCCCTTTCTAGGCCGCGGTCGCTGATGTGTACATGTATACCAAAACTCCAAAGGTTACATGACAAAAAAAAATAGGATGATGATAACCTTACGTTCTTGGACCACTGGCCACCCACATGACAATTATGTAAATCTGCATTAACTAACACAGGCGATAGTTTTTCAGGTTCAGAACATGGCAAGCCATACAAAACACGGGGAACTGACAACCGTCAATGCTGCGGACAAGATAAGAACATGCGAGCCAAGCGCGAACGAAGCTGCACTTTCTACCGCGTTATTACCGTGATCGGCATTACACACTGCATTTGTTCATGTAACACTTTCATTTGTTCGCTCACTTATTCATCCATTCTCGGTCTGTCGTGTGATAGGTCCACAGCCTCTTCCAAAGCGATTTATCCACAGAGTGCGATCTAGTGCTTCCCCTTTCAATTTCTTTACCATGCAATAAAATTTAATTTCAAGCAATTTATAATGTGCAAAATTTACGACAGCTAAGACCTCACGACGCGAGAGATGATGACAATTATCACTTTGACACGACGGTTACCGAACTCCAGTTAAAAACGCAAGGGTGCGCCGGAGTGTCCCCACACGAGCAACAGGCTCTAAATTTAAACGAACATTAAAATATCAGAGTGAAATAATTTGCATGCGTGTTTTTAGCGGCGCGATGTACAGTAGGGAGTGTAAAGTTCTCTGGCCCCAAGCTTAGATGTGAAGTGGAGGAAATGCAGGATCCGCAACCAAAATTAATTAATCCTTCTCTACTGAGGGAATATGAAATAAAAAACAACTACAAAACGCTATAATAAATAAACACCACACACGAAAACACGCAATGACATTTGTCCCAACATTCGCTGACACCTTCTGTAATGTTTGAATGTACATGTTAACAATTTCATTTGGTGTACTGGCTTTCAGATCTTTTAGTGTGTGTGGCGATGGTTATTACACGCTTTGCTATTCAACGTGTTCCACAAAACAGTTTGGCGACTAGCCTGTTTCGTTTATCAAGTTCTTGCAGTATCTCAATACAACGAATGAGACCCAACTCCTGTAACGACTCTATGTGTGCTTGACGAAGACAGGCCCGTTTGCGGTGCAAATGAGAAGCTTCGAAAAATACAGTAATGCTTCTTTGGTTAGCTGTTACGAGCATCTTGTTCTTCGTTTGTCATTAACGCTACCCGTTTCAAGAAAGTGCGTCACTACTAATCCTCAAAGAACTGGTTTATTTTGTTATTTTTAATTCCAGCATTTTTTCTCGCAATTCGGTTCAGAAGTCGGCACGTCCACTCGGAACTGCTCCAAGCAGTGCACCACACAGACAGCACATCACCTATACTGACGATAAGAACACGCCATATAGCTGCTGTGTACATCACTCCACAAACACTAAAAATAATTTCAAAACTTCCACTACTTTATAATTATCCATTATTATTCTACATTATTTTATATTATTATTATTATTATTATTATTATTCAAAACTAATATTTTAACTGACACATTCCTGACTGCATTCCTGTACCAAAAAATCTCCTTGAAGATGGCCGGATTACTGGCCGAAATATGTTGGTGAAGATATTATAAACAAACATAATCATAAAACTGAATTGCATTTGTTGGTTGTTTATACATTTTATAAAACAGGTCCCTATATATTGCACTTTTAACTCCCTAAGAAGGGCACCTCGGGGGGCCTGAAACACGTAGGAGTTTTCTACGACTCATGTATGATTTACACCTTATTATGTGCATATGTTGGTTAATATAACAGATTATGAAAATAATACACGTAATGTATAATATCAAATCAGTATGATGAGTTTGTGTGCAGTTCCAATATACCTAACAAACACTACGGCGTACTGGGAAGTATACAATGTTGTCACGTTGCACCAGATGCGTGGGCTTACCAACACGAGACGCAAAATTTGGATCCCTCTGTACAATGTTTATTCCTCTATTTTGTTTTGCCAATAACAACCTTCTGGCGACTTACAACAACCGTGTACGGAAGACTAAGTCAATGAACAAACGTGGCAAATTTCTTCTTCACACCTCTACCAACAGCAGCATTTAGTTGGGCGGCAATATGTGACAGCAGGGGACACAAACTGTTCTTACAGGCAGCAAAAGTCGACGAAAGCTGATACTGAAAGTACCGGGGCGTTCTTGTAAGACTAATGTTTCTTAAGCGTTTAAATTCCAGTGGTAATTGTAGGTACCACCTGCTGTTACGTTTGAAAAGTCTGTATTCTGTGCTCAAAGTGCATTTATTTGCACCGCACGATTCTCTCCCAAACAACAACGATTAACTCTATACACACTAGTAACCGGTTGGTTTGTGCAGCGGGCACGGAATTTGTTCTTTGTGAGGTAAACACTAAATTGCTGTATAAAACTCAGACGAGCGTAATTTCGGGGTCCAGTTCCACTGTCCTCTACAGTAAGGTGAACCTCTCCCTCGTCATCGAAACATATTGGTGAGAAGGGAAATATCCATACACCGGCCTAACTACTGCGGAGAGTGACCTCACAAAATATTGGCGACAAGGCAGGGTGGGCCTCAACACGCGCTTGTGATGAGACAAAGTCTGCACTACTGCTGGGAACAAGACCCCGATGCTACAAGCGCTAGAAAACTACACAGACGGAGCTGCCACAAAGCTCGGGCAAAAAAGGTCCGCGGCTTTCACACACTGCACAACCGTTTCCATGCACCAACGAAACGGGATCTGTTAGGGCTGGACGAAACAGAATCGAACCTGTCTGCTTTGATGGGTGCAAAAGTTTGCAGTTAGGTGATATACGACGAACGCTGCCCTTTTTCCGTCGCCTTGTTTTAGTTCAAAAATACGCAGTTTCGCTGGCTCTGGCACGTGCAGGACTTGTGGGGGGGTTACGAAAATCGTGCCAACAACCGAAACAATGAATTTGTAAACGTACAACCACAGTACAAAAGAAGTTTCTTTAACACATTCAGCAACAGCTTATCATGCCACGCCATTATAGTCCACTTACGGAATGACAGGCTGCATGTTAATGCGCAATATATACAGAATAGTAATACGTGCAGGAAAGGCAACCAATCTGGCACTTGTTCACTCACACGTTCACAATATTTTCGGTACACTTCCTGGACTACAACTCACCCAATCTTTCGTGCAACACAGAGGAAGAAACGGTGAAACTGGCCACCCAACCTTCTATTCAATGGACGACGAGTGCTCTTTCCACGAAAGTAAAACGCCCCGGACGCGAAAATTAGCACTCACACACCCCACATGTCCGTGGGGAACACTTTACTTTACTTTACTTTCCCCACACTTCCATCGCAATCACATGTCATTTGCAGTTAGATTTTCTAATTCTGCAACCCACAATTAATATTAATGTCAGTGCTGCAGACTGCTGCTTGTAAAAATATGTGCAGTTCCTTGAATTGTACTATTCACGTAACACTGCTAAGCAAACCGACAAGGGTGAGTCTTCCATTATTTAAGAAGTCTCTTTTCACCCCCAAACGCCTTCATGGCGAGTACGGTGACGTTTAAGTTACGTAGCATCTAACTGTAGAGTTGCTTATGAACTCGAAGGCTTGCGAGGAATATGTAGTGGCCGTTTTAAGACGTCGGAATAAATCGGTAGACATACTGACGTCGGTAGCCTGTATGACTTTCAACTGGCGGACCAGGGATTTATTCTCAGCATGAACAAGGACTGTTCACTTCGCCACGCTGTGGGCCGTCCCAGCTTCTAACTTAATGGCTATTAGAGACTACTTCCAGAGCATAACGCGGATAAAGCGTCAAGCTATTCTCCTGCGTTAATAATAAAAAAAAAGACAGCGTGGGGCGACATCCCCACTCCCCTTTCTGACCACACTGCATAGCCTTCTGGTACGGGGACTACTTAAAATTTAGCTTCCGATACTTTATGATAAATAATGAAAAGCCTAAATGTGGCTAGCCGTGCCGGGATTCGAACCCGCAACATCCTCAATACAATGCACGAATGATTATCACTGCTTTGCAGGGTTAATTCAGCGGGGAATGTCGTGCGTACGCTACCAACACGAGACACAGCCATTTGGTCGGAAGACATCTTGAGAGGGGTGGAGAGAGAGAGAGAGAGAGAGAGAGAGAGAGCAAAAGAGAGAGGGGGGGTGTATAGTCATTGCAGAATAGGTCCTGCTGACGAGGGCACAGCCACAATATGCACCTATGCACAACTCGCACGGAAAGACTACAGCAAAAGTTCAGAACCAAAAACGCCAATAAACTAAAAGGCTTAATAAACCATAGCTAACACATCAATAAAGTAGACGAAGCAGAACTCTACACTCGAACCCAACATTCATAAAACGTCGCTCTTAGCACCTCCAATGTAATTGTATAAAAGTATCAAAATATATTCAAGGTCAACGTATGGTTTCATATGTCAAGCAACAAAAGCAAAAGTAACAACAGAAACTAACAGACAGCCCCACCACGAAAAATCGACGGAGAGAGATTCTGCTGCTTTCACAATTCCTACAATATAAGCACAAAAAATATTACTGATTGTGATACACAACTATATGCGCAAGAAGTGTTTACATAATACAGAACACGTTATTTGGAAATTTTAATACAGTAGTATTAGTCATAATAAAAGGAACTGTAAGGAGTAGATATGTTTCATACCAGTAAGTATAAATGTTTCAAATACCATACATTTTTTATATATTTTAGCGCCTGATGATGGCAGTTTGGGGTTGAAATATGTAGCGTTCATAAACACAAGTATTATTTTTATAATACAGAATAGCTTGTCGACTTCTTAATTTGATGAAAAAGTCCTAAGTTAAAAAAATCCATGAACTGCAACAAGAAACACAGTACCGCGAAGTTGAGTACATCATCAAGCGAACAAATTCTTAGGAACAAAATTATTACCTCGAAACGTTTCAGAATGGGCGGCGCTAAGCCAGTAACATTTTGTTATTACAAGCTATAAGCTATGAAGTGACATTCCCAGCTGAAGAGCAAACCCCCCCCCCTCTCCTCCTCCTCCACCAGGCCACTGGCCGGATCATCCAGACTGCATCCACTGATGAATTTTTCGCCAGGTTTACAGCGCATTAGAGCCGGGGAGAAAGGGAAATAGCTTTCCCGGAGATCGGGCCGGAGGGTTGGGAAGTGGAGAGGGACATAAAAAGGGATTGGAAGCGCCACAAGACAGGAAACGAGAGGGGTGGATGAAGAGACTGCAATAAAAATTGACAATAGACTATGAAGTTGGTGTATAGAACTGTCTCTCTGCTGAAGGTTTTAGTAGTAAAGAAAGAGGTACAAATATGCGAAAATGATAAATCCAGAGAGCAAACATCGAGGATGTATTAACAGGGATAGGAAGTTGATATGACAATAGGCAGGTAACTGACAGGTGCAATTCTGAGGACAAGTCTGTTACAGCATTTCACTGACATCCAAAGTAAACGAAACGACATACAGTGGTGAACAAATCATGGGCCAACATTTTCACGTGGCACGTGTTTCAACTGTGGCATCAACTGTGTGATGTGGAAACTGCGTTCCGGATACACTCCATGCATACGGTCATTCGTTCCCCACAACAAAGAACAACTACCTAATGACAACGGCACGATACTGCCTGACTTGGGATTTGGTTATTCACTGTCTACAGGATAAATGTATTACATTAGCGGCCGCACAACAAATGGCGCATGCGTAGCACGACAAATGGTGACTACCCATTCCACACGAATACTTTTCAAAACAGTAAATTTTTAATTTAAACATTTTATCTGGCAGCGAAGTGATCATAAATACTTCACACATTAAATCAACAAATGCACTTCGGTTAAAATTATATTTTTTACACAAGATGTTACAATTCTTGACATGTTTCGATCTATTTTCATCGGCGTCGGGGAGTAACTGAACATCAGTACAGCACATATGAAAACATGGATTACTAAATACATTAAATTTTGTGCATAATAAGTCTGTAGATATTATAATTTTCGTTTGTAGCTGTGTAGAACTGGTCCATACGATGCAAAGGTTGTAGCGCGGTACACGAACGAACAACGGCATTTGAACTTCCTAATGAAAAACTACACTCTCGCAGTCCCATATGCCATCATTATTTGGAATTTATTTCTCCAAACAAGAGACTAGACAATGTTGGTAAAAACATCCTTTTTTCCTTGTAGATTCCTTTTTTCCTTGTAGATTCTTTTGTTGTGACACGCAAACTTACAAACTGCTTGATGAAAAGTTACAGAAGTGTACAGTACCTACTCGTATATGAAAACACTTGACTCGTTCTAGTACCATGTTGTTAGCATTGAGGAAGAGCCACATTGTAACAATAAGTCAGCTCCACAAACTCTTCAGTACATCTACAACAACTGCAAAGCGTGCATAGCAACTGCGTACTTCTGAGTGACGATATTATGTTGTTTTCTTATAGATGTATATCCACATTTCGGAAAATGTCGCTTCCACCTTAACGCCTGGAGCAAGGCTGTGGAAGCGACAAACACAGCGGCACTGAACTTAGTCACTTAAACCCAGTGGAGGACAGCAGACATGGAATCAAGACCATGTGGACAAAAATGGTGCACTGCAATACTGTACGGAATAAAACAGCACCACTGCAAACGGGGAAATGGAAAGTGAGACTACGCCCCATTTTAAACGCCTATTTATGCTCAGATGACATGAATTTTACATAAGTTTAGAGGCCTGCCTACGTTTAATTCACGTCAAATGTCTTCATCTCGTGTTTCTCAAATACCAAGCAATACTGTTAACATACAAACGAAACATAAACATTCTTCAAGGTTCAAGTTTCCCCAACAAGATCCTACATTATGTTTTGCTTGTATCGCTAACCCGCGCAGCACGTCCAACTCTGGACCGTACCATATCAGGGGCCCGAACGCTTCTCCGTACACGACCACGAGAAATTTAACCGGGTTCTGTCGCTGGAATGCCGTTACCTTGCCTTGCGATGCACTTTATTAGGGGCAACAGATTTCTTTCTTCTCCAAAACATCCGGACCGGTTCTGGGGCCCATTCAACTTATATCGGGGATCTTTCCCAGGAGTAAAGCGGCTGAGGCGCAAAGTTAACCACTCACACAATCGAGTGCCGGGTTTAAGAATGTGTGGAGCCACGGCAGAGTCTGTAGTTGAGCTAGGAGTAAAATATATAACAATACATTACAGTTTCCTTGCATTATTCCGTCAATACTCATAACAATATGCTACGTCTCTTCTAAGGAGCATCGTTAAATAAACCAAAAAACTCTTAACCAACTAGGTATCGAGTATGTACCTATTACGGTCACACACCACACGATTCGAAACTCGGTCGTGTTACGGTCTACCAAGGTCTGTCTTTTCTCCGTACAATTCGTTCTCGGTCGCGTTACCACGTATCACGAACAACGTTACGTGTGGATTTTCTCAATCTCACCACCCTTATGATATGACAGTTCATTCCAACACGCCAAAATCAAAACCTGCTTAAGATGCGAGATAATTCGTTAAGGGGTTGATCATGATATCAAGTTATTATCACTAGGACTATCTAAAAGCAACCAGATGATCCAAGCAATGATAAACCCGTATTTCTGTTTCCCACCAACAGAGTAAGACATGACGTGCTACAGTCATGCACAACAAAACAGAAAACCGAAGGGAGTGAAATGACGTCGAATGACCATGCCGTAATCCAATGATGAACGGAGGCTCATTACGGGGGCCGTTCTCGCGCTTTCAATTTCGTCGGTGGACATACATCAGGTGCAATTTGAAGCTCCAATACAATTGCAAATTGCTGTGATTGCAATCAGCCTCCACTACTTGCTGTACCAATTGTCGAACTGGCATGACAACCCTTCGTTATAAGAACAAGCGTCCTCTACATGTCAGCCCCTCTGCATGTGTCACTACCCAAAGCACTCGTATACTGGCAATGGACGCAAAATTTTTAATGCTTCATTTTGATCCGGTTCAGCACACTTTCAGTACTGTGTGGACCCTCGTATGCGTGAAGCTCAATTCTGACTTTAAAAACAAATTTCTCAAGGAAGCCTCAACGTAAAGTCGAAAGACTAGCTGTAGCAACGCATTCCAAAACACAGCCCTCGAGTCATATACTGTACATCGTTATATTCTGATAGCAATCATTGTATTACAAAAAAAAAATACTGTAGGCTACGTGAACAAAGAAATTGATAAGCCATTCAGCCGTAATTACTGAGGAAAAAATCCCGACACACCCTGTAGAGCAGACCTATGAATTTGTGAAACAATACAAAACCCTTAAAACGTATTAGTATACGTACGCAAGGTTTAAATCTAAAAACTCTGCATTTTACCCGCGTGGTACCCACATTTGTACGTGGGAAAAACATACAACGTGGGCAAAATTTTGCATGGGTAAATCACATGCAACATTATGTTCCACAGGATTTGCCCACGCTACATCCAGCGACTGGTCTTTCTAATGGCGGGAAAAAACTCCGGGCTCTTGTATGGTACAAACTGTACCTTTATATATACTGCAGAATTATATTATTCTTACCAGCAGTAGTATCACTTAACTTTTTTTTTATAGCGGAACCTCTAAAATAATTTTTGATGTCCCAAGTAATACCTACCTATAAAAATGAAAACAAAACAGAACCAGTTTATTATCCAGACCCATAAATGCACACACACACACACACAAAATACACAATATTTTATACATTGTAAGCATTCCTGTATGTTTCGATGCTTGATAATAAACTGTACAAGATGCATGGAACATATATCAAAACAGAAGAAGTTAGTACTGTACGGAAACTACTCCAAGACTGCTATCTGCTTGAAAAAAAATTACCGCGATATTCTATGGATATTTAGAATTGTTCGCGGTATTTACCGACATTCTGCGGAATCCCCATTTGGAGAAACACTGCTTTAGAGAGAATACCCAACTGCAGGCACTTGAAAACACCACCAGCATTGTGGGTGGGTAGGAGTGCAAGACAGTGCGAAATAATCTGACCAATCTAGCAGCTACCCGCCGCCGAAGTATCATTACAGCGCCACACACTTCGTGTACCCTGGCGGGGTTATGAAGACCTAACAGATACACAAATCCTGTTTCGTAATATCCCCCCCCCCCCTCCAGCACACAAAGGGGGCCTAATACTCAGCAGAAAATGACAGTCTGGGACAACCGTCTGCTTCCAAAGCCTTTCCGGGACATTTCCTGGCCCTGGACTTAACATGCGCTAATGTTGCTAGCGACAGAAGCTACCGGGGCAAATTCACTTCGCATGTCAATTTCTACGTACAAGAACATACCGCAACCCACCATACAACGCAGTAAACAGATGAACCGCGAGATACAGATTCGGGGGGGGGGGGGCCCCTAACCCAAGGGGGGGGTTTTCCATGGGGGGGGGGGGGACACAAAAGGCCGAAAAGGATTAACGGGTGGCCTTTTTTCCCCC
>Ga0123355_10008763_pt1 | contig 15302 bp, 10 predicted proteins | sample TergutEmb28metaG_3_FD_89872 | JGI IMG/M metagenome (GOLD analysis project Ga0123355, IMG submission 89872) | Embiratermes neotenicus P1 segment gut microbial communities from Petit-Saut dam, French Guiana - Emb289 P1 | ecosystem: Host-associated > Arthropoda: Insects > Digestive system > Gut ... | reverse complement strand
TGGCCTTTTTTTTTTGCCGGGAGAACTTGGGCCCCAGGCCTTTTTGTTTTTTTAAATTTTTTATTCCCCAGACCCGGAAAAAACGAAAAGAAAAGGGAAGGTGCCCCCCCCCCCCCCCTGCAACAGGAAAGACACAGCGCAGGGTCGTAGGTCACTTGTACTAGACTACGAGGTTAAATGACCAGTTCTACACATCGTTTTCAGAAAGTTGACCCTAAAGACGCATTCCTGGTCTGTTGTTGCCCCATCTACAGATAAAAAGAATGGACTGAGAGTCGAGTAGGAAATGCTGAAAGTCTCAAAATATTAAAGTACCTCCTGTCCAATGCCCAATGTCCAATCTGAAAGAGTACTTCCTTGTTTAGATGTTCCCGGGCCTTGTCAGCTTGTCCTGATAAGAGTAACATAAGAGCGAAGGTGAGTATGAAATATTAGTGGAATGTTACTGGCAGCAGATGTTCGGCTAAACAGCATTTCAATATCCAATTTCTGCCTTAAACAGAACACAGTATGCTTCCATTAGAAAGATCAAGCCGTCGATATCGTTTAGGAAAAGTCTCTGTTTGCTATGAGACTGTATGCAGCTCATAGATACACTGTGGGGAAAAGTGTCGAGTGGTTCGTAACCCTTGCCTTTTATGTTGCTAGATGCAATACGTGACGACAGCGCTGTGTGGGGCGCATCCAGACAGTTTAGTGAAGCGAAATAGTCACAAATTTCAAATTAAGTTGGGTCGGCAGTGTAAGTGACTTTTGTGTTATTAATGAAAGTATTTATGTGTGGTTTGGTTCTCTTGTGGCTCATTACTTCTTATACTCTAGAGTGGAGAAATATTAAGTTTAAATGTTGTCCACCCTGCTTGTGGCGACGAAAGAATGGAGTGGGAAAAGCGGGTAGTGAGTGTCTTACGAATACCTGATGTGGCTGTGTGGTGTCATACATGTGTTTAGTTGTGGTAAAGACGAAACTTTCACGGTAATAAGAAGACCAACATCACAGATAAGTCTGAAGTAAATATTTAAGCGAAAAAAGAGTGTAGTTCAGGAAAGTGGTTAATATTACGTTGACTTAGCCTAAAACCTAAAACACGTGGGGCTGCAACGGAATGCAGAGAGATGTACAAGTGTATCGAGAAGGTAAGTAACTTATTTAGATTATTTGCTTCAAAGTTTGAATAAAATAAGTTAATGTATTATGTATCAGGTATCGATTTACGAAACGTAACAGAAAGAGAAATGCGAACATTGTGGCGATGGTGGTTGGAAATATTTAAACTGCCAAGGTAAATAGATAATGGAAACGACAATTAGAATGTTCAGTGAACACCATAGTCCAAAGTTAGCCACTTGTATAGTGAACACCATGGTGTAAAATGGTGCCATGACATGTCAGGTGTCTAGAAATAGACTGTGAGGCAATTAACAGGGTCGCTTTGAAATGTGTCAATAAAGTGTGTGTAATGATAGACGCACCTTGACACGCACAATTTAGGGTAAAAAGAAACTGTAACTGGTAGCCTGTGTCACGTGATGCCCCCATTTGGAAGGGGGACAATGATGATGTTCCAGGATACTGCAGAAATTGGCTGCATTTACCTGCTTCATGTCAGGGCACTGCATTGTTAGACACAGGTAAAGATGTGACTGTAACAAAGCACTGCACATGCCATTGTCTTGTGTAGTTGTGAGGACAATATTGGGTAGAATGGCAGTAAAAAAGTGCAAACAGTGAGAGTCACATGTTGCCAATAGCCTGCTGATAGAGACAGCAACACCAAGTCTTGTGGAGACACTGTTAGCAAGGCACAATAGGAATGTGTAGGTCTGGTGTACAGTTGTGAGTTGTGACCGAGGAAGATCTGAGAACACAGACAAACATTTGATAGACAGTCGAGTTGTGAGCATGCTGAGCAGCTCAACATGCCACCGGTGTTGTGTGCAATTTGGGAATCAGAAGAGTTACATGCGAAATCTATAAATCATGTGATGACATGCTTCCTGCAGTTCGCTGTATACCTGACCTTGTAATGATCTCAGTTGGGGCCTGTTCTGTCACAACATTATCACACCAACTACCCTTAGCACTACATTTGGCTTCCTAGGAGTAACAAACTCTGCTCCCTCAGTTCCTGATTTGATTATCTTATGTACAGAATACTGTCCTTAACTGACAATATTCATTACCATTTCTGCATAAAAGTTGTAGTCTGTTGGTTCAGTGCCACTGTCACTATACTTTTTTAATTTTTTGTTAATTTCTGAGAGGACGGTGCTGAATGTTTGCTTTTGTGAAGGTATACAGAGGAAAATGCACGTTTAGGACCTTTGTGATCTTAAGACCTGAGTGTAGATGAGAGGACTCTGAATGTCAAAGTTTGCAATGGTGAGAATTTTATCTGGCTGAACATACAGTACAGTGGCGGGCTGTTTTGACGTGGTAGTAAACCGTCTGGTTCCTTACAATTTGGAGAATTTCTTGACTGGCACAGTAACTATCAGCTTACGCAGGTGAGCTCTGCTGCATTCAGTTTTATTCCTATACTGTTCCTATGTATTGCATGAAGGGCTTCAGTTTTGCATTATGGTGTTGGCAGCAATTATTGTTTATTGTGAAAGGTATCGCTTTGCTTGCACACTGGTAACAAACTGCTGCTGGTAGTTCAGTACAACAATCAAGATAGTCACAACAGAAACTCGATCCTAGAGGAACGTCAAATGACCATGATATCGAAATCCGATATTGGTGTATCAGTCATAGTGGCTTCTCTTCAGCCAGCATCACAATCGATATGTAATTGAAGGACCAGCACTGCAGAGCACAGTCCTTCTGGGGAAGCTGACTGTCACTTAGAGTTCCTTTTATATAGCCCATCACGGTCCCTATCTTGAACCTGATTCACGCACTGCGAACTCCACCCCCTGTGTTCTTTCAGGCTCGTTTTGGTCGGTCTTTTCCCTTCATGATCTGTGCTTTTCTCATCTGTCCCACGTGTGCTTCATGCCCCGCCCATCTGCATCATCCTTCTTGGTTTCGTCACCCTAAAATTGTGAAAAGCAGAAATCATGATTTGGTTCGTCTTTGTGCTGTTCTGTCCTTTCTCTTTGTACTTCCTTTCTGTTGGATCCAAATGTGTTCTCCTGTATCTCATTCTAAAAAGCCCACACAAATAGAAAAGTATACTTTTGCATGTCGCAATCCATACTTTTGTGGAAAGGTGCAAGAGTGTGAATACTGTGTGCTGTGTGGCAGCCTGCAGTCCCTGCTTGGTTCGCCATATTTTCAAACGCAGAAAAACAGACAGCAGAAGAGGTACAGCGTTTAGGCACAGTTCCATCTGTGCCGAGTGCCTATTGAAATTTCGTCGTCCGTCCGTCCTTAGTCATGAAACAACTCTAGAAATGCTGAAAGGGTTTTATGAAATTTTATATTGGCGAATTATACTACATTTGTCGAACTACGACAGTTTTTTATTTACATCGCACAACGGTGCCGGACGCTTTTCACCACGGATAGTTCATAGGACGGACACCTCACTTGACAGGCAGATCACATGGCCAACACTTTGCGTGTGTATGTGAATGCGACAGTCTATGTGTTTCTCCGAGTGAAAAATGTTTCTGATGAAGTTTCCGAAGAAGAACAAAACCCTCACTGTATGTCTGGTGCACTTCGGGTCGAAGTGACACGCACACCTCAAATCAGGTGCATTTTCTTCAGTAAGGCTTTTGACGTTGTGTATACATTTCGGAATTTAGGTCGCCTTCCAAAAATTCAGAAACCGAAACAGCGTTGTCAGTATAGCGGTCAGGCTACTGAATGGACGGTCTGCTATTCGAATGCAACCCTGGGTAAGCGATGTATCTCTTTCCAAACGCTCAGACCAGCTCTGGACCTAACCAGCATTCTGTTCAAAGTGTACTAGAGACCCTTTCTAAGGGATAAATCGGCCGGAGTGTGAGCCTAGCCAGTCACTTCCATCTAATTCTGAGGTTAAGAGTGAGTGGAGCTATACCTCCACTCTTCCTTAAGCCATCATGGCTTCCACAGACACAACTTTGATTTTCCTCCGAAAATTCAGGAGCCCAAAGTCGATTACTGTTGTTGGGTTTGAGCTTAGCACAGCGGTGCTGTTGATGTAGCTATTTCTTATACGTTCGCCGTGCCGACTGGTAAATAGTGATCGACGTTTCGGAGGAGCTTGCTGTCTCCATCTTCAGTGTTTATGTAGCTGTGTTGTACAATGTAGCAATTCCGATAATTGCGTACTTTTTGTTACATGGCAAACAAAAGACGCGTGTCTGGCGGGTGGCATTTCGTGGTACAGCTGACAGGCGACGCTGATTGCAGTTTATTTACCACACACAAACCAACGGCTCGCTCCTTCTACATCTAGTTTTATAAATTCTGGGAACTGTTTTTCATAATCAATTTACATTTCAAAGCGCTCTGAGGGGGGCAGTATGAGCTGGCAGGTCGTTGCTCCCTAATTCCCCAGAGAGCGTCCAGACCAGCTCTGGTGCCCACCGGGCACCGGGGTTGTTTCCACGGAGAACAAGACGCCGGGGTTGAAGCTGACTACTCATTTCCGTCTCGTGACGAGGTTAAGAATGAGTAGAGCTATCCCTCTACTCCTCCTATATGCCTTCGTGGCTTGCCCAGGGACAAATTTGCCTTGTACCTTTCTGCACTTGGCCACATTCTGTGCTGTACTAAAGGCACACAGAACACCACAGCTGCACTAATTAGTGCAACTGTTGTGTTCTGTGTGCCGACGAACTGTGAGCAGCTGAGCCATTTTGGACAAACTGAATGTATTTCTACTGGTCAAATAACTATTTGCCTTCCATGCAGCATTCAGATTAACTGTCGTATTCGCAAGATCGCGCCGCTGGTTTTTATTATGAGCCAGAGGAAGCCACTCCTCACCCTCAAACACTGTTCTTGTAAGATGCAGTTTAACATCATTTGTCCCCCCCCCCCCCCACTTACATCTAAGCCTCCCACGTGGTTTTCCAGTTAAAATCTGGTACGTATTCCGCAACATTGGAACGTGTTTGGCTGTTTGGCTTGTCCGTGATATGCTGAACAGAATAGTGGTGACCTGCTGTCTGAAATCCACATGCTGACTGCACCTTACCTTTTGGACAAATTAACTTTTTGAGGACTGACAATGTGAAAGCATTTTTCTGTCTATCGTTCCTGGATGTACGAAAGAGGATTGCTTTTTTTATGATTACCAGGATTCGCCCGCTTGTCCTTTTACCAGTAGTGTTCAGCTTAAGAAGAGTGTGGAACATTGGTGAAATCATACAGTGACAAGCGGATTTAAAGGCTAAGGTTTATCTGAAATGTAATGATCCAGTCCGTACCGCGCAGTAAACACTCTCCATCTCAGTTATACAAACCAGTCAGTTAATGCTGTATAGGGAACTAATCGCTGTTTGTTCTCAGAACCACACAAAACATATAAATACGCTGTGTGGGCAGAACGGAGAATTGCTTAATGTTAAACTAGTGGTACATATAATGACCACTGGGGCTTACAGAGTTAAGAATTACTGAGTGTAGGAAAAGTCGTACGTACGACTAACTTCTGTGTCAAAATGTGACCCTTTAGGTTATTGTAAATTCGTCTGCACTCTTGCACACAATCATTTGCCTTTCGTCAGCACACAGATGTGCCACAGAAGCCAATAAACGGTGCCGTGATTTTCAAAACTTTTGGTTTATGAAGATAACGTGTAAAGAAAACGCGTGTTTTGGCTGACGATAAGAACGGAAGGAAAGCGATCAATTTTTATTTTCTCATTTTCATGCCAACTTCCTACTTCTCCTTTCATTCATAAAACTGGAGTGTACGAGGAAATGGCGTGCACAGTCGCTGGGCGCCACAGCTGAGTGCTGTAGTTGCAAGAGTGGCACATGTGACAGCAGTCTGTACAGCCAGCTGTATAACAATGTTTCAATTACTGGAATTTTGCCAGAGCGGGCTTAAAACTGCAGGGGCTGGATGATCCGGGGTTCGATTCCCTTCAAGGGCAAAAAAGTGTCTGTTCACCTAAGCTCCCAGACCGCCTCTGGGGCCCACCCAGCTCCCTATCGAATGGGTAGTGTCTTATTGACGCACTTATGTATCCATGGAATGTATGTGTATATGTATGTATGAATCGGCCAGGGCTTGAAGCTGACCACTTACCTCCGTCTAGTGCCGACTTATCCGTCAGAGGAGCTACATTTCTGTTCTTCCCACAGGACACCTTTACCCTTATCTTTAGCACAACGTTCACAAACCGCACGGTGTTCTGAACATGACCGCACCAACAGCTGTACAGCCCCTGTCAAAAGCAAAACATTTCCAATTGTTACACCAAATATTTTTGTTCAGTTTGCTGCATGCTCTTCATTACGAAAGCAGAAGTTTTTCTTCAAATATGAAAATAAGTGATACACTTTTAGACGTATGTGTTATAATTGTTTAATGTGGGTGTGACACGTGGTGTCTCACAGTAAACTGAGAACACAGGCTGAGGGTGTTCGAGAATAGGGCGCTGAGGGAGGTATTACAACTAAGAGGAAAGAGGTAAAAGGAGTCTGGACAAAATTGCATACTGAGGAGCTTCATGATTTTTTGTTTCTCACTGGCTGTTATTATTAGGTTGGTACAGTGGGTGGGGGTGGTGCAGTGGACACAGCAATACACAGAGGGTGTCGGTGGGGACACTGTGGAGGAAGACGTCTGTGGGAAGACCTAGACATGTGTGAGGCCAGTGTTAAAATGAATTACAGGAGTCGACTGGATTAATCTGGCTCAGGATAGGGACAAGTGGCGGGCTGTTGTGAACACGGTGATGAACCTTCGGGTTCGATAGAATTCGGTGAATTCCCTGACTAGCTGAGGAACTGTTAGCTTGTGAAGAAGGACTCTGCTCCTTGGAGTTGGTTACGTTACTGTACGCATGTGTACTGCAAACTGTATTTGGTTGCGAAAGTTCACTTTTGGTGCTTTTTTTAATATTGTGTGCGCTGCATTTCCTAAACGGTACGAGTAATGTGCCACTAATAATTTGGTAACGTATCGGCTTATTTGGGACCCAGAACACAGTCAACCTTTGAAAGCCCCAGTGGTCACTATATGTACCACACAGTGGTCACTATGTGTACCGCCAGTTTTAACATTAAGCAATTCTACGTTCTGCCCACACAGCATATTTATGTGTTTTGTGTGGATCTGAGAACAAACAGCGATTATTTCCCTATACAGCATTAACTGGTTGGTTTGTTTAACAGAGATGGAGTGTGTTTACTGCGCGGTACGGACTGTGTGTTTATATATAATTCAGGTTATATGTTTTGTGTGGATCTGAGAACAAACAGCGATTATTTCCCTATACAGCATTAACTGACTGGTTTGTATAACCGAGACGGTGTGTGTTTACTGCGCGGTACGGACTGGGTCTTTATATATTATTCAGGTTAATGTCGCTTTTGAGGACAATGCGCGCTGTAGCAACTCTTCTGGTCACTGCTGGTAGCCACAATACAGATGGCAGTCAAATTAGTGCAGCAGCAAACACAAGACAGTCGCAGTGCGGCGGAAATCTGTCTGTCTGACGTAGCGCGCATGCTGCGTCGTAGCTGAAGAGGTGAAGCTGTGTATATGTCTAGCCAAACTGCGCGTGGTCACATCTTAAATAACACGTATCTTAAAGACCAGCACATTACTAACAGTATGATCTGGACACACAGCTCCCTGCACTGGGTGCTCTCACGAACCATGCAGCGCTTTGTGCTGGTATCGCCTATTTTTGTGGAGGTGGGAATGTGAGAAGTGGTCCTTGTGCACGCTATGAATACGTATGGGGATTGGAGGTATGGCTGCACTCATTCTTGACCTCAGCGCCAAATTCAGTGAGTGGTAAGTCTTCAGCTCCGGCCGATTTACTCCCGAAAGAGATCACCCAGTTCCAATTGAATAGGGGACTGGCTGGCCGCCCCAGAGCCGATCTGGTCGGTGTTAAGACATAAATACCGTGCCCTTTCCGGGAATCAGACCGTAATTGCTCGGACGTATTGACAGTGCGAATTGTATAACAGATGTCATTCTTACACACGTTGCACTCTGTAGTTCGAAGCTGATTATCGTCATTTATAATGCAGCCTTTTCGTGTACCTTGTGGTCTGCGGGAACACAAAAACGACAGACTGCTCTTATTGTGGTGTGAAGTGTTGACCCGCTGCATGTAACAGAACAGCCCACTGGGCTGATTGGGGCGATCGAATGAAAGAGGATGAGCTGGGTGAGGAATGAGGTACGTACGTGGGCGTATGGAAGTGCATGCAGGGTTTGGTGTGGAAACCTCAAGGAAAGAGGCCACTTGGAAGCCCTAGACGTGGGTGGAGTATAATATTAAAATTGATCTTAAAAAAATAGGATGAAAAAGTGCGGACTGGATTTATCTGGCTCAGGATATTGACAAGAGGCCATTATCTATTTCAATAATGTACTTTTGGGTTCCATAATATTCGGAAATGTCTTGACTAGCTGAGGAACTGCCAGCTTCTCAAGGACTGTCCTGCACGCAGTAGGTTTAGCACGGAATGTTTGTCATGTTGCGGGTTGCCTACGCCAACCAGACTGCACACACGTTTGCGCAATAAGACAGTCACTGTAAGGAACTATGTGACAGTTGATGAGGTTTGCTGCGTTTTGAAGTTTCAGAATATGTATCAAGTTCGAATCTCGGGGGGGTTTTTTATGGTGTTCCACAGTGCCTTGTGCAAGTGGCGTTACATTACGTATTATGGCGTGACAGTACGTCGCATGGCGGGACAGCACGCAGTATGGCGGGACAGCACGTAGTATGGCGGGGCAGCACGTAGTATGGCGGGGCAGCACGTGGTGTGGCGGGACATCACGTAGTATGGCGGGACAGCACGCAGTATGGCGGGACAGCACGTGGTATGGCGGGGCAGCACGTAGTATGGCGGGACAGCACGCAGTATGGCGGGACAGCACGTAGTATGGCGGGGCAGCACGTAGTATGGCGGGGCAGCACGTAGTATGGCGGGGCAGCACGTGGTATGGCGGGGCAGCACGCAGTATGGCGGGACAGCACGTAGTATGTCAGGACAGAACGTAGCATGGCGAGACAGAACGTAATATCGTAATATAACAAGACAGCACGTAGTATGGTGAGACAGCACGTAGTGTAGCGGGACAGAACGTAATATGACAAGACAGCACGTAGTATGGCGGGACAGAACGTACTATGGCGGGACAGCAAGTAGTATGGCGGGACGGAACGTAATATGACAAAACATCACGAAGTATGGCGGGACAGCACGTAGTATGGCGGGACAGAACGTAATATGACAAGAGAGCACGTAGTATGGCGGGACAGGACGTAATATGACAAAACAGCACGTAGTATGGCGGGACAGAACGTAATATGACAAGACAGCACGTAGTATGGTCGGAGAGCACGTAGTATCGCGGGACAGAACGTAATATGACAAGACAGCACGTAGTATGACGAGACAGGCCGTAATATGACAAGACAGCACGTAGTATGGCGGGACAGGACGTAATATGACAAAACAGCATGTAGTATGGCGGGACAGCAGGTAGTATGGCGGGAAAGAACGTAATCTGACAAGACAGCACGTAGTATGGCGGGAAAGAACGTAATCTGACAAGACAGCACGTAGTATGGCGGGACAGAACGTAGTATGGCAAGACAGAACGTAGTATGGCGGGACAGCACGTAGCATGGCCCGACTGCACGTAGTATGGCGGGACAGAACGTAATATGACAAGACAGCACGTAGTATGTCGGGACAGGACGTAATATGACAAAACAGTACGTAGTATGGCGGTACAGAACGTAATATGACAAGACAGCACGTTGTATGGCGGGACAGAGCGTAGTATGGCGAGACAGAACGTAGTATGGCGGGACAGGACGTAATATGACAAGACAGCACGTAGTATGGCCGGACAGCACGTAGTATGGCGGGACAGAACGTAATATTACAAGACAGCACGTAGTACGGCAGGACAGAACGTAATATGACAAGACAGCACGTAGTAAGGCGGGACAGCACGTAATATAAGACAGCCGTAGTACGGTGGGACAGCACATAGTATGGCGGAACAGCACCTAGTATGGCGGGACAGAACGTAGTATGGCGAGACGGCACATCGTGTGAGAGGACAGCACGTCATAGCGGCCAGACCGCTTTGCTTCAGTATCCTTTTCGGTTTATTTCCCTGTATATAATAGGTAGGCTTGGTTATGAGTGAGTGATCCGTTGCCATGGTTATCGCGTTTCCATGGTTAGGATAGGTCTTGATTTGTATGTGACGTCACAAGACCCATTTCCGCGGAGTCGCACCAGATGGGGTTAGCGACAGAATATAACCCCGTCATGTGGCGAGGCGAGGCGAGGCCATGTCTGGATCGTCATTGAGCATCGGTGAGCAGGCTGTGCTGTTTTCAGCTACCGAGAGTGTCGCTAGACAACTGAGCACTGACATTACCCTGAATTATAGATAAAGACCCAGTCCGTACCGCACAGTAAATACACTCCATCTCAGTTATACAAACCAGTCAATTAATGTTGTATAGGGAAATAATCGCTGTTTGTTCTGAGATCCACACATAACCTGAATTATATATAAAGACCCAGTCCGTACCGCGCAGTAAACACTCTCCCTCCGTTATACAAACCAGTCAGTTAATGCTGTATACAGAAATAATCGCTGTTTGTTCTGAGATCCACACAAAACACATAAATACACTGTGTGGGCGGAACTTCGAATTGCTGAATGTTAAAAACTGGTGGTACATAAAGTGACCACTCTGCGGTACATATAGTGACCACTGGGTTTTAAATTTAAAGGGTTACGTGAACCGCGAATGTTCTCAACGACTGCCGCTATAGTACGCTCAGGACCGTCTGCTGACAGATCGTGATGACCTGCCACCTTGCGCCACCTCAGACTGCACCCTACCGCACCTGTCGATGCAACCCAACTGACTTGTCACAGCGCACACAAACTTTGTGGAGTTTAAGGGGCACACAACCGCTAGACTAGCACTGCTGAACACTGCGAATGTTGCTCGCAGAGACAATGGAAAAGGAAACAAACAAAATATGGTTTTAAATATTTCCCTGACAAAGCAGACTTAGAATGCTAAATCAGATTTGAAAATTTGTAGATGTTTGTTTGTGGAGACACACTTTGCGTTACTAACTCGTTTTATAAAGAGAAGTGCCAAAAATAGCGACACCGTAGCCGGTGATATGAATTGATTTTTTTTTATTTTTTCCTATTATTGCCAGTATACTCTTGTTACACAAGATGCATAGCAAAACACACAGGTAACTGCAGTGCAGAACTTTCTGTCGCCGACACCACACGGCAGGGTGATCGAGTTTGCGCCAGTCGGTGCGTGTGTATTCACACTGTTTGTACCGAATTTTATGCCACGCCGGCCTTTCGCCGAATTCAGGTCAGTCCGTGTGAGATTTGTGCTGGACAGAGTGGCACTGTGACAGGTGTTCCGAAGAGCACTTCGGTCTTCCCTTGTCAGTATCATTTTGCCAGTGCTCCATCTGTTGTGTCAGTGCAGCGTCGTCATGTGTCAGTGTGCTGACAGTACCGAATGTCACTGTCCACAGGGCTGTGCCTCCAGCCAAATGCTGTCACAGTAAGCGTACCTGAGAGTACTTCAGGGTCGCCTCCTTCCACATTCTTCCATTTCATTATGTCATTCGTGCTATACAGGCTGACGTGTTACCAGCTTCGTCAAGTGCCCCGGCTAACAAACTTGCTGCGTGCAGCACAGTCCCTTCTGAAAATCCAACAGTTCCTCAGCTAGTCAAGAAATTTACCGCATTTTATAAAATACAAATGTTCATTACCCTGTTCACAACAGCCCGACACTTGTTCCTATTTTGAACCAGACTGTTCCAGCCAATACATTTTCGTCCTATTTCTTTGCTTAAGATCTCTTGTAACTTTATTCCCCTGCAAGCGATCCCTTGCTCTTCTTGCCCTCATCCATGCATGCCACATGTTCCGCCCATCTCTAGTAATTTCGGACCAACAGGCCATATTCAATCAAATGTTCTCCACCCGTAAACATTTGAATGCATTCTGTTGCCGCGAAAGCTTCGAGACTCATAACAGTACACGCCTTGAAGAGACTCATATTATAATTGTCTCCAGTCTACTGTAGGCCCAGACACTTCCTTCTGCACCTTCAGTCCCAATTCCACAGCCACTGAACTCGACAGGCAACATTACGTACGGTCTTCAAACACCGGAACAACATTCCGGACCCAATGGCAGCGGACACCTCTCGTCTTGTTGCTGCATGCAGTTCTGATTTGTTTGTGTCATTCCAAATTGCGCTATAAATAAATATGTAGGTCTGCATAAACTGAAACAGAGTGAATTCAGGTGTGTTGACCAGCCTGTCACATTCGAAGATTACTGCGAGTGTAACCATCTGGAAACGCTGTGCCTATAATTGCAAGACTGCTGATCTCTGGAATGTGGCGTGGTGTAATTTGATAGAAATGTTCTAACGTTCTGAAGGAACGTTCTGCGTCTATCTTCACAACCGAAGTGAGTCACTGGATTCTCCGAAGCTTTAGTACATGTCCATCAAAGTACACGGTGTCATATCCAGGAAGGCTACCACCATGACATTCTCAAGTCCTATTAGTTTGATTTTCTGTAAGAAATTATGATTGTTGACTACAAAGCATTAACGCACGGTACCAAAGTATGCTTCATCGTGTTTATTATGGGCAGACGAACAGACGTTGAGTTTTGAGGCAAGATGATTGCGGTGTGTTGTCGACTAAGCCCAGGACGAGGGATCACAGCGCAGTGAACGTTCTAGCCACTAGGGCGCAGTAACAAATGCACAGATCCACAGCGCCTCTAGTATTGGAACTTGAAACCAAATGTGTCGGCGTGTGTCATAGCAGAGGGAAATTTCAGAGCTGGGTGGGGTGAAATTCCCACCTACTCCGAAAAGTACAGCAATTTTATTAACAGTCAAGACTTGATTTACGTATAAGTGGTGGCAGCATTTGTTGACGTTATTTTTATTTTTATAGTAGTACAGTTGAATCCACTCTCTCCTTCATCGGACACAATCGCACAAAGTAAGTTTTCTGTATACCAAACACATGTGCTACCTATTCGGCTGGTGAAAGCCATCATCAGGTTGGACAGAACGAAGAAGCCAAATAAACCGCCAATTGCCTTATTAACAAGTACTTGGTGTTAGGATCTGTCATTAGTCGAGTGAAATAAGAGTAATATTCCTGTGTTGACTGAATACTTTAGGAACAGCTTGAATGTAAAGTGGTCGAAGGGGAGGTTGGTTACTTTTGTGTACATACTGTATATATATATATGTATGTAGGTGGGTGTGTGTATGTATGCAAGTATGTGTGTGTGTGTGTGTATGTATGTGTGTATATATGTATTATGTATGTATGCATGTGTGTATGTATGTATGTACGTATGTATGTGTGTGTATGTATTATGTATATATGTGTGTATATGTATGTATGGTTATGTATGTAAGTGTGGGTGTGTGTATGTATATTTGTATGTGTGTATGTATGTAAGTGTGTGTGTGTGCCTGCGTGTGTATGTTTGTATGTGTGTGTGTATATGTATGTTTGTTGCAATGAAAGTTTCAGTTTCCCAGACCATGTTGCACTGCACGTATTAAGAAGGCAGGACGCAGCTGTTGCACAACACATTTTCCTTGCCTCCTACCCTATATACCACTTTAAACACAGTCAGCGACCTGTCATGCAGGGTCTCTCTGTAATGACGCTTTCCGACACCTGAGTGCTTTCTCCTCCGTCAGACTGTATGTTTTGCTGCTCCTGGCGGAAACGCCCGACCGCAAGCCTACTGACCACCAGGAGCAGTCAGTATGCTGTAGTGTTGGCTGTTGTCTGTGCGGTGCAACAGTACCTGTTGTCTGATGTTAACACTGTTGCAGCATGGGATGAAGGAACGGTGATCCTGCGTCGTAGCGTGCATAGTTCCCGGCCTTTCGAAACATAAGGGTTCTTTTATATTCGAGGGTAGAGCTGCTCTTGGACTGCTTGACATTTGAAGATGAAGACAGTATGAACCATTGAAACGTCAGCCCACGACACTGCGTCACGTTCTGGAGATCTCAATCCTCAGCAATACGGCTGTGAGGACCTCAAATGTCGCAATTTTCATGTTGTAACACGTGACGGTTCGAAGTGTCGAAATACAACAAAATGTTAAAGCCAACGTTGGAGAGGCGCCGAAGCGTTAGCGCCTGAAAAGTTTTCCTGACCCCTACTTTTTGAAACTGGCATTTGGGACTCAACCGTTGTGGGCCAGTGGTTGCTTTACGTACCGCGAGATTTAATATTACAAAGTTCCACGTTCTGCCCACACAGTGTATTTATGTGTTTTGTGTGGATCTGAGAACAAACAGCGATTATTTCCGTATGCAGCTTTAACTGAATGGGTTTTATACCTGAGCCGGAGTGTGTTTACTGCGCGGTACGGACTGAATGTTTAAATATGATTCAGGTTAAAGTTTGTCTTCAAAGGGTTAAGCAGCCCTCCACGTGGTTTTACTCGACAGTGGGTGTGGTCCAGTTCACTAACCAGCTGATCGCGCAGTGTCTTGCATCAGTGCGCATGCCAGACCTCAGTAGTACGCTACGTCACAGCGGGTTGGGCGGTGTGTCCATTCGTAGTTGAACATCATCAACCGCATGAGAGCAGAGCAGCGGCCGGCCGGCGTCAGTTGTTTTTCGTGTTTCGTTACATTTTTGTTTTCAGCGGTTCAGCTGCCGTCCTGTTTGAAACATGATTTGGACACGATTATGTTACATCGTCGCTCGAAACGTGTCAATGTCTGCGCTTCGGTACTGCGAAAGTTACAAGTAATTTAAAATTGTGGAAACTAAAGTGTGTTGCAGCTCATGGAACTGTGTGTCAGGCGATCGACGGCGCGAACTTTGGATCGTTTCGGTATTCGCATGTTCCGAATTTTTAGCATCTGACGATTATCCGTTCCACAGCCACGGTGAACAGGTCAATAAATCCATACCACAACCACTGTGAACAGGTTAACTAACCCGTACCACGGCCACTGTGAACAGGTTAACAAATCCGTACCACAGCCACTGTGAACAGGTTAATAGATCCGTACCACAGCCACTGTGAACAGGTTAACAAATCCGTACCACAGCCACTGTGAACAGGTTAATA
>Ga0123355_10008762_pt1 | contig 15303 bp, 12 predicted proteins | sample TergutEmb28metaG_3_FD_89872 | JGI IMG/M metagenome (GOLD analysis project Ga0123355, IMG submission 89872) | Embiratermes neotenicus P1 segment gut microbial communities from Petit-Saut dam, French Guiana - Emb289 P1 | ecosystem: Host-associated > Arthropoda: Insects > Digestive system > Gut ... | reverse complement strand
GGTGTTGGACAGGCATGGCAGTTTGCAAGCCTCCATGCCGGACGTGGTTGTAGTAGACCCGCCCCGAAACGGCCTGCACCCAAAAGCCTTGGCCAAGCTAATAACCCTGTCCCCGCCAAACCTGGTATACGTAGCCTGCAAACCCGAATCCCTTGCCCGGGACATGGCCGCACTTATAGAGTCGGGCTATCAGCCGGTACGCATAGCAGGTGTGGATATGTTTCCGCGCACCCCGCATGTGGAGGCAATAGCGTTGTTGCAACGGCAAGAAGACAAAGGACGGGGGCAAACCAGTGAGTACTAAACCAGAAATATCAGATGCCGAATATCAGGTTATGAAGGTAATATGGGCGGCTGGCGTTCCAATCAGCACCAATGAAGTCGTTGAAAGACTAGAGACATCAACAGCATGGAAACCAAAGACCATACACACGTTACTCTCACGGTTAGTAAAAAAAGGCGCACTCCAATATGAAAAAGACGGCTGTGTGTTTGTCTATACACCGCTTGTAGCGGAATCGGAGATATTGTCTCAAGAGAATGAAAATTTCTTAAACCGGTTTTATGACGGTGCGTTAAATTCAATGATTGTTAATTTACTGGAGCAAGATAAACTCTCCGAAAATGATATTGCCCAGCTTAGGCACATATTAGACAAAAAAACAGCTGAAGGCAGGTGAACCGATGGCTTCATTCTTCACCTTTTTTATTGTTACAACTACCCTTTCCTCCATTGGCATATTGCTAATTATGCTGGTAAAAAAATGTATGAAAAAACATATATCGGCAAGATGGCACTATCGTTTAGGTATGCTGTTTATTGTTTTATTATCTGTACCGCTTGTTCCAAGCAACTTTTTTGCTTCGTTAAACATAGGGCACTGGCTAAACATAATGAGGTTTGAAAGGGAAGCGATCTCAAGCGTGGTCGCAACCGTAGGCGAAAGAGCCAATAGCGTATACAGCGCAGCTTGGTTGCAAGATTATGCTATCCCTGTTGACCGTATCGCGCCGGGATATCTGCCGGGATATCTATTGATGTTTTTTATAGTGGTATGGGTTGCGGGTGTTATAGCATCCATAATAATTATGCTACATTGCAACCGAAGCCTACGGCTCATTAAAGAATCCGTTAAGCCCATTGACTGCGAAGTAGTGGTTTCAATGTTCCTGCAATGCAAAGCTGATGCCGGTATTAAAGGTAATGTTTTGCTTGGCTCATCCATTCTGGTAAAAACGCCAATGACTGTAGGATTTTTCAAACCTCTTATTATACTGCCTGCGAGGAAAATTCCGTTAAACGATGTACGTTATGCTATGCTCCATGAACTGATGCATTGCAAAAACAAAGATATTCCGGTTAACAGCCTTATGTGCCTGTTTCATATTTTATATTGGTTCAACCCATTGGTTTATTTTGCGTTTAAGCAAATGCGGATAGATAGAGAAATAGCCTGCGATTCTTCTGTCTTAGAGATTCTTCCAAAGGAATCTCACATTAGCTATGGTGAAACTTTGCTTAATTTCGTGAAATCATTGTCGGCCCCATCCAGGCTAACTTTTGCGGCACATATAGGCGATTCTAAACCGCAAATCATAAAACGTGTTAAAAATATTGCTTCATATACAACGGAATCGGGCTTGCTAAAGTTGAAAAGCCATTGCCTGTTCTTCTTAATGGCTCTGCTTATCTTTGCCAAGATCCCTGTCATCTCCGCGTTTGCCAGCAATGACGATGATAGGTTTCATTTTCAATCGGGTAACGCGCTCTACGCAGACCTATCTTATTTCTTTGAAGGTCTGGATGGGAGCTTTGTCCTTTACGACTTGGAGACAGGTTTATATACCATCCACAACAGGGACATGAGCGTGAGAAGAGTATCACCAAACTCAACTTACAAAATATTCAGCGCGCTTATCGCTATGGAATCAGGCATTTTAGACGCAAGCAGTACCGAGCGGGAATGGGATGGAACGGTGCATCCTTTTGAAGCATGGAATCAGAATCAAACCTTAACATCAGCTATGCATAGCTCGGCCAGTTGGTATTTTCAAGATTTTGACACGCTTATTGGGATAGAAAGGTTGTCTTTTTATCTGACCCGGCTATCTTACGGAAATCGCAATCTTTCAGGTGGTATAGCGGATTTTTGGATGGAATCATCTTTGCGGATATCACCCCTTGAGCAAGTAAAACTCTTGGCAAATTTTCATCGCAGTAACACCATGTTTGAAACCGAGCATATAAATGCCTTAAATGACGCGTTGCGGCTGTCCGAAAGAGACGGAGCCGTGCTTTCAGGAAAAACCGGTACAGGGTTGGTAAACGGTAACTTCGTTAACGGCTGGTTCATTGGCTATGTTGAAACGGATGACAACATGTTTGTCTTCGCAACATATATCCAAGGTGAGGATAATGCAGGGGGAAGTGTTGCGGCTCAAATCACCCTTTCGATTTTAGAGAGCAAAGGCATTTTTTAGACAAACCTCATACGTATTCCAAGTAAAAACATCTCTTCGAGCTTCCCCGGAAACCGCCTAGAAGCACGGCGTTTTCCGTCTCGCTTTCAGAGTGTTTTACTAGGAATCCGTATCATTAACAGCAACACGGTGGCTTTGTGAAAACATTGCCACTTTTTTATTACGGATAAAACCTTGACTTTTAATTCTTACGTCTGTAATATATAGCCATGTCTTACATATGTAGGATTAACAGGAGGGAAGAACATGCGAATTTTAAAATACATGGCACCAGTTGTTATCATAGGTATTATTACGGTTATTATTGTAGGTTGTAACTTACGCACATCCTATATATATGACACCACATCAAGCTCAACTCCAACAGAAATGGCAACAACTATGCCCGAGGACACTACACAAGGCGCTGAGTATGCTCTTATCCCGGCAACGGATGGGAGACATGATCAAATTAACGACAATGCCACAAGTCATATAGCGGGTGACTTTCAGCATCCAGAGCGCACGTCATATATCGTTGGCGATTTTCAATACCCCATGAACCCGCCAGAACAACTGAGAATCGCACTTGCAAACGACGCAAATGAACGTGGGCTCCCCATGGTTATAGGCAATATTGAAAGCATTGTATTTAATAACAGGGCGTATACACAAATTAAGGTAAATTTTTCTGAAAGCGGCAATATAGGTGTCATATCATTTCTAAACAGGCATTTGGATGTTGATTTAGAGGTTCTGCTTGATGGGCGTGAAAATCCATCTTTCACAATTGCGTTTAAAGACCATGATAACTATCAAGATATGATTATGATTCTAACATCAGTATTCATGTATTTATCCCCCGAAATAGGTTTGGAAGAAGCACGACGGCTGGCAATTTTGCAAGACAGAACAATTTCTACAGACGGTTACTCTATGCCGGTAGATATAGGCGGCTACCAAATCCAAACAAGGTATACAAACCCACATGTGCTTATTCACACCCCTTCTTTTGACGCGAAATTGGGTGTAAGGGTGAGAGCAATAAAACAGTTGTGGCAGGGTGCGCTTGATACCCGCCATTTTCATCATTTGATAGACCCGCAGGACTATCATTTGCTTAATCTTTCGTTTTGGGATGCATCGAGGCATCCTGAAGGTGTATATGCGGATTTTATTGTAAAGAATACGTGGCAATACCAATGCTGGAGGCATGGTCGAACATTTACAGTAGTGGATGTTGAGTCAATGAGTGGCAGACCATTCTCACTGGGTCTTGATACATGGGTTAACTTCCATGACCCATATGAATTTGGAGTTGGGCAGAAATACACGATTTTTATAGCATTGCGTTTTAATCAAGGAATTGTTTACGCGGTTAGACGTACAGAGTCGGAGGAATTTAATTACCGCGGGCAGGCGCAGTCAACAGAATTTCTCTCTCTTGAATTTATAGATTCTGTAAGGGCATGGCCCGAAGGGGATGGTACGGTATTGGAAGTGCATTTTCAGACTTACGCTTTCGGGCCGTTGTGTATATTTTTCGTTTTGGAGGGCCATGGGCTTGGTGGTGATACGGTGTGGCCGCAAGAGAAATACTATCCTATATGGGATGACTTTACTTTCCTTGGGTGGTTTAATAACCCGTACTTTATTGGCGAACCATACACTAACGAAACACCTATATACCATGATACAAACCTTTTTGCTAAGTGGAGATATTCCGGCCCCGGTGGTATTTGGCCAAGAGCATATAGGGGTATCATTTATGGGCTTGATGAAGGAAATGCTTTTTCTGCCGACCAAGATATAACAATCACAGCAATGGGTTACAGCATGAGCCTTGAATCCCCACAAGATAAACGTTTCCGGTGGACACCTATCTCATGGAGGCTATCCGGTGGGGCAAGCGGAGTCTTTACAAGTGAGATTCCGTTTCAAGCCCGCATATCCCTTAATAGCATAGGCGAACAATGGCTGTATATTGCCTATTTGGAAGAGGTCTTTGACAGAGCCGGATGGCAAGAAACAGGGCAAGTACGTGAGGTTAGGGAGCGATTGCTGGTAGTGCGTTAAACTTCAGTTTTTTTAACGGGAGCCTGCGCTACCAATATGGCAACAAAGATAAGAGCGCAACCAAGCAACTCCCGAGGCGTCAAAAACTGGCTAAGTATAAACCACCCGGCCAAAGTAGCCACCACCGCCTCAAAGCTACAAAGCACCGCAGCAACCGTGGCGTCCGTTGTCTTTTGTGCTTTTGTCACCAATATGTAGGCCACGCCGCTAGAAAGCACGCCCGTATACAATACATAGGGTGCGGCGGCAATGATGGCGGATATCTGCGGGTTTTCAAATATCAAAGCAAGCACCATAGATACAACGGCAACAAAAATAAATTGGACGCAAACCAGTACCGACGCATTATGAACCTGGGAATAACGGCTAATTAGAAGTATGTGCCCGGCAGAGGCAATAGCACATAGGAAAACAAGAATATCCCCAAGATTGACATAAAACCCGCCAGACAGGCTAAGAAAATACATGCCTGCCACGGCCACAGCCACGCTAACCCAAACAGAAATAACAGCCCTTTTTCTGAAAATGATAAAGCTGGCAATGGGCACCATAATCACTTGAAGGGACGAAATAAAGCTCACGTTTGCTATAGAAGTATAAACAAGGCCAAACTGCTGAAGGTTTATCCCAACACAGAGTACAAGACCGCAAATGATCCCGGCAACTACGGTGCTTTTGCTGATAGATACAGGTATGGCGGTTTCCGCGGGCGCTGACTTTTGACACATGAGGAAGAACAGCGCAGACCCAAGAGCCACAGCCCCGCCAATGGCAAAACGCACGGCATTAAAGGTGAGAGGGGCCACATGGTACATACCCGAGGACTTGGCTACATATCCTACCCCCCAGATAAGGGTGGCGGCAATAATCATCAAGCTCCCTCTTGGGTTTGAAGTTTTGGCGGTCATATATACTCCTTTGTATTGCAAAATACGTTATTATACCACTTTTCGTGGTTAACTTTCATTACACCAGACTTGAAAACCGTACTCACAGCCGTAAGCGCTCTCGCGCTTCCTTCCAGTTGCGCTTTACCATGCCGTATACAACCAAGTCATGATAATTGCCATATAGGCACTCGCCATCTTGAAGTGTCCCCTCTTGTATGAAGCCAAGCCTTTCGGGGATGGCCCGGCTTTTTTTGTTTTCTACGGCGCAGTAGATATAAATGCGATTTAACTCACATGTATGAAAACTGAAATTGACCAACTCGCGTACACAATCAGATATTATGCCGCGACCTTGATGGTTTTCCGCGAGCCAATAACCAACCATGCCGCTGTTGTTTGAGCGATTCAAATTATGAAGCCCTATGTTGCCGATATACTCGCCGCTCTCAAAGATTCCGAGGACAATATCGGTCTTGTTTTCGTAATCAGCTTCCCATGTGCCAATAACATTTCTGGTGACGGTAGGTGAGTCGGTTGCATCAACCCATGGTAGCCATTGCCTGAGGTAGGCGCGGTTGCTATCTACAGTCGCGTAAACTTTTGTTGCATCGCTTTTTTGAAGGCTTCTCATTATAAGGTTTTCTCTAACGGGTATTTGCATCATTTTTTAATTCATGCCTCCTTCGTCGGCGGAACAAATAGGTGGTATGAAAATCCGCTTCGCGGATGTTTCACACTTTCCTCCTGCATACTAAAATTATCTCCCGGCCGCCTACCCGGCGGGCTGGGTTATTTGCATCCTTGACTGTGCCCTGCGGGATATGCCCGGGGTTGCACTCTGCCGGCTCATCCACGCGGCTGGCCTTGTCGTACCATGCGTATTCATCCACAACTTCAAGCCCGGCGCTTTCCACTAGTACACGCAGTTGGTGGCGGTAATAGTATTTCATTTGCAAATGCTCAACCAGCCGCTGGGTACTCCCGTCTGGGTATGTGACACTATATGCCAAGTAAGGATAGATGATTTGATTTTGCGAGTCTATTCGCTCGCGACACTCGTGCCGTGCTATGCGGATGCCGGTCACTTCGTCGGTTATCTCGTCTATGAATGTTTCCTCGCGGCACCAGCTTTCGTCCAGGGGGTTGGCGAAGGGGTGAAATACATTAATGATAAAGATGCCGTCGTCCGCTAAGTGCTCCCGTATGCATGATAGGGCGTTTTCTGCTTCTTGCCCCGCCGTTAGGAGCTGAAACACACGGTAGGGTGCCGTAATAAGCGCGAACTTACGCCCGATATCAAAATCCGCCATGTTACCGTGGATGATTTCAACCCGTTGGGCAAGCTCTGGATATGAGGCTGTTTCCTTTGCCAGTTTTTCGCGGAAGACATCCAGCATCTGCCGGGAGAGGTCGAGGCCTGTTACGCGGAAGCCATCTTTTGCCAACGCGAGCGCTACGCGACCGGTGCCACATCCCAGTTCTAGGATTTCGCCTTTTTCGCTGTTGGGGCCGCATTGCTGGGTAGCGTATTCGCGGTAAAACGGTGTGTCAGGCAAGGGCGGGTTGATTCTATGCTCGATGTCGTATATCCATGCGGTTGCGCGGTGGATGTTTTTTTCAGTTGTTATTGTATTTTCCTCCCAACATACATTAGGTGCTCGGCCCAGCTTAGGAATTCTTCTCGCTCCCATAGTTGCTCGCATAGGTCTAGCCACTGGTCTACAATTTCTTTTGGTTGCGTCATGATATTGCTCTCGCATGGTGACAGGATGCCTTCTTGGCCGAACAAGTGCATTTTTTCAAGCGGGAACTGCGCCATAAACGGTAGCACCTCGCTTTGCTCTATAAAAAATGCTTGTGTGAATGCGCTACCCTCATAGCCTTTTTTGGCCGCGAAATTACCTCTAAACAGTATTTCGGCTGGGTCGGTTGACGCAATGGCTTCCGGCATTGTCTTCATATAGTAGATTATGCCGCCCACCATGATTATAAACGATACATAAATTATCCCGTCGGGCTTAAGCACTTCCAGAGCCGTGTTTACCGCCTTTATACGCTCGCTTTCTTCCAGCAGGTGATACATTGGCCCCATAAGTAGTACATGGTCGTATCTTTCTTGTACCAGCTTATCCACATCGCGGGCGTCGCCGGTTATGGCCTGGATTTTAAGCCCCTCATCAACCGCGCGGTTGGCCGCAAACTTTGTATTCTCCGGGGACAAGTCAAAGAGCGTTACATCACAACCCTTGCCCGCCAGATATAGGGAGTACCGTCCCGGCCCGCCGCCTATATCCAAGACTTTTTGGCCGGGTCTGATGTACCGGTCCAGCATACGGCAGGTTAGCAAAAACTCCGGCCTGTTTGCTATACGGTTCCATTCGTCCTCGACTGTGGCGTCGTAGTAGTCGCGTATGATTTTTGTTGTCTCGTCCATTATGTTTTCCTCCCTATTAATAGCCCGTGCGCACTGCATCCTAAAATGCTTGGGTCTTCGCAGTGCTTGTAAACAAGCTCCATCCATTTACCAAAATCCCCGGCGGTTGCGGCGTTCACTTTTTCTTTAAGGAAAAACGAAAGGCCTTCTACCCCTATGTGATGCAGGACATTTAGTCCCTCACATGTTGCGTAGCGCTCCATTTTTGCAGGGGTGGATACACGAAATAAGCTCTCACTTTCGCCGTTATCTTCAAAATAGGCTAAGACTTCGTCAAGGTTGGTAAGCCCTGTATTTACATTGTCGGCAACCGCGGCAAAATAATTAATATAAGCCAGTGCTACCAGTCCGCCCGGCTTGCATACCCTTACACACTCCCGTATTGCCTGAGTCTTTTCTGCGTCCGTAGGCAAGTGATACATCGCGCCCATACACAGCACGACATCGAAACTGTCATTGCCAAACTGCGAGAGATCCAGCACATTACACACCATAATGCCGTCAAGCTTATTAGCATTCGGCTTGGCCTTGATAATTTCAACGTGATGCTCCGCAAGGTCACATGCGGTCACGCTATGCCCTTTGTCCGCCAGATAAAATGAATACCTACCCGTACCGGCGCAGACATCCAATATCCGGCTACCCTCCGCAAACAGCCGGTCAAAGTAGCGGATGGTTGTCAGATACTCTGGTAGATGCGCATTGTCGCGGAATAGGCGCCCTTCCTCATCGTAGTTTTCGTAGTAATTTTTGATGCTTTCGGTCATGTGCTTTCCTCCTTTATAGGCGTTTCGATTTAAAAATTGGCTAACGCCTAAGCCTAATTTCAAACGAAACCGATAATAAAAAAGCGGCTAAGGTATTAATTCCCCTTAGCCGCTTAATGATTTTTATAAGTATGGTATTACTTCTTTATCACCTATAAAAAGCAAAAAGGACTAAGCCACGTGGATGAATCCGCCGGCTTAGTCGAATTATTATTATCAAAGCTATGCATGAAGCTGCCCACAGTGCTTACTCCTTTTTGGGTGCCAATTATTCATTAAGTTTAGTTAATTAGCGGGTAAGATATCACATGTTTTTTGAAACGTCAACCGCACTATCCGCCATCGCGGGTATGCTCGCCAATATGTATAACAATGATTTTCCCTTCACAAATGCCAGCCTTTCCTGGGTGAAAATATATCCGGTCTGGCTTGCCGCTCCTATTGTGCGTGGAAAACTTTGTATGCATTTCGCAAACAAGCGTTTCTTCTATTTTAGTTTCGCTATTTATATACTTTCGTTTAAGCAAGGTAACACCGTCCCTGCCTGCCTGACGGGAGCATTTAATGTGGGAATATTCGAAAAAGGCTTGAGACATTGCCTTACTGTCATAACCTCGGCCACTGCGCATTGAGCGTAATTTCTCATAAAACTCATCTAGTTTTTGCAAATGATAAATAATCTCGCCCTTAATATCTTCAAACTCCGTTTGCAACGTGTTAAGCGTCGCAGGTACATATTTATCAAAAAATATATTTTCAAAACACTCCGGAAGCTCGCGCCCAAACTCCGACTTCGAGCTTATTAGGCTTAACCTATTTTGCTTAAAAATCAGAAAATCTTTAGTACACCACACGAAATTAGGCGAAGGTTTTCCAACAGAAAATGAATCGGGCCTGTCCAAAACGGAAGCAAGTTCTTCTTCCGAACCGATGCTTTCAGCCCGCCATATTCTTTGCAAAAGCTCATGCTTTATGCTGTTCAATTCGCTGTCAGATCTATCATAAACCCAGGTTATAAAATCCGCATCAAACATTGCTTGGCTGTAAAGCGTATCATCATGAACGAGGTATGACGTATCACGCTCAGTTGAAAAATCAATCATATCCAGCAAATCCGAAACCGAACCATACACATCAGTTTCTAAGCCAATTGTGGCGGATAGCTCTTTTTCAAAAACCCCGGTGGACTTCATCGCGGATTGCCCCTCAATAACCGCAACTCTTTCATATCACTCATCTCTTGGTCAAAGAAACCTTCCGGCCAGCTTAAAATGTCCATTTTCTCATTTAAAGGCAACCGGTTAACAGAATGCCTTTTGGGCTCACCGTCAATGGAGAAGTAGTTAATACAAATTTTTTCCGGTTCGAGCCGGTGCTTTAGGGCGTACTTTCTGATCCCGTTTAAGACATGCTCGCTATGTGTTTCTATTACGACCTGCACATTGTCGCAACTGATTTGCGCCAAAAACTCCCCAATGCGCGATTGCCCCGCCGGATGCAGATGGGCTTCGGGGTTTTCTACAATAAACATAGCCCCGTCTTTTGCTATCAGCCCCGTGGTTATGATTGGCAAGACATATGAAATGCCGAAACCAAAGTTGTGAGGCGAGCCGAAAGGCGTGTCCATATCCGGTTGACGGACTAGCATGTGTGCCAGTTGCGTGTTAATGTCGGACGAGAAATCCACCTCAACGCCATTAACGATATAGCTCATCCAATAGCCAATTTGCCGTATAAGGTCGCTAATACTCTTGCCTAGTTCGGATTTGAAACAGCGGATATGGGAAACTTCCGCAAATGGATCCTTTTGAATAACATCGAATGTGTATTCTCCATGACAGCCACAATGCAAGTCGCTATGGCTTCGCATTGTCTGGTAGTTTCTTGGGCCTTGCCTTTCCGCATTAAGATAGTATGGCGCACTATCAAAAAGTGACGGATAAACGTTGGTAGCGGCGGTCATATTCAAAGACAGCTTATCGTCTGCCGCCTCAAATTCAAAAAGCGAATCATCTGCCTGTATTCTCATTGTGCTTGTTGTCATTATTAAGGGTGTACTGCCTAAACTCAGCGTGGATGTGTTTAACAGTATCTTCCGGTTATCGTAATCGTCCGGCCTTGCCAGCATATGCTCGTATTTACAATAACCGTCCCACGCCAATAATAAAGCCTGTATTAGTGTGGACTTTCCTACGGAGTTCATCCCGGTACACGCCGTTATATGAGACATTGGCATTGCGGTGCAGGAAGAAAAACATTTGAAACCTTCAACCGTTATTGTTTTTATCATGGCATCAACTCCTCCAAAACTTCTTTTGCGACTGCGTATGCTGTCTTTATGTTCTCTACATCATTAGTCCCTGTAGATATAGCGTTGTAATAGCCAGCGCTTGTATTAATTCTTCTGTCATGGGCACCTTGCGCCCTTGATGCTACCGACGGTATGCTACGCAGTTTGTCACTGTCAACCTTGTAAAGCTGACGAGACCAGGATAAGAATAGGGCCTTGTTAATAAATGAGGATTTTCTAAAGGCTTTATCCCCAAAAAGTGTGTACGCATTTGTCATGGCAGTGTCAAACGCGGCAACGATATTACGGTAAAGGGTTTCTTTCAAATTTTTGTTTAGATACCCGGTTACAAGGTCTAAAAACTCATCCATGTTGCCCTTGTATTCGATGCTAATTTTTTTGTTGTCAAGCAGGTAAAACCCAATAAAACGCATAGCTATATCCCTGTCGGCCATGCGTGTACGGCGGATACTTCCCCTTGTAGCTTTAATAAACGATGTTAGCATAACCATCTCTTGCAATATCTCCCGTGTCCTGGGGCTGGATAAGCAATTCCTAATTTCTTGCGCGTTTAATGCTTTCCCACCGGTGTTTATCCTGCGGAAGATGTCATACTTAACCTGCTCCGGGGTTAACGGGTCGATGATATTAAAGAAAAGTTGCGTCTGCTCTATCCTTTCCGCGTACATGCCAGGAAGGCTTTTATCCGGCTTTCCATCTGCGCGAAACCATTTGCCTTCTAAGTTTTTTAGATATTCTAAATTTTTTAGCTTGAATTTATTGTTAACAAACTCGCTTATAACCGTCAGCCGCTGGATACCGTCAACGACTTGAAACTTCCCCTCGTCATCTTGCGAAAGATAGAATACAGGGAGGGGGATCCTTAACATGATAGATTCTATTAACCTTGATTTTCTTGTAATCTCTGTCCAAACAAACTCCCTTTGAAAATCCGGCGATAAATCTAGCTTCTCCCTAGCGATTAAGCCGCATACATACTCAACTGAAAGTTGCCTTGGGTCTACCCGTATCAGCTTTGGGTCATATGGGTTGTTCTCTTTGGACAGAATGTTGTCGTGGGTGTCATGGGTATGCTCAAACCCGTCGGCTTCATCTGTGTGTTGTACAATAGACGCCGCAAACAGCGCCTCCAAAAATATGTCTTTGATATCCGTCTCGTGTGTTTCTATTTCGTTACCAACGCGTATGCACTCAATGGTTTTCATATCTTTGTCTGTCTTAATTTCAAGACCGAAACCCTCACCGGATGGTTCATCGTCAGTCTTTTTCCACACAACAAAACTCGGCTCTTCGGTCCCTAACAGGCAATAATCAACAAGCTCACCCGCAATTTGCAAAGACAATGAAATTTTCATGGCTCACCTCTCATACAAATTATACCATTAAAACCCCTTACACAAAATAATGAAACACAACAAGCCCGGTAAGCGATAAAAACCCGCCGGCCAAAATAAGCGGGATATCTTTAACCCGGTACTTCTTACGCAAAAACATCATGCATAAATACATCGCAAACACTATGCCAAACCCAACCCAGGCATTTATCCCTTCCCTAACCAGCACGCCGGCGGCCTGGTTAAGCAATGTAAGCGAAATACCTATTAGTATCCCGCAAACAATGGGCATCATGTACTTGATAACCATTTTTAAGCGGTAGCTTTCCTTGAACATCCCAAAGCATACGTACAAAAAAATGGCCCCAAAAGCCGTTGCCGCTACCGCAATAAAGATAGACAACAGCCCAAAAAGCCACCCATACAGCACGCCGCCCATAGCATTGCCATAAACAAACCCAACCCCCGCCGCGATAGACATAAGTACCGGCCCGGGCATTGCACTAGATATTCCAATAACCTGGCCGTAATAGGCCTCTGTGGTAATAAAGCCGGTCTGGACAAAAATGCCGTCGGCTACGGCAATATAAGCTTCCCCCCCGCCAAAAGTGGTTACGGCGGACAGTATAATCCTTAGCGAATACTCCCAAGTTTCGGAGTTGCCGGATACGAAATAAACCGCCGTTGTTAAAACAGCGGAAATTAACGCAAATATCACAAAATTTTTAAGGGGCTTGTAGTCAAATTTAATAGCGCTACCCTTCTCACGGTTGCGCACAAAATCGTAAATTATAGACCCTGCCGCAAGCGCAACCATAACAACCCCAAGCCAGAAACCCCAGCCCTCAAGTAACGCGACCCGGCCCCGGGCTAAGGCAAAAGCCCCGGCAACAAGCAACGCGATACTAAGCATAAGCTTTGAGGCTGATTCCCCAATAAACAAGATGATGAAAAACGCCATAAAAATCAAATCCAACATGGGAAGCGCAAAAATAGGGATAGGCAACGCGTCGGGACCAACACCAAACAAAACCCCGGCAAGCCTGACTAGGGCATTGCCACAGGTCAAGATAAAGGCTACAGCAATAACGGCTAAGTAATTCCACTTAATACCCATAGCCGCGCCATGCAGGTAGTTGCGTTGTATAAACAAGGAAATAATCATCAGGATAAACGCTATAATCCCAACAGAAACAAAACCGATAAGAAGCACTCCAACTTCACCAATAAGGGCAAACCCGGTAAGAATCGCAAGAAATAAAACAGGCCCCGGAAACGCGTAAGCATAGGCGCTGATTACAGAAAATTTATTGTGCCAAACAGAACACAGTGCCACAGGAAAAGACGCAGGGCTAACAGAGCCGACCGTAGCAACAAAGCTGAAAGACTCGTTGTCCATCCAGCGTTTATTATCCACCAGCTCATCGCGGATAATAGGGAGTAAAGCGGCCCCGCCGCCAAAGCTGATAAGCCCCAGCTTTAAAAATGATAGGAGTGCGGTTAGGAAATTGAGTTTCTTCATTAAATTAATCGCCTACTTATATGAAAGTTCTATATTTAGTTATGTTAGTATACCACGTATGTATCCGCAAACGAACTTAGGGCATATTTGCCTTTTTTGGTACGCCATGATGAGATTGCGGTTTAAGCCAGCAATAACGTATAATCGTCTCTTGCTTGATTCTTTTTAATACTATCTAGCCATAAACGTTTATTCAAACAACGGTAAGAAAGGAACATTAAATTGACCACACCAGTAACCACCGCAACTAATTTCTTCAAGGGCCACGACCCAGCAACACTCACCGCCGCATACGGTAGCCCGCTATACGTATACAACGAGGATATATTCCGCCAACAATGCCGCAATATGATAAGCCTTTCAACTTACCCCAATTTTAAAGTCAACTACGCCATCAAAGCCAACACAAACCTGACCTTATTGCGCATAGCCAAGGAAGAGGGCTTGGCGGCAGACATAAGTAGCCCAGGCGAGGCCGTTGCTGCCTTAACCGCGGGATTTACGGCGCAAGATTTATTTTTCATAGCCAACAACATATCCCCGGATGAAATGGCCTTTGCCATAGAAAGAGGCATAGCCCTAAGTGTAGACTCTATCTCCCAGTTAGAGACTTACGGCAAGCTTAACCCGGGCGGCAAAATAGCACTCAGGTTTAACGGCGGGGTCGGCGGAGGTCACCACAAAAATGTCATAACCGGCGGCGATAATACCAAGTTTGGCATACGTGCGCCATATATACCGGAGGTTAAAAACTTGCTTGCCAAGTACCGGCTGCGGCTCACGGGCATTAACCATCACTCCGGCTCGCAAAACCCGGAGGATTTATATTTAAGCGGTGCTACGGAGCTACTAACCATAGCCCGTCAATTCGAAAACCTGGATTTTATTGATTTCGGCGGCGGCTTTAGCATCCCATACAACAAGCAAAACGGCGAAGCCCCTACAAACTTGGCCTATCTTGGCCGGGAGCTCACCAGGCGGATGGAGAGTTTTGCCGCAGAATACGGCAAGCCTTTAACTTTCATGATAGAGCCGGGCCGGTATATCTCGGCCGAAAGCGGAGTACTCCTTGGCACAGTACATGCAATAAAGCAAAACGGCGAAACTATGTATGCCGGCACGGATTTGGGCTTTAATGTGCTGGCGCGGACGACCCTGTACGACGCGCATCATGACATAGAAATATACCGCCCTTCCGCATCCTCCAACGAAGCCGAAAAGATATGCCGTCACACCTCATCCATAGTCCACCATGCAAACGCACAGTCTCAGCCCATCAACATAGTAGGCAACCAATGCGAATCTGGTGACTATATAGCCAAGTCCCGCCCGCTTCCCCCGATATATGAGGGAGATGTCCTAGGAGTGCTGGACGCCGGGGCTTACGGATACTCTATGAGTTCGCAATATAACCATCGTGCGCGCCCGGCTGAGGTGCTTATAATGGAATGTGGAGGTTTAAAACAAATCCGCCGACGGGATACTTATGAGGATATGTTGGCTAATATG